>JGI20214J51088_10002139_pt1 | contig 13326 bp, 7 predicted proteins | sample WetSurMetagenome_FD_51088 | JGI IMG/M metagenome (IMG submission 51088)
CGGAGGATTGAGGTTTTTGGAACAAATATTGAAAACCCATTCTTCCCGAATCCTTCAAAGACAGACATTCTCCTTAACAAGACCCATTCCAATACGAATGAATCTATTATCAAAAAAAACCTCCTTTTTTCAGAAGGGGATACCGTTTCGCCCCTCCTCCTGAGCGATAATGAAAGGATTCTCAGACAGCTTCCTTTTATTGCTGATTCGCGGATTATTGTAATACCTGTTTCCGATGAAGAAGTAGACATTGTTGTTGTCACAAAGGATGTTTATTCCCTTGGTGTTTCATTCGATTATTCAAGCTTAAAGAAAGGGAAAGTAGGGTTAATCGAGAAAAACATGGCAGGAATGGGGCATGAATTTCTGGTTGAAATCCCATATAATTCAGAGCTTCCATCAACACCTGGTTTTGGAATGCAGTACAATATTGATAATATTGCAAAGACATTTATAAATCTCAACCTTTTTTACTATGATGGTCTCGGGAATAAAACTTATGGGTTTAACCTCTACCGGAGACTTATAAGCTCAACTACAAAGTATGGAGGAGGTATCGCAAGCAGGGAACTGATTTCATATGAAAACGGTATTGAGAAAAATAGATTTAACCTTCAGGATTACTGGCTTTTCCGGTCTTTTCTCCTTAGCAAATCAAAGGTTACCAGAATTATTTTAGGTGCACGATATTCTAATAATAATTACTTTGATAATTCTTTCGTATTTCCCGATACTCATCAATATAAAGACGATTACAATATTATTTTAGGATCAATAACCTATTCTGCCCAAAAATACCATAAGACGAATCTTATTTACGGATATGGAAAAACAGAAGACATCCCTTATGGTGGACTTCTGAATGTAACCACGGGAAAAGAGATTCAGGATACAGCAGTAAGATTTTATTCAGGAGTAAACTTATCATTAGGACACTCTATAAATAGACTTGGATATTTTTTCACCTCGGCAGGAATTTCAACATTTTTCAATAATAAACATACTGAACAGGGATTACTGATGGTACGAACAAACTATCTTTCTAATCTTGCATATATTGGGAGATTCCGGTTAAGAGCATTTGTTAATGTTGATTACACACGCGGATTTGACCGAAAAAATGGAGAATCCCTAAATTTTATACGAAAGAATGGTTTTTCAGGGTTCAGGAATGATTCGGTAAATGGTGCGCAACGACTTACTTTTGGACTTGAGTCTGTTTTGTTTAGCCCAAATAAAATTAGTGGTTTTAAATTTGCTTTTTTTGCTTTCGCTGACTTCGGTTACCTTTTCGGTGCAAATGAATTTGTATATAAAGGAGTTAACCTTTCCAGTATTGGATTGGGAGTCCGAGTCAGAAATGATAACCTGATTCTGAATACTCTCCAGATCAGGATAGGATTTTTTCCGAATCTGCCGGAGTATTCCAGTATAAATTATTTTACTGTTTCAGGAGAACAATTACTAAAACCTGATAATTTTGAACCGCGACCACCAGGCCTTTTACCATACAGATGACAATAAAATATTACCCATGCTTAATGATTTTCTGAATTATATTAAAGAAACTAATATGGCAAATAAGAACAACAGGGTTCTTCTTGCTGTAAGCGGTGGCATGGATTCAATGGTAATGACGCATCTTTTTATAAAAGCCGGTTTCAACATCGGAATTGCACATTGCAATTTCTGTCTCAGGGGANATGATTCAGATCTTGATGAGGAATTGGTAAGAAAATTTGCATTAAAAAATAAAATCCCTTTTTATACTATTCGATTTGACACAAAAAATTTTGCGAAAAGAAATGGAATTTCGATAGAGATGGCAGCCCGGGATTTAAGATATAAATGGTTTTATGTTGTAATGAAGGGTGAAGCATATGAGAAAGTAGCTGTTGCCCATAATATGAATGACAATATTGAAACCCTTCTTCTTAATCTTTCAAGGGGAACAGGTATTGCCGGACTAACCGGAATGAAGGCATCANTTAAAAATATAATCAGGCCTCTNCTTTTTGCCNCTCGTAGTACTATTGAGAAGTATTGTACCAAAAACCGGATTAAGTACAGGGATGACCTTTCAAATACCGATGTAAAATTTAAAAGGAACAAGATCAGGCACCATGTCATTCCTGTATTAAAAGAAATAAATCCTTCAATTGAAATTACACTTAATGAGACTGCTGAAAGACTCAGTGGAATTAATGAAATTGTTACGGAATATATTAAAAACCTTAATTCAGAGCTGTTTCTAAAAAAGAATAATACTGTGGTCTGCAGGACTGAACACCTGAAAGAACACTTAAATAATAAAACTGTGATCTATGAACTTTTCAAACAATATGGAATAACCGGCAGGAACATTGGGGATCTCTATAATGTAATTAAAGGACGTACAGGGAGTTTTGTTATTACGGATTCTCACAGGATACTTAAGAACAGAAATGAGGTAGTTGTCTCAGAAATTTCATCTGACGGAGATAATTTCTTCATAGCAGCTAATCTTGCAGAATTAAGAAAGGTTCCTATCGTGAACTCAGTAAGGACAATTAACCTGGCTGGCAATTTCAAAATCCCAAATTATCCATCCCTGGCATATCTGGATATTGAAAAAATTCTTTTTCCGGTCATCATAAGGAGATGGAAAGCAGGGGATACCTTTAATCCACTGGGAATGAATAAAAAGAAAAAACTGAGCGATTATTTCATTGACCGTAAATATTCCATTGGAGATAAAGAGAACATACTGATTCTTGAATCAGCCGGAAAAATTGTCTGGATTATTGGAGAAAGGATTGATAACAGGTTCAGGATTACAGAAAAGACCAGAAAAGCGTTAGTAATAAAGGTTCAGGGTTAAGGGTAAAAGATAGAAGATAGAAGATAGAAGATAGAAGATAAAAGATAAGATTATCCAGTTTGCGGTTATGATTTCCTGACTCCATTTATACCTCTGTCGATCAGTATAAGGTCAGCCAATGCAATTGCCGTAACAGCTTCAATAATTACCGGCATTCTAAGCGCAATGCATGTATCGTGACGGCCGGCAACCTTCAGTGTCTGCATCTCTTTCTTTGAGAAATTAAATGTGGTCTGGGCAATACCGGTTGATGAGGTTGGTTTCACAGCTACTCTGAAAACAATATCATTACCATTTGTTATTCCACCGTTAATTCCGCCGGCATTATTTGTAGCTGTTTTTCCATTTTCGTTTATAAACGGATCGTTGTGAACAGATCCTTTCATATCTGACGAAGCGAAACCGGAACCGAATTCAATGCCTTTTATTGCGGGGATAGAAAATACCAGGTGGCTTATAACCGATTCTACGGAGAAGAAGAATGGTTCTCCTAATCCAACAGGTGGATTTTTTACTGTACATTCAATTATTCCACCAATTGAATCATTTTCCGCAATAGCTTTACTCAATGCTCCTTCTATGTCAGCTGAGCCGCCTGCAGTGATAATTTTTGCATTAATATCTGAACTGCCAATCTTCTTTGCCAGAACCCCTGCAGCAACGATTCCCCAGGTTATCCTTCCTGAAAAATGACCGCTTCCTCTCAAATCTGCAAATCCTGAAAATTTCTTATGAGCTGTATAATCTGCATGTCCTGGTCTGGGAGAACTCCTGAATTCATCATAATCCGACGATATTTTATCAGTATTCCTGGTAATTATTGTAATGGGAGAGCCTGTTGTAAATCCCTCATGGATTCCGCTCAGTATCTCAGGAAGGTCAGGTTCTTTACGCTTTGTAGTTCCNGTATTTCCGCTCTGTCTTCTTGTAAGATCAGCAATAAAATCACCCGGGNCTACCGNNATCCCCGGAGGGCAGCCATCTATTATGACTCCGATTGCTGGTCCGTGTGATTCTCCAAAAACTGAAAGTCTGAAAATAACTCCNAATGAATTCATAATCTATTTATTTACCTTGTGAAAGACTTTTATAAAAATCAATCACNTCCCCTATGGGAATTTTTTTTACTACTGATTTCCCGATTTTTTCAATAAAAACAAAATGGATATCGGTACCATCTTTCTTCTTATCATGAAGGATAAGTTTCCTGATTTCCGGAGCTGGCATATGGTAATCTGCCGGAAGCATATACTTCTCAAGGAGATTTGTTATTCTTTCAAAAACTTTTCTGGTAGTATAACCATTCTTTAAAGAATAAAGAGAAGCCAGTTTTATTCCTGAAGCAACAGCGAAACCATGTTTTACTGATTTATGCAGCTCAATAGCATGTCCGAATGTATGACCGAAGTTAAGTATCCTTCTCAATCCTGATTCCTTCTCATCTTTTGCAACAATAGAAACCTTGAATTTTACTGAGCGGGCAACAAGATCGGTAAGCAGTTTCCTGTCTCTTAAAATAACATNNTCATAATTGTTTTCAAGAATCTGAATGATCGATTTATCNCCTATTATTCCGGTTTTGATCAATTCTGCAAGGCCCGACAGGTATTCATCCTCCGGAAGAGTTCTCAGCATTGTTGGNTCACAGATTACNAACTCCGGCTGGCGGAAATTACCGATAATATTTTTAACAGTTCCAAGGTTAACCCCATTTTTACCCCCTGTGCTTGCATCCACCTGCGAGAGAAGTGTTGTGGATACGTATCCGCATCTGATTCCGCGCATATAAACTGAAGCCAGAAAACCGGCTACATCGCAAACCACACCGCCTCCAATAGCAAGAATGAATCCTGAACGGTCGATACCCGCCCTTAAAAGCTTTTTTGCAAGGTTTTCAATTTCAACAAGCTGCTTGCTTTTCTCCCCTGGNGTAATTACAAGTACAGGGTAGTCTGGAAAATGTTCGCCATAAATACGAAATACATTTTCATCTGTGATGATAATTACACCACTTTCAGGGAGCAGTTTAGTCACAGCTTCCCATCTTGCACCAATAATGATAACAGAGGCTGAATCCGGAGTTTTAATAATTATCTTTTCCAAAATAAAATTTTCTTAACCGCTAAAGTTATTAAAATACCTGATTTATTTCAACATCTGGATCTCTGAAAAAGTCAAATCAGAAATGCTGATATTGTACAAAGATAAAAATCCTTAACTTTCCAGCTATATCATTATTTCAGACAATGACAATAAAGGAGAGGTACAGGCTGACCCTGGAGTATTTCAGTAATAATATGCCTTTGGCTGATACTGAGTTGAAATATACTGATCCGTTTGAGCTTATTGTTGCGGTGATTTTGTCAGCTCAATGTACCGACAAAAGAGTAAATATTGTAACACCTGCATTAATGAAAAGATTCCCTGATGCCGAATCGATGTCCGGGGCAAATATTCAGGAAATCTACCACCATATCAAGTCATGTTCTTACCCGAATAACAAGGCAAAGCATCTTTCGGGAATGGCTAAAATGCTTGTCAGTGATTTCGGAGGTCAGATTCCCTCTGACCCCNGCCAGCTCCAAAAACTTCCGGGTGTTGGACGAAAAACCGCAAATGTCATTGCATCAGTTATCTTTAAAAAGCCGGTCATGGCTGTGGATACCCATGTATTCAGGGTTTCGGCAAGAATAGGGTTGGTAAGGAGTGCAAAGACACCTCGTCAAACAGAAGATCAGCTGACCAGAAACATTCCCCCAGATATTATACATCGGGCTCATCATTGGCTATTGCTTCACGGACGATATGTCTGTACTTCAAGAAATCCCCGATGCGGACAATGTGGACTCTCATTTTTTTGTAAGTATTATTCTTCTTCAACAAAAAAACAAATTAATTAACTTCATTATTTATTAATTTTGAAAGAATTAAAACGCTGACAGAATGGATTATAAAAAGAAATATGAAGAGGTGATTGAAAAGAACAGGGCATACCAGACCGAGCTTGAAAATCTGCAGGCACAAGTTAACAATGAAATAATTACGGTAGGCAATGCGGTTTCATTTGCTTTTCAATCATCTTCTCAGCTAATGGCTCTTATGAATCTGAAATCCGGACATTTTATTGATGTCAATGAATCATTTCTGAAAGTACTTGGATATTCAAGGGAAGAAATTATTGGAAAGACAACTGATGAAATCGGCCTTTATGCTGATACTGAAGAAAGCAGGAAATACCTGAAACTTGTTTCAAAGCTCAGAAGCAATAGGGATCTTGAGATCACCCTGAATACTAAAAAGGGTGAGAAGAAGTCATTTCTTTTCTCTGCTGAAACAATGCAGAATAACGATGATAATTATCTTTTGATGATATTCAGCCACATTACTGCAGGAAGTGATGTGAAAATAAACCAGATACAGGGAAGGGTTATTAACGAGATTTTTAATACAGTCAGTAATTATCTTGCAGTTTTCAGGGTTGAACCGGATAACAGATTTTTTATAGTTAATGTTAACAGCAAGGTTGAGCAGGTTGAATTTGTTGATAAAAACGATATAATCGGGAAATGTATTGATGATACTCCTCTTGCAACCCGTGTTAAGATAAAAGAGTTACTTGAGCATCTACGGATAACCCATGAACCCCACAAATTGTCAGTATCACCAATAGGTGATGATTCTGAGGGATTTTATATAGGCTTCTTCTTAACGTCGGGTAATTTTCTGATAACCTGGGAACCAGGCTCTCTGCAAAAAAAACAGGATGATTATTATAAACAAAACCTGGCTTTTAAGGAAACAGCTAACTGGATGCCTGTAATGGTTTATGAAGTAGACCTCAAGGGAAGAATCCTTTATGGCAATAAACAGAGTCTGGATTTCTTCGGTTATACAGAAAAAGATCTTAATACCGGAATGCTTATTTCAGATATCTTTCCTGATAGTTACAAACAAATGATCAGCAATCTTGAGGCATTAAAATTCTCTGGGGAAACTTCAAGCAACGAATATCTGGGAATTAAAAAAGACGGAACTTTCGTTCCGATCGTAACTCATTCTTTTGCAACTTTCCAGGATGGTAAAATATCAGGTTACAGGGGTATTATAACAGATATAAGCGCACAGAAAGTTTATGAAGAGCAGATCCGAAGAGAAAAGGCTTTTCTTGAGCATCTTATAGATTCTACTCCTGAAGCAATTGCGATTACAGACCTTAACGGGAAAATAACAATGATCAACAGGGAATTCACAAAGGTCTTTGGTTATACCCTGGAAGAGGCAACTGATTGTTTTATTGACGACCTTGTTATTCCTGATGAAATAAAGGACGATTCATTAGTTCTTAGTTCAATTCCATCAAATGGAAAAACCATAACTAAACAAACTATCAGGAAAGATAAGTCGGGGAACAGGATACAAATGACAGTGACCGCAACAGCAATTCTTATCAATAACAATATTGTTGCATACCTGGGTATTTACAGGGATATCACTATTGAAAGGAAAAATCTGCTTCTGCAGGAGATTCTTTACAATATATCTTCGTCTGCCCTTAAACAAATGGATATCAAGGAAATATATCCAACAATTGTTCAGGAACTGAGTAAAATCTGGGATACCAATAACTTTTTCATCGCACTCTACGATAAAACTACNGAAACACTTTCCCTTCCATTCTTTGCTGATGAAAAAGACAATTTTTATGAAATNCCTACAACCAAAACCATAACAGGTTATGTGATTAAAAACAATAAATCGGTTTTACTTAAGGAAGACGACCTGAGACTTCTTGAAGAATCAGGCGAAATTGACCTGATNGGAACACCCTGCAAAGTTTGGATGGGTGTCCCTCTGAAAGTTGAAAACAATATTATAGGTGTAATGTGCCTTCAGGATTATAATAATTCTGAAAAATTCTCACAGGATGATCTTTATGTATTGGATTTCATCGCAAACCAGATTGCAATTGCCATACAGAGGAGGATGATTCTAGATAACCTGATTGTTGCAAGGCAGAAAGCTGAAGAGGCGGCCCAGTCAAAGCAGATCTTCATGTCCACAATGAGTCATGAGATCAGGACACCTCTTAATGAAGTGATTGGAATAACTAACTTGCTTCTGCAGGGGAATCCGCGTGAAGATCAAATGGACTTTATTAAAACTCTCCGCTTCTCAGGTAACCATCTTCTGACACTTGTGAATGATGTGCTTGATTATAATAAAATGGAATCGGGTAAGATTGTTTTTGAACAGATTCAGTTCAACTTCGACGATTTTATTGATGAGATAATGAGATCATATTCATTCAGATCCAAAGCAAAACATCTCGACTTTGTAATTAATAAGGCGAAAAACGTTCCTTCTGAAGTTATCGGAGACCAGATAAGAGTCAATCAGATACTCTCAAACCTATTATCAAATGCCCTAAAATTCACAAATCAGGGAGGGATAACTATCTCTATCAGAGAGATTGAAAGGAAAGCGGACCAGTCGAGACTAGAGTTTACTGTTCATGATACCGGTATAGGTATTCCAAAAGATAAACATTCGGCAATATTTGAAAGTTTTACTCAGGCAACAGCAGATACTACAAGGCAATATGGAGGAAGTGGTTTGGGACTTGCAATATGCAAAAAACTTGTTGAACTGCAGGGGGGTATTATAACTCTAGATAGTGAACCAGGGCAGGGATCTACTTTCACATTTACTCTGAATTTAGGCGTTTCAGATAAACTCTCGCGGGAAAAAGAAGAAGTCTCTGATACATATACAGGTCTTGAAGGTAAAAGGATACTTGTGGCTGAAGATAATAAAATCAACTTTTTTGTTGCAAATAAATTTCTTACCGGATGGGGAGTGATCGTTACTCATGCGGAGAACGGACAACTGGCTCTGGATAAACTTGAAGCAGAAGAATTTGATCTTATCCTTATGGACCTTCATATGCCAGTTATGGATGGAATTGAAGCCTCAAAAATAATAAGGAACTCAAGCAATGAAAGGATTAAGAACATCCCAATTGTCGCTCTTACAGCTGCAATAATGTCGGAAAGCCACGATAAGATTTCAGAACTGAATATAAATGATTATGTACTTAAGCCATTTAAGCCTAAGGATCTTTTTGACAGGATACTTAAGCACATAAAATAAAAAACTCAGAATAAAAGTTTTATGCTAAGGGACAGTAAGTTGTAATACCTGTTAATATCGGACTCTACACCTATTTTATCCTGTAACCTGCAACTATTTAATACAATATTTGCTAATATAATCCACAGCTCTCTTATTACCCAGTTTCAGTGATGCTCTGAAATCGTGACAGGCATCTTCAGTTTTTCCAATGTTTACCAACGAAATTCCTTTATTAAGCCAGGTTTCTGAATTTTCCGCGTCAAGGTCGAGAGCCATGCTAAAGTCATTTATCGCCCAATTAAATGATTTTGTGATAAAATAAGCATTCGCCCTGTCGATGTAACATTCCGGATCTGAGGGATGAAGTTTTATGTTCAGGTTAAAATATTCAAGCCCTTTCAAAACATTACCTGAAGCTGATTCGACTTTACCCGCAAGGCTTAAAGCGTATTTGTTTTCAGGATAGTAAGACAAATATTTCTCGATGTCTTTTCTTGATTTAGCATCTTCCCCTGTTTTCCGGTAACATTCTGCTCTTCGGAGAAACAGATCAGCATCAGGAATCTCAAGGCTTATTAATTTGGAATATGTTACTGAAGCCCCTGATGGATTTGAAGCTGCAACCTGAGTTTTAGCAAGGGCTCTAAGGTATTTTTGGTTGGCAGGATCATATTCTGAGAGACTAATAAAAGTTTTCAATGCATCAAGTATCTTACCAGATGCAAAATTGACTAATGCCCCTGCATAAAGAACTTCATTATTGCCAGAATAATTCCTTGTAAGTTCCGACAATAGACCTTCTGCTTCTGACACTTTATTAGCAGATGCGTAAAACTCAACTTCTGATATCTTCTCTTCAAGATCAGTATACCACTCATTCTTCCAGAACTTTCTCCATTCGGGAGTGTTCTCTATCTTTTGGAAAGCAGGATCAAGCATTACTTCCTTACTACTCTTTCTGAAAATGGATTTCATTGTCAACTCAAGGTGGTAAAGTGAAGTGGCAGGATCTCCTTTCTGCGCATAGATCCTGGCAAGCCCATATTCACCCGAACCCGGGGTAAGCTTGTTTGCAGAGTTAAAATCAATAATTGCCTGAGAATATTCACCCGAAGAAGAAAAAGCTTCGCCCCTTTCCGAAAAGAGCCTGCTGTCAATGTTTACTTTTAATGCAGAAGTAATTAAAACAACTGCCTGATCAGGTTTGCCTGAATTTCTAAGGGCTTTAGCTTTGAGAAGATTATCATATGTATCCTGACCGGATAATAAACCGGTTATCAATAATAAAAAAAATATGTTGTTAATCCGCCTCATGATTTCCTGATACTTTTCATTTTGTCTGTATCACATTAAGCTCTGCACCTAACTCAGTAATAACATGAACAAATCCTGAAAGATGGAATGTTGCTTGTCCTGAATTATCGTAAACATCGCACAAATAAAAATATACTCCCGGAGAAACTATTTTTCCTTTATAAGATCCGTTCCATTCAATACGTGGATTATCTGTTTGGAAAATTAATAATCCATTCCTGTTAAGTATCCTGAAATCAACTTTTTCCACCAGCCCGGATGTCTTCGCAACTAATTCATCATTCCATGAATCCCCATTCGGAGTGAATACATTGGGAATCTCATAAAATTTACACGAATCGACACATACAATAATTGATTTATCGCTTTCATTGCCAAGAGGGTCGAAGGCAGTAACAGCATAACATCCTGAAACAATATTATTGGGTGGAGCATGTATGGTCGAAAAAACATACTTGTCATTTATTGTCTCAACCATAGTAAAGAGATTTCCATCAAGAGGTTTGTAAAAAATGTGGTATCCGGCAATATCTGCAAGGCAGTCTGCATCAGTAATACTCCATTTTATTTCATTTTTTGTACTGTCACACAAACTTGATACATCCAGATCAGGAATGCATGGTGGTTCATTATCCACTGCTACTGCGCAGGCTTCCTGTGAATTATTAAAAAGGTTTTTTGGCATATCATCTGATGGATAACTGCCGACAGACCTTACCCGGTAACAATACGAGGTGCCATTAACCAGCCCTGCATCTGTAAAAGTAAGCTGTGTGGTGGTGCCAATAGAATCGTATGAAGCTCCATTATACCTGAAAAAATCATACCTGTAATTTATCCATGGCACGTTTCGATTTATTGTAAATCTCATCTTTTTGTCACCCGGACTGGCAGTAAGTAACACAGATGAAGCATACGAAGAATCTCCTATGACAAATTCAAACCCCGGTGTACGATTCCAGAGTACTATTTTATAAAGATATCCTGTTCCAAGAGTATTAAGTGTGTCAATAAAAATTGAATCTGAGAGTTTTGTGTTAACCAATGACTTAATAAATGTGAAGTTTGTTCCTGCAATTCCATCTGCCCTTGAAATTCTATATTCATATGGACCATTTGCATTTTGTATAGTATCAACATCGATGGAATCAGGTGGTTGCCATTTCAACAGGATTGATCCATCAGTTGCATCTGTCTTTATGACGGTTACATTTTTAATTACAGGCACACCCGATATAAGAGTTGAAGTTATTTCGTTTGAAGTTTTGCTTTCAGTAAGGTTAGGAAAGAGCGCCACGATCCGATAAGAGTACTCTTTACCGAACTCCAGTGCTGAACCGTTCCCTGTATCTGTAAATGATGTGGTTGAACTGCCCGGAATATATGCTATCTTAATGAAGCCTGTTGATGAGGGTACTCCGGAAGTACATGAATCAGGATTGAAAGTTGTCTGACCCTCTCTACGATAAATATTGAATCCGGTAATTAAATCAGTACCATAATTCTGCCAGGTCAGAGTGATATATTTCCCTATTGGAAGTGCATTTATAAGTTGAGGTGAGGGGCCAAGAACTTTTATTGACATATTATCGATATCTGTGAGACTAAGCACAGAGTTATTATCATCGGCTTTAATAATAATATTGTATGGTTGATTTCTGACTGCCTCATAGCATGGGGCCCAGGTAAATCCTGCAGAAGAAAATCCGGGAGTTGTATCGATACCAGTGAAAAGAGCCGGACACGAATCGAGGCTGAATATTCCTGAAGTCGCTTTAAGCAGCACTTTATCATTATTGGCATCGGTAGCTGAAACAATAAGGTTTACTGCATCTCCGACCTCAACGCACATATCCTTAAGGAGGCTGTTAACCGGAGGCTTATTGTTAGTTTCGTAGACCTCAATCTGCATATCCCTGACAACAATACCGATCTTTTTCCCATTCCTCCACTCCTGAATCTCTATTGCTACATTGTATTTTCCGGTGTCCACAGGTGTGTCCCATATAAGGTCGCCTGAGATTGAATCTACACGAAAAGAGTGGGACGCCTTCGGTAACGTATAATTTTCAATTGCCTTTCCATCGTCCCTGGTACAAACAGAAAGTTTGTATGAAAGGCTGTCGCCATCAGGATCGTAGGCAGCAGGATTATGTACAAACACATATCCTTTTGCAGCTTTATCGTATGGTGGATTCAGTAGAACAGGCGCACTGTTCCTGCCCATGGCCGGGTTGACAATAAGAGTTGTAGAAATTGAAAATACCACATTAACCGAATTCGGTATATTCTTTACTCCGAGATTTCTGTTTGGATCCTGAACGACTAACCTGTAAATACCAGGTCCGGGATATGTATGCCGGATTACATATACATTCTTTTGATAATAGTTTGGAAGCTTTTCAATCTTATAGGGATCTCTCTCTGCAGTGCTAATTGTATTATCTCCCCAGTCAATATCCAGCCTTGGTCTGTCGGCAAGGCTTAAAGTATAAGTAAATGTGGTTATGGTGACTTCGTATGTCAGATCAGAAACCTGAGCATAGGTAATCTCTCCTGCCCTGTTATGTGTCGCACCAAGGGCAAGAAAATTAAGTAAACATATTACCAGTGCAAGCGATCTCTTCATCTGACTGATACCTTCTTCATGTTAATTATTTCACACTGAATGTCTGTTCTGTAACCTGAGGGGTCAGCTTAATCCCCTCCTCAAAATCATTGATCCGGATAATTGTCATATTAGCCTGATCAACATATATGTTAGTCAAAATTGTGTTTCTTACAGTGATCAATTTTGGCTTTTTATCCGATTTATAAATAAGGTTCAATCTTAATTCATTATCTGATAAATCCTGACTTAATAACTTTCCTTTAAGCCGTTTATTGTTTATATAGATATTTACTTTTTCATCAATATATTTATTAAGCAGAGCTTCACTAAGGGGCAGACTTAAAGAGGAATTATTTGGGAAACTTTCATTTGCAAATAATTGATAATCAAGTAAAAAATCATCATAATA
>JGI20214J51088_10002140_pt1 | contig 13325 bp, 10 predicted proteins | sample WetSurMetagenome_FD_51088 | JGI IMG/M metagenome (IMG submission 51088)
GAGACAAAAGGATATATGAAAGCTCCCGATTTAGAAAAGCAGATTGTTATTTCAAAAAAAGAATCTGCGAACATCAGCAGGGGTTTTGCTTTACCGCTGATAGTTAATTTCTACGATGAGGAAATTGATTTCGGTGATATTAAGATTCCGACTCCCCTATCAGATATTGCTTTCGACGAATATGAATTCAAATTAAAAGCAATTAATTATATTGACTCTTTGAAGATTTTCAAAATAAAAGTGATTAACCAGTCCGAAAGTGTCCCGCAGTTCTTTGGATATATTTATATTGCCGACAGTAATTTTGCACTGTTAAAAGTTAATCTATCTACAAATGAAGCGGCGAAAATGAGAGGAATAGATAAATTGGATTTCCTGCAGAAGTTCAGTGAGTTTACGGATAAAAAAAATAATAGATTCCGTATGCCGACAGATGTTGAAATCTTTGCCGAAGGTTCATTTGCAGGATTCTTTAAATTTAAAGGTGAAGTATTTACAATCGTTTCAAATTACAATTTGAATGAGAAAGCTCCGGCGGGAACATTCGATGAAGTAATCGTAAAAGTTTTACCGGATGCGGAAAAGGATTCCTCCTACTGGCACAACCATCAGTTAATTAAGAACACATACGAGGAAACGAATGCTTATTCGAAAATCAAAAAAACATCCGATGAAAAAACAAGCGGTGTAAGAATAACTCCTTTTGGTCTTAGTATAGGAAAATATTTTAATTCGAATTTCTTGGATTACTATAGTTTCAACAGTGTAGAGGGAAGTTCATTAAGATTTAATTTAAATTACACAAAAGAATTTAACAGGATTAACGCAAATGGATTTTACGGATACGGTTTTTCGGATAAGAAAGCAAAATATGAATTAAGCGGGAGTGTTTTTTTATTAAACGACAGGAGCCTTAATATTACGGGTGGAATTTTCAACAGGCTGCGGACTTTATCTTCGCTTCCTAATTCTTTAGACAGGTTATATAATGTTTATTCATCATTTTTTGAAAAATATGACAGGTATGATTATTTATATTCGTCGGGGTGGAATTTATCAGTCTCAAAAAAAATCATCCCACAATTCACACTTGGCGTTTCATACTATCAGGCAAAGCAAACTTCGGCAAAGAATAATTCAAACTTTAGTTTTTTAAAAAAAGATGAAAACTATAGAATTAATCCACCGATAAATGATGATTTCAACAGAACAGTGGGAACATTCATCCGGATTGACCCTAACAAATACCGGGCGATTGACTGGGGCGATGGCGAAATTTCGAGATTTACGATTACGGATTTTCCTACGTTAGATTTTTCTTTCAGTTCCACATCAAAAAAACTTTCGAGTACTTACGAGTTCCGGAGATTTGCCACAAGACTTTCGGGCAGGAATTATATCAACAGGTATTTGCGTGTGAAATATAATCTTGGAGGAGTGCTGCTGAGCGGAGAAGTCCCTTATCAGAATCTTGCATATTTCAGAACACGCGAAGACGGCACGAATCCTATGCTGATGGGAGCTGCGGGTTATCAGGAATTCCTCGGTGACAGACTTTATTATTTTAATTTCGAAAATGATTTTGGCAAATTGCTCTGGGGAAATATACCTGTTTTGAAGGATTGGGATTTAGTTGCACTTTTTAATATCGGGCGAATTGAGATATCCGATAATAACAGGATGTTGTCGTTATTTAATAATTACAAAGCGACAGATGGGTACTATGTTGAAGCGGGATTCAGGATACAGAATATTTTTAATATTTTCGACCTTAATTTCTCGTGGCGATTGACGAACAGGAATCCGGGTAAAAATTTTGATTTTTATATTATGCTTGCAGGATTCTGAATCACTGATTAAAATGATTAAACTGATAAACATGATAAAATCAAATTTCCCAATCGGGGGATTGGGAAATAGAAGGGAAAAATGATTAAACTGATTATATGTCAGCAGATGAAAAATAGTTAAATATTTACTTACATAAGACGAATCCTGTTTTTCATTTATTTTGGTGTTATATAAAATTAAATTACATTAATAATATAAAAAAAACATACATAGATTGAAAACATTTTATATATTTTTATTTCTTTTGACTTCAGCGGCATGTTTATCACAGGATTTATATATTCCGAACAATCCTTATGATAATGCTGATGAATACACTAAAAAAAGTGCTGCATTTCAAAGAGAGAAATGGTTTTATGAACAAAGGATGTATCCGAATAACTTTATTCCTGAAGGAGCATACAGGAAAGCATTGGAACAGAGGGATGCACTAAGAGCATCAAAGGGTTTTTATTTTCCAAACATAATAACCTGGAATAATGTAGGACCTACTCCCGGATACTATTTTTCATACGGAAACATTTCAGGAAGAGTCCCGACAATCAAATATAACCCGACCAATCCGAATATTATTTATCTGGGTGCTGCATTTGGCGGTGTCTGGAAGTCAACTAACGGAGGTACAACCTGGGCAAATATGTCAGACTACGAAGCGTCTCTATCATCGGGTGCGCTTGCCATAGACCCAACGAATACAAATATTATATACTACGGAACAGGCGAAGCTACTTACAGCGGTGCATCATATTACGGGAGAGGATTATTGAAATCCACTAACGGCGGATTAAGCTGGGTGAATTATACAAGCGGACTACCTTCATCAACTTACTGTTCAAGAATTGTTATCAGACCAAATCACCCCTCGGAAATATTCGGAGCATTCGGAACAAGCGGATTATACAAGAGTACAAATTCAGGTGTGAACTGGACATCCCTTGTAAGCGGCAGATGTGATGATATAATATTCAAATCATCGGGTGACACTGCATATATAGCAGGCAGTGGAACAGGTTACATGATTTCAACGAACGGAGGCTTGACTTTCACAGCCAATACAGCATTAACGATGTCAACAAGAAATCACATTGCATTTTGTAAATCAAGCCCGAATGTAATGTATGCTGCAATTTACGGAAGCAGTAATGTAAATGTTTTCAAATCGATAAACAGTGGATTGAATTATACTCAGGTAGTTACAAATTTAACAGGCGGCGGACAGGCATGGTATGACTTTTTCATGCATTGCAGTCCATTTGACCCGAACTTAGCTTATGTCGGTGCAATAGACGTATGGAGAACAACAAACGGCGGTGTCAATTTTATTAATATCACAAATGCATATGGAGCGGGAACTGTTCATCCTGACCAGCACAATATGGATTTTCATCCGACGAATCCAAATGAAATAATCTGTTCAAATGACGGTGGTGTATGGAAATCAACCACTCAGGGAACGACCTGGATTAATTTAAATCAAAGTTTAACAATTACTCAATTTTACTGGATGGCATCAGACCCAACATTTGCTACACATTTAATAGGAGGAACACAGGATAATGGTACCCAGCAGACTTATGCCAATATAAATTGGACAGCTGCTTTTGGAGGAGATGGAGGAGTTGCTTGTTTTCACATTAAAAATGCAAATTATGTGCTCGGTGAAACGCAAAACAATGGTTTAATGAAGTCTTTCGATAACGGAGCATCGTGGACTAACGCTACTACAGGACTTACCGGAAGTGGTGCATGGGTTGCGCCGATTATTTGCCATCCGGATTCAGTTGAAATATTTTACACAGCACGTCAGCAAGTTTTTAAAACAGTCAATATGGGTTCAAGCTGGACACCTATTTCATCAGGAACAAGCGGAACGATATCTCAAATGGATATCAGCAGGACAAGTGCAAATATTATGTATGCATCATCCGGAAGTGCGCTATATAAATCAACCGACCGCGGATACACATTTGCATCATCATCAAGCGGTTTGCCGGGCAAAAGTATATCGAGCATTCATATACATCCGGATTCTGCAAAAGTTGCAATCGTAACATATTCAGGATTTGGTGCCGGAAAAATATACAAGACAATTGACGGAGGGGCNTCATGGACTAACATAAGCGGTGACCTTCCTGATTCACCGGTTAATGATGGTATGATTTATCATCCCGGATTTAATACGAGTTATTATCTTGTTGCAATGGACATCGGTGTTTTTATGAGCAGTAACCGGGGGGTAAACTGGATTGAACTCGCAAATGGTCTTCCGAACACTGTAGCAATGCGTCTTGACTACAACCAGTTAGGAAATAAAATTATTCTAGGAACACACGGAAGAGGCACATATCAAATAACAGGAAGTCTTATTAATATTGTAAATTACAATAATGAGATTCCAAAAGAATATATGTTGTTACAGAATTATCCAAATCCTTTTAATCCAAATACAAGAATTAAATTTGCAATAGTAAATAAAGGATTCACGAGACTTGAAGTATATGATATGCTGGGTAAGAAAATTAATACCCTTATAGAAAAAGCTCTGGATGCCGGAACGTATGAAGTAAATTTTGACGGAAGTAATTTATCGAGCGGAATATATTATTATAAACTGACAACGCAAGACTATTCAGATGCGAAAAAAATGATATTGATGAAGTAAATAATTTATTTATCTCAGGGACAGGTAGATTTGCCTGTCCCGTTTTTTTTTATGAATGATTTTCAGAAATCCCTGCAAGGAAAAATAGCACTCGCTCCGATGGAGGACGTAACAGAGCCTCCATTCAGATTAATATGCAAAAGACTCGGCGGCGATATTTTATATACGGAATTCATTTCATCAGAAGCATTAATAAGAGATGCGAAGAAAGCAAAGAAAAAGCTTTTTTTTTATGAAGAAGAAAGACCCGTAGGTATTCAGATATTCGGAGGAGATGAAAATGTTATGAGCGATGCCGCAAGAATTTCAGAAGAGGTAAATCCTGATTTTATCGACATAAATTGCGGATGCTGGGTTAAGGATGTAGCGTTAAGAGGAGCAGGTGCCGGATTATTGAAAGACCTTCCGAAGATGAAACGAATTGCAGAGAATGTTTTAAAAAATGTTAAAATTCCCGTTACATTGAAAACAAGATTAGGGTGGGATGAAAATAACATAGTAATAGTTGAGGTTGCAAAAATGATGGAAGAGATTGGAATACAGGCATTGACAGTCCATTGCAGGTTACGCGGACAGGGAAACAAAGGAGATGCGGACTGGGAATGGATTAAAAAAATAAAAGACAGCGGGGTACGGATACCGATAATAGTAAACGGGAACATCAAAACACCCGAAGATGTGAAATTCGTTTTTGAAAATTATAAACCGGATGCAGTAATGTTAGGACAGGCGGCAATCAACAATCCCTGGATATTCAAACAAGCAAAATATTTTTTAAAACACGGCGAGACAGAGCCTGAGCCTGATCTGGAAGAAAGAATTAAAGTCTGCATTGAGCATCTGAAGCTGGCTTGTGAATTCAAAGGAGAAGGTTACGGAGTGCTTGAATTCAGGAAACACTATTCCGGATATTTGAGAAATGTAAAAGACGTCAGCAAGTTCAGACTTGAATTAATGCAATTTAAAGAATATGCTCCTATCGAGGAGAAATTGAATGAATTCTTAATAAAAAATAAAGAGGATTAAATGATGTTTACGAAATTATTTATTACAATATTATTACCGGGTTTTTTATTCCTTTCATTTGTAATCTTAAAACCGGATCCGGATGCTCCGAATTTAATAAAATCAAAAGAAAGCAATTCGCGGGTGAAGCAGAAATTATCGTCAATGACATTAAGAGAAAAAATTGCACAGATGATTATTTCTTATTCGGATGGATATGAAATCAGTAAAGATTCGAAAGAATATAAAAGACTGAGCAATTTAATTAAAAATCAGAAAATTGGCGGGTTGATTTTTTTCAAGGGAAATTCATTACAGGAAGCGGCATTAATAAATGATTTACAATCAATATCAGAAACTCCGTTGCTGATATCAGCAGATTTTGAAAGAGGAACAAAAATGAGACTTGATGACGGAAGTTTATTCCCGAGCAATATGGCTCTCGGTGCAACACGCAATCCTGAACTTGCTTATAAAATGGGAATTATGATTTCGAAGGAATGCAGAGCGATAGGAATTCATCAGAATTATGCTCCGGTTCTTGACGTAAATAATAATTCAAAAAATCCAATAATTAATGTACGCTCTTATGGTGAAGACCCTCTTTTGGTTTCTCAGATGGGGAACGCTCTAATCAAAGGTATTCAGGAAGGTAACGTAATCGCAACAGGCAAGCACTTTCCGGGGCATGGTGATACTGAGATTGATTCCCATAATGATTTACCTGTATTGAATTTTGATATGAACAGATTAAATAATGTCGAGCTGGTTCCGTTTAAAAATGCTATTTCCGGCGGAGTACAATCCATAATGATTGCTCACCTGTCATTTCCTGCGATAGAAGATAATCCTAACGTACCGGCTTCACTATCATCAAAAATTGTAAATGGTATTTTGGTTGACCAACTCGGATTTAACGGACTGATAGTTACAGATGCTTTAAATATGTCCGGAATAACGAAACACTTTTCGACAAAGGAAGTAGCGCTGATGTGTATCAATGCCGGAATTGATTTGATTCTAATGCCGCAGGACGAAGAAAAAACTATTTCCACGATTGAGCAGGCTGTGAAAAAAGGAGAAATATCGGAAGAAAGAATTGATTATTCCGTACGAAAGATTTTAGAAGCGAAGAGCCGGCTGGGATTAGATGAAAATAAATATGTTGATTTGGAAAAAGTAAAAGAAATAATTAACTCTGAAGAAGAAAGAAATTTATCACAACTGATTGCTGATGAATCCGTAACTTTAGTAAAGAATGAAAACAAGATTTTACCATTTACAAAGAGTAAGAATAATATNCTGATTTTATCNTTNAATAACGGAAATGACAAAGCGAANTCAGACTATTTTTTACAAAGATTTGACGAGAAGCCGGCCGGTTATTTATCTCAGGTAAAAGTTTTTGATAAGAGCGGTGATATAACTAATGCAGATGATATATTAGATGCATCAATTGATGCAGATATTATACTGATTCCGATTTATGCAAAAGTAAAAATAAAAACGGGAACGGTCGGTTTACCTGAATCACAGATTAATTTAATAAAATATTTTAAAGAAAAGAATAAAAAAGTAATTGTAATTTCATTTGGAAATCCTTATTTATTGCAGGGATTTGAAGAAATAGAGTCATATATATGTGCGTATAGTGACAGTGAAAGTTCAATAAATGCAGTAATTAAGGGAATTTTCGGTGAAATAAAGTTCAAAGGAAAATTACCTGTGTCAATAAATGAGAAGTATAAATATGGAACGGGAATTAATAATTAGTAATTAATAATTAATAATTAATAATTAGTAATTAAATAAATATAGTCGCAGAGCCTGTCCCGACAGGTCGGGATCTTTAGCCTGCGTAAGAACAATGAGTAATGGATAATGATAATAAACAAATAATCAGAAATAACGAACAATAATAAAATTTTTAATTAATAATGAAAGAAAATCCGGAGATATCATCTTTAAGAAAAGAATATAAACTCAGAGAATTAAGTGAAAAGAATGTTGATGAAAATCCATTCGAGCAGTTTGATATCTGGTTTAAGGAAATGCTTGATTCAAAGATTCCCGAACCAACAGCAATGATTCTGGCTACAGCAACGAAAGAAGGAAAACCATCTGCAAGGACTTTACTTTTAAAAGCATACAACAAGGATGGATTTACATTTTATACTAATTACGAAAGCAGAAAGGGTAAAGAAATTGAGGAAAATAATTCGGGGGCACTATTGTTCTTCTGGCCTGAACTCGAAAGACAAATCAGAATAGAAGGCACCATAAAAAAACTATCTCAGAGTACATCGAATGATTACTTCAAGACGAGACCTTACAAAAGCCGCATAGGTGCCTGGGCTTCGAAGCAAAGCAGTGTTATTCCGGACAGAGCGGAAATTATAAAGAAATTTTTTAAATACTTATTAAAATTTCACAGCAGGAATATTCCATTACCGGATTTCTGGGGCGGTTATATATTAATACCGGATTTATTTGAATTCTGGCAGGGACGTGCAAGCAGGCTTCACGACAGAGTCAGTTACAGAAAAGAAACCGGTAAATGGATTATTGAAAGACTTTCCCCTTAATATTATAAATTAAATACTGATACTCATTTCAGCAAATGAATTCGGTGTTTCGAAAATTTTCACAGTAATAATTTTAATATTTTTAATACCATTTTTCTTAATTCTGAAAGATATGAGATTTATAAAATCATTACATATATTTTCTACGGTTGCAATATAATCAACTACAACTTTTTTCATTTTGCTTTTTTTCAGAAAATCCAGCAGTAGTTTATCTTTACAATTTACCATAAAAGAATGGTCGAATTTTTCAATAATCGGTTTTATAATTAATCCGAGGTCATAAAAATCAATAATCATACCATTCTGAAGTATTTCTCCTTCGAGTTCGACAATCATTTTATAGGAATGCCCGTGCATATTCCTGCATAAACCTTTATGATTGGGTAAACGGTGTCCCATTTCCCATCGGAATTCTTTAGCTATTTTCATAGAAATTATTTTATTATAAATACTTTAATATAAATCAACGACAAGCCAGCCGGAATCAGGGTCATTTCCGGGTGCATCCAATCCGGCAAGTAATTGCCACTCGTGCAGAGCATATCTGCCTTTAAAGGTCTGTAATCCACCGCCTGACACGCTTATTTCTTTAGTCCAGGTATAAGTTTCATTTGCCTTAAGTGTTTCCGGTCCTGATATTACAAACTCAGTCTGGGGATACAAAATCTCTTCACCGTGCACATCTTTTTTAAATCTGGAACCATCAGAACTGATAGTATCAACATTTCTTACTGTTGTTTTCTCTACACTTTTTAAATAAATATAAACTTTTTTAATATCCAGGTCAGAGCCTGAGACAGCTGCTGAGACTGTTACTTTAAATGGTGAATTTAGTTTTGGATTTTCAACCTGTAAAGTAACTTTTGCTCCGCCGCCGGTCATTTTGTTTTTTAAATTACTGAGAAATCCCATAAGTTTATTAGTTAATTATTTTAAAATAAATTATCGAATGTATTTTAGTTAAAATCAAATTGTAAATCAATTATAAAAAATTATGATTATTGAAGTACATTCCGATGTCATCATTTTACGTTTTAGTCGGCCAAGAATGACCGACCTACCAGTTTTATTTTTGTCGGCCAAGAATGACCGACCTACTAGTTTTATTTTTGTCGGCCAAGAATGACCGACCTACCAGTTTTATTTTTGTCGGCCAAGAATGACCGACCTACCAGTCTTTTTTTGTCGGCAAAGAAACCTATAAAATAAAACCCTTTAATCTCATTATTATGAGATTTAAAGGGTTTTCTTCACGCCAAAAACGAAAGGAAATAATTTATATTTATGTTTTTTTGAAAAAAAACTTCAATCCAAAATACTTTGCAAAATCCGTACAATTCGGGAATGGTGCACCTTTTGCCCATGCATAAAGGCAATCGGGACCTAATGACACATTTTCGTAATCTATTTCCGCTGACATATAAAGCGTATTATCATTCAAAAAGAATGTCGTCGTTGGAATCTGAAATGTATATAATCTGGTATTAGCGGCAAGATTATGAACCTGATGATTGAAAGCTTCAATATTCGGACAATTACCTGTAAGAGGAATTTTATTTCTTTGTTGTGTCACTGACAAATGAATATTTTTCAGATAATACAAAGTAGTGGTTGTAAACATAAAATAAAATTTATTAGTATCCAGCCAGACTTTTAAATACCCTATTGCAAGGTTGTTTGAAGTTATTAATGGGGTTTCGTAGAATTTTGTATAACTTATAGTACCCATAATTGTATCAACAGGAGCATCTTTTACTCCTTCTATGTCAATACTCTGCGGGTTTGTAACTAATGGATTCTCGTAATTGCATCCTTTTACAAATAATATTACAATTAAAAGAACTGGTAAAGTGTAAAGCAACCGTTTCATTTTATCCTCCTTCTTTTTTATTTTAAAATACTGCAATTTTTATTCCATATTAAATCTTTAAAATTTAAACACTTTTAAGGATTGTTAATAATTAATTTCTCATAATGAGAATTATTTTCTCAAAATTAGAATTGAGAATAATCATAATTGGTTTAATTGGTAGTTATTACTTATATATATTGCTATCAGTTACATGTTCGGATGTAATGTAAAATATATTTCAGAAGTAATTATTGGAATGAAAAAATGAAATATTCCTCATTATTATTATTAAATCATAAAAGTTTTTTTACAAAAAAAGAGTAGTAATGTCAAAGATTAACATTACTACTCAGAGAGATAAAATGAAAATTTTAATAAACTTTATATTCAATAAATACTGTTTTTCTTCCTCCGCAGAATGGACAAACCATCCGTGACAGCTCCGCAACTTTTGAAGGATTCGAGACACCCGGTGAATTATTAAAACGGTCTTTCACAGCTGAACTTTTTAAATAGTTCAGTCCTATTATCCATCCAAAGCCCTGGCAATCCGGGCATTGGACTTCTTTCAAAATAATTTTAACCGGTTGAGCATTATGCTCATTTTTTTGAATAATATCTTTATCCTGCGAGAATGCGAATAAAACAGGTACTATTAAAAACAAAGAAACAAAAATGAGTCTTTTCATAATTTTTCTCCTTTATTTTATAATTTTAATAAAAAACATTTTAATTCATAATAATAATAGCATATATATTCATCATCATCATTTCATTTATGTTTACGGTAACCATTATAATTTGTTACAAAGTCATAAATAATATAGTAATACAATTTTTCGAGTAAATTACTAATCAGGGGATTAGTAATTAGTAAAAATAATTCAACAAATAAATTATTTAATCGCCGGAACTTCTTTAAACAAAATATTTGTTATATTGTTATTATAAACTATAACTTAAAAATTATGAAAAATTTATTAATTTTATTTTTTCTGCTTGGAATATATTTAACAAATTCATTTGCACAAAATGATGAAATGAAAAAATGGATGGATTACATGACCCCAGGGAAAGAACACCAGGATTTATCTAAAATGACCGGCGACTGGAACTTTACGTCTAAGTTCTGGATGGACCCGGGTGCACCGCCCCAGACTTCCGAAGGAACCGCCTTTTGCGAAATGCTGTTAGGCGGAAGATATATGCAGATGAAAGTTTCCGGAAAAATGATGGGAATGGATTTCAACGGAATCGGCGTCACAGGATTTGATAATGGAAAAAAAGTATTTGTCAGCAGCTGGATTGACAATTTCGGAACAGGATTAATGTACATGGAAGGTAAATTCGATGATGCATCTCAAAAAATTGTATTCACGGGTAAAATGTATGACCCTATGTCCGGAAAAGATATGGACGAAAAGCAAACTATAAAGATGGTTGACGATAAAACGTGTGAAATGGAAATGTTTAATATTATGGATGGAAAAGAATTTAAAAGTATGGAAATAAAATATACTAAGAAGTAAATATTTCTTTTTTGTATTTTCAAAAAAGCCGGTTCAATCCGGCTTTTTTATTTGTTTAATTTTCCGGTGATGGAATATTAAAGGCATAATCATTAAAGCTCATAATAGAAAAACTATTACCAAAATTAGTTTCTTTTCCCGATAAATATTTCTTTATAGTTTTCATAAAATATTTTCTTTGTTCACTATTTACTTTAGAAATTATTTTTAAAACCAATAAAACAGAAAATAATTTATCAGTCATTGTCATTTTTTTTACTGCTTCCTCGAATCCTCTTATTTCATTCACTTCTTTTTTACTCATAAAATTATCATACCTTTCCTGTATGTTATTAATGGAAAATATTTCTCTGAATATCCATCTCCTGCCTTCTTCGAGAGCTTTTGCAGACATCTTTTTGGGTTTAAAACATACGGTTTCGAAATCATATTTTTCCCAGTTTTTGTGCAGGATTCTTCCTTCCGCATCCAGCCGTTTATATAACTTCGTTCCGGGAAGCGGAGTCAGAATGTTAACCATCGGGTAAACAAGATTATTTTCTTTAATAAATTTTGCTGTTCTTTCAAATATAGTATCGTCTTCCGTATCACTTCCCAGTACGAACGAGCCCATGACTTTAATCCCGGCAGATTGAATGTTTGCAATACACTCACTATATTCATCAACATTATTAATTTTTTTATCCATACTTTGAAGTGTTTCNGGCATAATACTTTCAATTCCTATTATCACAGAATGGCACCCTGCTTCTTTCATCATCGAAATCATTTCCTTGTCCCTGCCCAGATTAATGGATGACTGGCAATACCAATCATCAAGTTTTAAAGGTATAATCGCCTCAAATAATTTTCCGGCATAAGCTTTATTTCCAATTATGTTATCATCTGCAAATAATAATGTCTTTGGAGATTTTAATTTATAGCCAAAAATATTTATATTATATGTCGGGGATAAAGATTGAATTTCATTAAGAGTCTGTTCAACTTTTTTTATTCTGTAATTATTTCCCGAAAAAGCTTTAACCGTACAAAAATCACAATCAAACGGGCAGCCCCGTGTTGTCTGCACCTGATTAATTACATATTTTTCTGTTTTTATCAAATCATTTCTCGGTACAGGTATTTGCTGAATATCCGGGTATTCGTTATATCTGTAATATTTTTGCAATCCTCCGTTTTTAAAATCATCCATCAATTCCCTCCATAAAAAATCCGCCTCTCCGATTACAACGCTATCGGCATGATGTGATGCTTCCTCATACATCATGGATGCGTGAATCCCTCCAATAGCAACTTTAACTCCCCTCTTCCTGAATTCATCTGCAATTTCGTAAGCCCTGTTTATATTAGATGTCATAGCACCTATGCCTACAATATCTACTTTCTCGTCAAAATTAATTCTTTCAATTTTTTCATCAATTATTTTGATTTCGACATCTTCCGGAGTTACTGCGGCAATCGTAGGAAGAAATAAAGGCATCAGTGCTGTCTGACCGAGAATTCTTTTTTCAAATTTAAAATCCCAGAAATCTCCCTTTTTAACACTATCCCTGCTTGGATTAATTAAAAATAATTTCATTAAGTACTTAGAATTTTCAAATAATAATTAATTTTGAACTTACGAATATATATAATCAAAGAAAATTCAATTTTCCTCAGGTTACGAAGCTGGGGCTTCGTAACTAGAATAGTTCCTCCTTGTTATGTTACCCCGTTTCCCTGGTTACGAAGCCCTGTGTACCCTGGTTACGAAGCTGGGGCTTCGTAACTAGAATGGTTACTCTATTTACATTGCCCTACATCCTCCGGTTACGAAGCTGGGGCTTCGTAACTAGAAT
>JGI20214J51088_10002141_pt1 | contig 13316 bp, 14 predicted proteins | sample WetSurMetagenome_FD_51088 | JGI IMG/M metagenome (IMG submission 51088)
CCATCGAACACCTGCACCCTGATAACGGCAGCGAATTCTTCAATGACCACCTCATCCGCTACTTCGGGGAAGAAGTGACAGGACTACGCTTGAGCCGGAGCCGGCCTTATCATAAGAACGATAACCGGTTTGTCGAGCAGAAGAACAGTACGCTGGTGCGGGCTTACATTGGATATGAACGGTTGGATAGTGTTGCACAGTGTGCGGCACTCAATGCTCTATATAACCAGCTCTGGGTCTATTACAACCTGTTTCAACCCGTGTTACACATGGTAAGCAAAGAAGTGATTAATGGAAAGCTTCATCGAAAATGGGACAAAGCACAGACGCCATACCAGCGTCTTACCTCTAGCGGGGTACTCTCCTTAAAACAGGAAGAAAGATTGAACTCACTCTATACCAAAACCAACCCCAGAGAATTACGTAGAGCTATTTATGAAGCAGTAGAACAACTATGGAAAAGTCCTATACCAAATACGATCAGGAGAAAGGAGGAGGCACTATTACTCCGGTAACATTCCTAAATGAGTGAACTATTTTATATTGGTAACATTCTTGTATGAGTTGACACGTATGCCCGGTAGTATATTATCTTCCAATTTATTCCCATGAGTTTAGAGCAGCAGCATTCCTGCCTGCAATTCTTCCGTGTGCCATGACCAGGCATCCGATGTTGCCGCCGAAGGCACCATAAGCATGACCGAAGATGCCTCCCAGGTCACCGGCTTCATATAACCTGGGGATGGGTTTGCCTTCCTGATCCAGCACCTGGCACTTCTCATTTCTTTCAGGTCCACCCATGGTACAGATACCTCCCGGCATTAGCTTTACCGCGTAAAAAGGCGGTTTTGCCAGCGGTGCCAGGGTTTTCCTGCCGAACTCTGAATCAACGCCATTATTACAGTCGGTATTCCATGTATCAAATGTCTTCTGTAATACAGTTGCATCCATGTAACCGCCAATAGCATTAGCCAGTTCTTCCACAGTATCACCCTTCAATATCCAGTTTTTCTTTATCTCAGCGAGATTGTCCGCACTCCAGGCAACATTTCCGCCCATTTCAATTGGAAACCACGATGTATAGCTGGTACCGATGGATCCACCGGTCGCTCTCCGTATTTCATCGAAGATCATGTAGCTTGGTACCCGGAGAAAACCGAGATTCTGCCAGTCCATGGCTGCACCATGTGTCCAGAAGTTGTGCGACATACGGTTATCTTCGTTAGCAAACCTCCTGCCGTATTTGTCCGTAAAGATCCACGAAGTAGGACTGCCGCCGAAACAGTTATAAGCCGAGGCAAACTCAGGGATATCGATACAGAAGAAACCGCAGATCTGGTTCATGTGCCACAGCCTGGCTCCCACCTTCATAGCCATATTAATGCCATCCCCGGTATTATACTTCCACCCGATAAATTTCATTGGATATGGCCGGAGATAATTCTTTATCATAGCCTGGTTGTATGAGAAATCCCCAGTGCAGAGAATAACGGCTTTATTAGCTTTAACGGCAATGGTTCTATCCACTCCATGGGCCAGGATACCATGTAATTCCCCGGTCTCCGTGTCCCTGATAAGGTCTGTTACCGGTGAGTTATACAATACAATAATTCCCCTCTTTTTACGGATTTCATCAAGAGCGTCAAACCATGCCCCTCCATGTGCTCCACGTGGTTCATATAACCGGTTTCCACCTCCCGATCGGTAACTGGTCATCGACGAATGCCCTGGTATATGGGGGAATTCCGTATGGCTGAACGGGGGCCCATATTTAATTCCCATATTGTCCAGCCAGGCTGTGTTTTTGCAGGACTCTTCGGCAGTTGACCTGCAGATCGCATCGGTTACCGCCGGACCGATTGTGGCTGATAAGTATTTGTAGGCTCCTTCAACATCAGAAGGATTGATAAAGTTTACATCGGAGATTTTACTGACACCTCCGCCTTGCGGTGCTTTTTCAAGTACCAAAACGCTGGCTCCTGAAACGGCAGCGGTAATAGCCGAGATAATTCCAGCTCCGCCATAACCGGCTATAACCACGTCTGCTTTGATATCCCATATTCCTTGTAATATTCTAGTTTCTGTCATTAACATTCTCGATTATTATCAATGTTAATAATAACAGAAAAAATTTCACGAGAATAGAGGTGTAATAGTCAGTAAACACGGTTTGACATCTGAATATTCGTTAAGATTGTTTATTGATTGTAATTACAAGACGGTAATCGCTCTTTTTGATGGTTATTCCGGATTGAGGGTACGGATCGACCCTGAATCTAATATTATAGTTCTGATATGTGGCTTCACCATAATTGGACGCACTGCCGGAAGCTGTGATCACATCCTGATACGTTTTCCCCTTGTGAGTTATATCGAGGACGCAACTGACCTGACCCGCCCAAATACAGGTTACACCTGAAGGGCAGCGGGAATCCCCGACTACATCGGTCAATTTCAAGGATAAATCTTCTACAGAGATTACTGCTTTCTGTCCTATGGCCAGAGTGAATTCATTCCCCAGTTCTGTTTGAATACTTGTGGTATTTGCACAAGAAGGTAGAATTATAACCAGTAAAATCAGGCAAAATATAAGACGCTTCATTCTCCGCACCTCCCGCGTTATAGCTCTACTTAAATAATAAAATAGGTCTGGAGCAATTGACAAAGAGGCTGCGTGCGAAAAATAACACCCAAAAGGATTACTTTAGCTATAAAAGGCCACAGCTAAAACCGGGCCGGTATGGCCGCACATTACGGGTGTATATGGTGTCAAATGGACCTCGGCACAATTATAAAGCGAAGTAACCTGTTCTTTAAGATAATTGCCGTCCTCAATATTATTTGTGTAATGTATGAATACGTGAATGGGCTTACTGCAGTCGGTATACTCCCTGATCATATCCGTTATCTTTTTTATNACACCNGGTTTGCCCCTGGCACGTCCCAGGTTCTCTACCAGACCNGTATTGCTGACCATACCGATTATCGGTTTAACATGGAACAACTCACCCATATAAGCGGTTTTAGGTGCCCGGCCGCTCTTGATAATATATTTAAGTGTCTCCATAGCACAAAAAAACTTAACCAAGGGAATCATAGCCTCACCCGTTTTAACTACTTCCGCCAGGCTTTTACCCGAATAAGCCGCTTTGGCCATTTCCAGAGCTACGAACGCCTGAGCTCCGGCAGCCGTCCTGCTGTCCAGCATTTCTATATTTATTGACGGATTTTCTTTTTTAAAAATATCACGAGCCTGTACGGCACATTCAAATGTCGCACTGAGTTGTTTAGAAACGAAAGTACAGACAATATCGGAACAGGTCCGGCTTACTTTCCTGAACGTATCCAGGAAAACTCCCTGTGCCGGGGCTCCGGTGCTGAACTCTTTAATATTATTAAATATCTTCCAGAACTCTTCAGAGGTGATGTCTACCTGGTCAATATATGCCTTACCATTGATATTCAATGAGATCGGGACAATATCGATACTATATTTTTTTACTGCATCCGGCGGTAAACAGGCCACCGTATCCGTAATAATGCCGACTTTACCCATTATTATACCTCCTCAACATTAAATTTAAATTACACCTCCGTCAACGCAGATGACCTGGGCGGTAATGTAACCGGACTGTTCTCCAGCAAGAAAAACAGTCAGAGCGGCTATATCTTCAGGCCTACCGAAACGTTTCAGAGGTATACGCATCAGGATTGAATCTTTAGATTCTTGCGGTAATTTGTCGGTCATTTCAGTAACGATAAAACCGGGAGCGATTGCATTGACGGTAATATTCCTGGAACCTGCTTCTCTGGCAATACTCTTGGTAAAAGCGATAAGTCCGCCCTTGGCGGCTGAGTAATTTGCCTGTCCCTGGTTGCCGATTACACCTGCCAGCGAGGCAATATTAATGACCCTGCCCCACCCTTGTTCCATCATTGAACGGATGGCGAATTTGGTGCAAAGATAGGCACCACGCAGGTTAGTATTAATAACATCGTCCCACATTTCATCTGACATACGGGGTAAAAGGTTGTCTCTCGTGATGCCCGCATTATTTACCAGAATGTCTATCTTGCCCCATTGTTTCACTATCGTCCGGACCATATCGCGGACAGCAGATGTGTCAGCCACGCTGGCTTTAAATAAAGCCCCTTCACTGCCGTATGACTTAACATTATCCAGTACAGCACCCGCTTCATTATCATTGGATAAATAGTTTATTCCTATTTTGGCACCTTCCGAAGCCAGTTTGATCGCAATGGCACGCCCAAGGCCGCGGGAAGCACCGGTGACTAAGGCGACTTTTCCATTAAGAGAATTTTGAGTCATATTATGTTTCCTGTACCAAAAACATTCCCCAAGAGCAGGTGTTCTTTATTCGGAAGGAAAAAGAGTCATCCCAATTATTCCACGTATTTTTTTATAACAAGACAACAGTTTTGTCCGCCCATACCAAACGAGTTGGAGAGACAGGTATTTACTGTCATACGGCGGGCGGTATTGGGAACATAGTCAAGGTCGCAGGCCGGGTCAGGTGTCGAGTAATGAATAGTAGGCGGAATAATATCGTTTTTAACTGTCATAACCGCTGCTGCAGCTTCAACAGCACCGGCAGCGCACGCAAGATGTCCAATCATTGATTTGTTGGAACTGACAGGTATCCTGTAAACACGTTCACCGAATAACATTTTCAATGCTTTAGTTTCAGAAGCGTCATTATATTGAGTGCTTGTGCCATGTGCATTTACATAATTAATTTCGTCTGGAGAAACGCTGCCATCTTTCAATGCCATCCGCATAGCAATCAGCTCGATATTAGGATCGGGCGCTGTATCATTATAAGCATCAAATGACCAGCCTGCACCAGCCAATTCAGCTATGATGTTGGCATTGCGTGATTTTGCATGTTCAATGGTTTCCAGAATAAGTACCGCACCACCTTCGCCATATACAAAACCATTGCGGTTCAGGTCGAAGGGGCGGCAGGCTTTTTCCGGATCGGTTTCTTTAGAAAGGGCACCCAAACGGCCCGTAAGGGCGATTGCCAGCTCGCTGATTTGGGTTTCCGCACCACCTGCGACCATAACATCTGCGTGTCCGAGTTTTATCAGGTTCATCGCAGTACCGATAGCATCGCTGCCGCTGGCACAAGCACTATTCATGCTGGTATTGGGTCCTCTTAAACCGAATTCCAATCCGACAATGGTGGGTACCATGCTGGGAGCTATTTTAGTAAGTGAAAGAGGGTCAACTCGCATAGGTCCTTTTTTACGTAGGGTCTCTCCCATATCCATAATCAGGTGAATTCCACCTGAGGTGGCCATAACAACGCCGATCCTCTCCGGTTTCTCTTTGCTCATATCAATGCCGGCGTCTTTCAGTGCCATACCGGTTGCTGCGATTGCAAATTGAGTGCAGAGAGAAGTACGGTCGGCACGTTTAGTGTCCATGTAGTTCAGGGGATCGAATCCCTTAACTTCAGCAGCTACCTTAACGGGATAATTACTGATATCGAATTTTGAAATAATACCGAAGCCGGATTTCCCGGCGACAAGATTGGACCAATATTCTTCAGCACTAAGTCCCAGTGGATTTACGGTGCCGATCCCTGTAATAACGATTCGTGGGTATGCCAAGTTAAGCTCCTTTATCATTGGCGGGAAGAATTTGACCAAAGGAAAGAGAAAATCCGCCGTCAATTATTATGGTCTGTCCTCTTATCATCGTGGAAGAATCATCGCACAAAAAGTAGACGAGATCAGCAATGTCTTCAGGTTTAACCATCCTGCCGGCTGGTGTTGACGTAATAATCGGCCGAGGTAAATTTGGGTCCTGAGTATAGAATTTTAGAGCTCCGGTTTCTACTGCAGCGGCTGAAACTGCATTTACGCTGATGCCTCTGGGGGCTAACTCAATCGCCAGATAACGTGTCAGAGCTTCAAGAGCAGCTTTGGATACACCGACAGCGGTATATATCGGCATCACCATCCGGGAACCAAGACTGGAAATACTGATGATTGAGCCGCCACGTGTCATAAGATTTGCAGCTCGTTGAGAACAAAGAAGGGCTGCGCGGGCATTTATGTTCATCGTCCAGTCCCATTCATCGAAGGCCAGGTCCATTGCCTGCCGGGCANCTCCGGAAGCCGCGTTATTTATCAATATATCGAGCCGTCCGAATTTTTCCTGAATTTCGGTAAACATCTGGTCGATCTTTTCCGGTTCCGCGAGGTTTGCCCTTATCAGATGCCCTCTTACTCCTTTCGCGTTGACTTCATTCAGAGTACTTTCGGCAGTGTCCCGTTTGCGAAAATAGTTAATAATGACGTCAGCCCCTTCCGATGCTAGTTTAAACGTAATAGCCTGGCCTATACCTCGTGAACCGCCGGTAACTAGAGCTATCTTTCCTTTTAGGGACATTGATTATTTTCAAACCTCGAAACTTATAACTTTAAAAATATTATTTATTCTTTGCAGCTATTTTCTTCTCGATGTACTTGATGAAATCTGCCATGTTGCTACAGCTTTTGAGGTCTTCATCCTGTATCTCAATTTCGTAGGTATCTTCGACTGCCACCAGAATCTGGACAACATCAAGAGAGTCCGCTTTCATATCTTTAAAAGAGGCGGTCGGCGAGAACTCTGTTTCCGGTTTACGGACGATTTTCGAAACGATCTTTTTTACGGTTTCTTCAACTGATATGTTGACTGACATAATCACTCCTTACCTATGAATTAGTACCGTTAATATTTAATTTGCTTCTTACAGCGGTTAGTTCGGATTTGAATTTTCCTACCAGGTCTATTTCGACTGCAGATTTAGCGGTACCTATTGTTTTAGCCACCTCTGAAGCTTTGGATCGTCCGTGTCCTTTGCATACAATTCCATTGAGTCCCAGCAGCGGACCACCGCCTGTGGAATCCGCAATTATCGTGGNATGAATATATGAATCGATTATCGCTTTGACCTCATTATCTTTGAGTTTTCCAGTTAGGTTTTCCTGAAGCCACTTAGCGGTAACACGGCCCAGACCTTCGCAAAATTTTATAATACAGTTTCCTACGAATCCGTCACATATTACAACGTTGGCTTTGCCTGACGCTATGTCATTGCCCTCGATATTACCGATAAAATTTAAACCGGACTGCTTGAATAACCCAAACGTTGCCTTGGTGACTTCATTACCCTTGCCTTCTTCAAGCCCGTTGCTAAGAAGAGCTATTGTTGGATTGGGAATTTTCATCCAGGTACGGACAAAGACAGTACCAATGATACCAAAATCCAATAACTGGTCAGGACGTGTGTCTACATTACCTCCCAGGTCAATTACAAAGGTATTGGGAGCAAAACCCAGAAAGTTACCACCGATTACCGGCCGGGCTAATCCTTCCAGTGTTCCAAGTACCTGGACTGCTGCAGCAAAAACGCCTCCGGTAGTCCCTATCCCGACAACCGCGGAAGCCTTTCCCTCCCTTACCAGTTTGGTCGCTACCAGGATAGAGGCTTTCCTTTTTTGGCGCATAGCATACGCGGGTTGCTCACCTTCGATAAGATATTCGTCCGTATGTACGATTTCTATGTCCAACCCTGCAGTATCGTACCTGGATAGTTCAGCCTGTACCCGTTCTTGTGGCCCCACCAGAATTATGCCGACGTTGCATTCTTTCGCTCCTATTACAGCACCCTTTATGATTTCTTCAGGTGCAAAATCGCCGCCCATGGCATCGATGGCAATCTTCATTTATCTTATCCTCACCTTCGTATCACCGGTTATAACCGTTTCGTTTTTCTGGTTTTGGCAGAGCACATCGCAGAATACTGAAGTAAATTCTGCTTCCGGTACTATTTTAGTTACTGATGCTGAAATGCTTATGATATCGCCCGGGCGGGCTGGAGCTTTAAATCTTATGTTTAATGAGCCTCCGGTTAGCCAGTCACGACCAAAATGGTCGGTCATACAGGCTGACAGATAGGCCAGTATCAGCATTCCGTGTGCCACGGTTCCTCCCAATCCCATTTTTTCACCGAAAACAGGATCAAGATGGATTGGGTTAAAGTCGCCGCTGGTTTCGGCATACATTTTAACGTGTTCCTGAGTAACTACTATTTTTGTCTCAGGTAGAATCATGCCCATTTTTAGATTACCTAAAGTAAACGACAACTATACATCACCTTAATTCATCGGCAGGATAAAACCGATTTCACCTGCCAGTACATTATCCTGCCGTTGATTTAATACTTTAATTCCGATGGTCAGCATTTGGAATTTACCGCGTGCAACTTTACGGCTGACGCGGCAATAGCTGGTTAGAGTGTCGTCTATCTCGACGATATTCATGAAATCAAGCTGCTGGGAAACGTGTACCGTTCCGGGCAGCAGTTCGAATTTTTCAGACATTGCCATCATAGCGAGAGCTGCCACGGCCATCGGAGGTACAATGTCAGGCTGATATAAAATATTGCGGTCTTCTGTAGCTTCCAGATAAGATTTGACGGTATAAGAGTCCATCTTAAATATCGATGGAGAAAACTCAAAGCCCGTATTCAATTCTTCGTATTTTATTTGTTGTTCTGACATATTATACCGATACCATCGTTCTCAATTGCTGTAATTATATTCCAATAATACGAAATTCGAAATATATTCTCCCATACCTAGAATATCTAGGTATATAACGCTATGTTAAAATTTAGAAAGATAATTGTCAACAGGAATGTATTACCAGGAAAGGTTTATCGCGTCTTTGGTACAGACCGACCGGCAATTAGACCTCCGAGCTTTCAGGCATACCGCATGCCCCGGGCAAATGTAAGACAATCTTTTTCTGGTTGATTCGGTGACTCTGGCTTTCGGTTTGCGGCCGTCTTCGCGGGTTACTTCGAAAACAGTGTAGGGGCATACCGGGATACATTGGCCACAGCCGTCGCATTTTGCCAGGTCAATGGTAATGAAATACTCACCCGAACCATCAATGTAACCGTATTGTACCTTTCCATTATCTTCGGACTCTTTACCTTCAAAATTTTCACAGGCGAATAGGGCAGCGCCAATAGCTCCTATCAATTGCGGGTCCTTAGCCAGTAATGGTTCTAGACCAACTTTTTCCTTGATTTTGGCGACCATTCCTTTGTTTTTAGCGATACCGCCGGTGATGGAAAACTCTTTCTCGATGGATACCTTTTTTAACAAATTAAGGCAGCGGACTGCAATGGCTTCGTTAAGACCTGCCATTATATCGCTGCGAGAGACTCCCTGACGAAGGTACGCGATAGCTTCAGACTTGGCAAAAACTGCACACACGGTATTGAAAGGAATAATATTTTGGGATTGTAGTGCTGTTTCTCCGATTTCCATCAACGGTAGGCCGAGGACATCGGCTATCATTTCCAAAAAACGTCCGGTTCCGCCGGCACATTTATCGTTCATGACGAAGTTCGTTACGTGGCCTTCGGCATCGCACCGGATGGCTTTGCAGTCCTGGCCGCCCATATCCAAAATAGTCCGTACTGCAGGGTAATAATAGTTTATGCCGCGAGCATGGCAGCTGATTTCAGATATGTTCTCGTTAGCGAAGGGTACCAGCACGCGACCGTAGCCCGTAGCCACCGTGTAGTTTACATTTTCAAGTTGTAGACCGGTGCCTTGAAGAGTAGCATACATAGCTCCATAAGCAGTTTTTACACTCTCGGGGCCGGTATCGAGGATAGTTGACGCAATTATTTCATGGTCCTTCATGATGACGGTTTTGGTGCCGCGTGAACCGATATCGATGCCGGCGAATATCATTGAGTTATCCCTTTCTGAGCATTTTCTCCGGCTATAATCGCCGCACCCAGGGCAGCTACTATCTGCGGTACCTCGGGGACCATCACTTTGGTGCCAATTTCTTTTTCCAGAATGGTAACCAGTCCAGTATTCAAAGCTACTCCGCCGGTTACGGCAATATCTTTTTCGATGCCTACTCTTTTACACAGGGACATTACCCGGCTGACTACCGAATAGTATATACCGGCGGCGATATCAGGCATAGGTGTCGGAGGCATGCGATGAACGTATGATATCACCTCAGACTCAGCAAAAACGGCACACGTTGAAGTGATCTCCGGCCTGGATTGCGCTTTAAGTGAAAGATGGGACATCTCCGCTATTGGCATAGCCATCAATTTTGCCATCTGCTGTAAAAACAATCCGGTACCGGAGGCACATTTATCATGGTTTGCCCAGTCAGCCAGCCGGCCTTTGTCGTTCAGTTTTATGACCGTGGTACTTTCAGCTCCCATATCAATAGATAATTTTACAGAAGGGAAAAGGAACCGGACACCCCGTGCGAGACAGGTAGTAATCGATTTCTGCTGCGGAACAAATGTCAGCAACTTTACCCCTATACCGGTAGCAACAGTCTTGCAGGCGTCGCCTTGCAAGACCAAAGCGTTTTCAAGAGCCTGCTTTGCACTTGCAGTACCGTCATCTCCGGCAGGCACGATACTATAGCCGGTGATCTTGTTGTCATCAAGTACTACTACCTTGATATTCAGGCTGCCTGCATCGATGCCAATGGTCTTCATTTTATCTATCTTCCAATAGCTCTATAAACTGCTGAAATTTACTCTGGGTATCTTCTTTTGAGTTAACCGTCGGATCAACCAGGTCGCAATCAATAGTCAGCATCGGGACATCCACATCATTCAGAGTCTCTTTTATGATCTTGATAGTAGCACAGGTATGCCTGCAACCCAGGAAAGCCCAATATACAGCTCCGTCAACTTTAAACTGCTCGGCACTCTCGGTTATATCGTTTATAGCAGTCTGACCGAACAGTCCGTACATGCTGCGCCGTTCCGGGAGAAGGAATGACTTCAGTGCGATGCTTTCGAGAGGTTTGGAAGGATCCAGCCTGCCTTCGGACCACCTGGTGAACATTGGTTCGACAACACTCACAGTTCCCAGTCCAGCGTAGATATCCGCCAGGTGATTTATAAGGTACAAGGGTGGAATAAAAAGAGTCATTAACCGAAAGCGTTCCGGAGATATGACTCCCCTTCCACTTTCAACCTGTATCTTAAGCTCATCACGCAGTAAGGTCAGATACTTAGCCGAAGCCGGTTGCCCGGGAAACATATAGTCTGCACCGAGCAGTTCCAGATATCCGTCTATAGACATCGGACAGGGTACTGCCTTGCGTAAGTCGCTGATTTCGCGGTAAAGCTCTATTTCATGGTCCATGCGAACAACAATATCAGATAGCTTTGTATAGTCCATTTTACGTCCGGTATTTTGTTCCAAGAAATGTATCATATCTTTTAATTCGCCGACCAGGTAACTCATTTCCGCTGGAGAATTTTGGAAGGGGTTATCCAGGAAATATCCGGGGCTGCCAGTAATTTGCATCACTAATTCACCGAACTTGGCGGTGTTGTCACATATTAGATTAGACCATAAAATAATATCGGGTCGGGGTACTTTCTGCAAAGCGAACATACCGGCGACACCCCGGTGCGGCGAACATATTTCAGGAGCAAGTCCGAGTTCAGCCCCTTTAGCCAGGAGTTCTCCCTGTTCTTTTAAAAATAAAGCATCCATCCATGTAGTCATTTCAGTGTGCATAGGGACAATATCCATAGCATAAAGGATCTCTGCTGGGAAAAAGACAGGATGAGAAGCTATCATCTTTCCGGCATCATGTGCATTCTTAATCTGAGTATAGTATTCCGTGAGCATATCGAAGTACAGTATTCGTGATTGACGTGCATCAGAACGGGTTCGATTAAACCGATTCAACATCTTGAATGTTCGAATCAATGAAACTATCTGGCTGCTGTTTTCAGTTCCAGTCATTTACGTTTTGCCTCCAGCATCTCCAGGAATGCCTGAACGCGTGTTCGAATCTGTCCGGAGCCGGAAGTGCCATATTCTACATCAAGTCCCAGAGTAGGAACACTAATAACCTTCAGCCGTGGAGTAATCAACGGTACATCATGGGCATAAGGGACACAGTAGCGTATTATCTGGCTGATGACTCCGTCTACCCGGTAGTCTTTTACGAGGTCGAGAACGCGGTTGAAGCGTTCATCGGAAGGCACCATACGTGCACAGGGGAAGTTGTCCAGGTAGCGCCGCGAAATCGCATTTAGGGGTGTTCGTCCATCAAGTACCACCGTGTCAGACCAGTAACGGGTGCCGGTACACAATTCATCGGTTACGACCAGGGCTCCCAGGTCTTCGATTGATTTTATAAATTCAGGGTTGTTCATTACGCTGCCGGTGACCATGAGTCGTGACCGGCATTTGTGTTCTATTCCAGAAGTTTCCAGTTCCTCGAGCAATTTGTTTAAATACCGGTTGAAAAGCTCTTTCGGCATGCGGAAATTAGCGTTGAGTATCTCCATAGTTTCCGCTCCGGTGATCGGTGGATTTTCCAGCTTGCGTAGCTCATACAACCGCTTCAACAGTCGGCGGGACTCGTTATATACGTAAACGGAATCAAGCAGTGCTTCATCGGATATCGCTATACCCATGAAATCCTCAAAGGACTTTTTAAATAGTACAATCTGGTCGTAATACAGGGTGTGAGCCTGCTCGGTATATTTACGCGGTACCGAAATCATGTGGTGAAAGGGCGTTGAAATGTAATGACACCACAGGTCAAAAAGCCGCCGGGCACCGTCACACGTGGAACTGCCGATAACCCCATCCAGATATTCATATTCACCTTTAAGTCCCATCTGCAGGCAGGACCTGGAAAAAGAACAGTTGTTAATGTACATGAAGGCGTTTGCATCTTCGAGTTCTACTTCCTGTCCGTATCCGGTAATTCGTACAGGCAAAGCTCCGGCAGCGTGGATGATTTCTTCCGGCACGTAAGTACAAAGCCAGCCAATTACTTTTTTCCCCTTAGATTTGAGTTCAACGATTTCCTTCGTTTTGGGGAACGTATTATTGACTTCCTTGAACAGGTCCAGAGTAGCTAATTTTGTATTTATCATCTCTACAATCACTAACAAGATAACATAATCCTGAAACTACCTAGAGTATCTAGGTAGATAATAATCAAGCAACGATTAATTGTCAAGGAACTATGAAAGTATTTAGCGTCATTAACTAAGACCAGTACGTCCAGTTATAGTTATATTTAAAGAATTCTACCTCGCCGGATTCTGGATCGATTTGAAAAATGGCGGAGCGGTCGTATATATCCGTACCGCGTTTGTAATTTAGCTGGACCCTGTAATATTTCTTTCAGGTAGATACATCCTGATACAAAGAGCAATAGGGCATGGTTATCTTATTAAAATCAGGGTAGCTCTGGTTCAGGT
>JGI20214J51088_10002142_pt1 | contig 13312 bp, 11 predicted proteins | sample WetSurMetagenome_FD_51088 | JGI IMG/M metagenome (IMG submission 51088)
TGCTCATCCGGCAGTGAATGCTGATCGTATTGCAGTAGCAGGTATCAGCCAGGGTGGTGGAATTGCACTTGGTGTTTCAAGTCTTGTCCCTGACCTGTCAGCAGCATTAATCGATGTGCCATTCCTTTGCGCGTATCGTCGTGCCACCGAAATTGTCGATAGCAGCCCGTATAATGAGATCAGCCGTTACCTGCTTCGACATCGTGATAAAGTGGAAATCGTGTTTCAAACCTTGGATTATTTTGATGGGGTAAACTTTGCTGCACATGCAAATACCCCTGCCCTGTTTTCAGTTGGATTAATGGATGAAACCTGTCCTCCTTCTACTGTTTTTACAGCCTTTAACCACTATTCTGGGGATAAGGAAATTCGTGTGTGGCCGTATAACCATCATGAAGGTGGTGAAAATTTTCAAACAATGGAAAAAATAAAATTCCTTGCAAACATTTGGGATTAATGGGAGTTTGACAAACGCAAATTCATATGATATATACAGGTTAATTGGTCATACCGCATTAATCACGAACATTGGAGAAGTGAGATGAAAAGTAAATCCACGGTTGAGTTTGGAACTTTTCAAAGAAGCAACCTCTCTGAACAAATCGCAGAGAGAATCATCAGTATGATTAAGGAACAGCAGCTAAAACCCGGTGATCTGCTTCCTCCCGAGAGAGAATTGGCAGCAACCATGGGAGTGAGCCGGCCTTCCTTGCGTGAGGCCCTCAGAGCCCTTTCAATTATGAATATCATTGAAAACCGGCAAGGATCAGGGACTTATGTAGCGTCTTTGGAACCCGAACGGCTGATAGAACATTTGGATGTTGTATTTTCCTTGGATGATTCCACTTTTCAGGAATTATTTGAAGCAAGAAGAATCATCGAAGTTGGTATTGCAGGTATTGCTGCTGTTATGTGCAGTCCGGATGACGAGGAAGAATTAAATGCGATTCATTTAAAATCCGTTGAATCGGTGAATGATTCAATTGTATTTATGGATTGCGACCTTGAGCTTCACAATAAAATACTGCAAATTACCCGCAATCCGATCCTAAGTTTATTCATGCGCTCAGTAACAAAACTCAGCATCATGAGCCGCAAACGTACGAATGAATATTCCGATGTACGCCAGCAGACTGTTCTGGATCATTCCAAGATCATCCAGGCAATAATCAGCCATAATTCAGATGAAGCAAAAAATGCCATGAAAGAGCATTTGGATCATGTTGAGAAAAAACTGAATGAGTTGAATAAATCAAAATAAAATACAAGTATTTAGGATTGGCTAACAACTATACTGGTGATAAAAATATTTTGGAAGACGGTTTTGAAGTAAAACGATTGTTGTAGTATCACAACAATCGTTTTTTTCCGTTATGAACACAGAAATTTATTATTCAAACTTCAATTACTATTTTGCCACCCACCCGCAATCTACTAAAAGATCTGTTCCGGTAATAAATGATGCGGAATCACTTGCCAGGAAATACACAGCTTCAGCAATTTCCATCGGATCAGCCCAACGGTTGAATGCCTGTTCTGCCTCCCTGACTTTCTTTACTTCTTCGAATGATCTCTTGGTCCGGGTGGCTTCCAGGGTAATATCACTTCGCAGCATGGGTGTATCCACTGAACCGGGGCTAATGGAATTAACTCGAATATTCCATTTTGCAACTTCCCAGGCCAATGCCCGGGTGAGCGAAAGAATTGCACCCTTGGTTGCTCCATAAACAACATGTTCAGTTTGACCAACATGTCCGGATACTGATGCCATATTTACGATGGATCCCGATTTTTTGGCTTTCATTATCGGCAGGACATATTTACACAATAAAAATGTACCACCTAAATTGACGTTCACTACACGCATGAAATCAGACCATTCGATCTCATCAAATGGTCGAACCAATACAATTCCGGCATTATTAATAAGGACATCCACGTCACCGTACTTTTTTTCGATTTGGGCAACTGATTTCTTGACTGTTTCTTCATCAGCCACATCACAGGAAATAAATAGTGCTTCACCTCCCGCATCCAGGATCTCTTTTTCGGTTTTTCGTCCTTCCAGTTCATTATTATCAAGCATTCCGACGCAATAACCTTTATCAGCAAAGAGCTTGGCGCAAGCATTGCCGATACCTGTCGCAGTACCTGTAACTATGGCAACCTTTTTCCCGTTCATTTTTTCCCTCGCGGGATATCAAGTAACTTTCTTGCCTGATCCGGTGTTGCAATCGGCCTACCCAATGCTCGAGATATTTCAGCCAGCTCTGCTACCAATTCATGACAGGTAGCAATATCGCCTTTATGGTTATAAGGATAATCTTCTGTCCCGACACGAACATTATCCCCCATTAATATGGCTGCGGTTGCGATATCCAATTGTTCTTTTCCCATAATACTTACATTTATTGCACAACCATCGGGCATATATTTACGACGGTACAGATATTCTTCGATGGTTGGTGGAGACCATGTTCCACCCGGCCAGCCGAAGAACAAGGTGGTAATATAGGGTTTATCCAGCAATCCTTTATTGATTAAATAATTCAAATTCCATATTGATCCCGTGTGCCAAACCTCAAATTCCGGGGCAACTCCAAACTTGCGGCAGAGATGCGCATACTCCTCATACTCCTGTTTTGTGTGTAAAACATTGCAGTCGGTTTCTGCAAAAGCTTCATCATGATGGTTCAGGATGATCGAGATCATTTCACCGTGGTATTGAAATACCTCATCTCTATCCGGGATTGGAAGGCTTGACATGCCTAGTTGAATGACGATATCAGTCTTCGATTGGACTGCAGAGATGGTTTCTTTCCAGAGCGATTCTGCATGGGTGTGCAATACTGACGCTCCAGCTTGACGACACAGCTTTGCTTCATCAGCGATCGCCTCAGGTGTTTTGGGATAATCGACATTGTGGGGATTCAACCAGCAGATATTTGGTGTTGCAATAATTATTAAGGGATCCATTTAATTCTCCTGTTAGATTATTGGGCTACAACTGGTTCCAGTTTATTGGATTTAATAGATTTATAGGCACTTGCACATGCCTTTATCGCATAATAAGTATCAATTAATTTTACTGGTGGTTCTGTATTCTTTATTATTGAATCAATAAACTGACTCACACCCATGGCGATTGAATCAGTTTTCCATTGAATCGGATTATATAGAATCCCCGGCAGCTCTTGTGGGTGATAATCATCAGCGTTTTTAAAGTACACTGATGGCGGATTCAAGATTTGATCTATGATCACAGATCCTTTGCTGCCATATACTTCCAAACGCTCCGTCCAGGGTGCCTGAACTGTAAAGCTGAATTCTAGAGTAAACTGCGCACCACTTTTCAATTTACCGACAATGACAGCATTATCTTCAACTTCACTTCCCGGAACGATCTGATTTGCATAAGCCCGCAACTCAGCTATATCACCGAACAACCACCGAAGAAGGTAAAAAGAATGGGGTGCGGCATCCATGATCACTCCCCCACCCGAACCTATTTTTCTGCCTTTCCAATTATTGGGGTCAACCATGCGATAAATTTCTGTACCAGCAATAAAGGTTTTGATCAGGTAAATATCACCCAGTTTTCCACCCTCTAACATGGATTGAACTTCAAGATATGCTCGAACAAAGCGGGTGTTTTCAGCAACCATAAACTTGACACCTTTTTGTTGGGATATTTCAATCAGTTCTCGGCTATGATTTGGATATATCGTCATTGGTTTTTCCATAATGACGTGCTTCCCGGCCAGTAAAGCTGCTTTACATACTGGATAATGTAAATCATGGGGGAGAATAATATCGACTACATCAACATTTTTATCAGCCAGAATATCTTCATATCGTGTATAGACCCTGGCATTGTACTTTGCTGCCCGTTCCATAGCCCGCTCTTTATTAATGTCACAGATCGCAACTATTTCGGCCTTATCCTTAACATTATCCAGACCTACTTCATGCGCAGTTGAAATTATTCCCAACCCGATAATACCTATGCGCAGCTTATTATCCATATGGTCACCTATTCGATATTCAGCTAAGTACTTTTCGAATTTCTTTTGGTAGTCGATTCATGCGTTCTGGTTCACCAGATGCAACAATGTAGGTTTCTTCATCCCCTATATTTTCGCCACTCGACATCATCGAATATAGCTCAACATTAACAACCATACCCGGTTCCAGTTTCATCACATTCTTTCGATCACACCATACTTCTTCGGTTTGTAAGCCGATAGTATGGCCCAGATGTGTGAAATTTGGCTCGAGCGAATTACGAACATATAGTGTTTCTGCCAAAGTACAAAGATCCTTCACCACAGCGCCTGGAACAAGTGCATTCCCGATTGTTGCTACAATTTCACACATAGTGGAATGAAGTTGACCCATTTTTTCTGGAATTATGCCTGTGTAAAGCATTCTGCGTATATCAGATGCATATCCATAATACATGGCACCCAGGTCAATGATCACGAGGCGATCTTTTTCAAGTACTTCATTGATTTCCACTTCCGGGTTTGATGCACCGAAGGAAATTGTGCAGTGCCCAATGCCGCTTGCGCCATTGTGGATCATTCCTTCTTTTGCCGCAGTGATCAAATCACTTCGGTGTAATCCTGGTTTTACTAAAGGAAAGAGCCCTGATAAAGTCTTTTCAACTATCTCGCAGCTTTTCTTCAGGTGGAACAATTCTGCAGGTTTTTTTATGAGCCTAATTTTATCGAAGATTTCATCAACAATGGATAATTTTCCAGGTGAGACCCAATTTTGAATGAACGATGAAATCTGGTACGGACACGTTGATTCTATCCCCAGATTTTTACCTATTCCTAATTCTTTCTGCAATAAATTACTTAAACAATCCATCGCCTGGTCAGCATTGACATGTTTGATGAGGTGATCAACTCCCAATTTTATATCCAATAAAGAATACTCCCAGGCAACCAGGAATGTTTCGCCAACATCGCTTATAAATACATAAAAAGGATAGTGATTGCGTATGGCAAATAAAATGGGATTTCCACTGGATGGTAAACAAGGATATCCGGTAACGTAAGATATGCTTTCTGGTGATGTGAGCAAAACACCATCCAGATTATTAAACTTCATTTGTTGGATGAGTTTTTCCTTATCAAATCCAATGGGAAAAAAATTAGCTTCCATAATCGTTCCTTGTGGAATTAGAAATGGATAATTGGTTTGTCCAATTTCTCATTCTACAAGGACGATGTCTTTTTGTCAAGCAAGGTGAGTCCCAAGAATATAAAAATTGCACCATCGTCAATTTGAAATGATAATGGTTATCTTTCAGATTGAAGAAATGCTCATTTAGATCAAAAATTTTAGAAAATCATCCTGATTAACTTTTTTTTATGGTGTTCACCGGCAAATCGACTCTGATCGCATGACCGCGAACTAATTCGATCAAGATTCGAACCCGTTCAGACCCACTTAGGGTCGTATCGAGGATTCCTTCATATCCATCAAACGGACCAGTCAATACTTTTATATGATCTCCGGGCTTGAAATTGTGTTCTTGCTTTCGCAAGATCGATTTTTCCCCCATGTGCAGTTTTAGAGCAGCGATCAACTCATCCGGGACTGCAGCAGCTTTTCCATCAAAAGACACCAAACCTACCGCGCCTGGCATCCATTGCAGGGCTGGTGATTTATCACCCTCTTCCAGATCCAGGTGAACAAAGAGATATCCCGGAAAATATGGTCTGATCCTTCTGCTGCGTGGATTGACCGGGGTCACCATCACACAAGGATAAAAGTGATCGATCTGAATATTCTTTAATTGCTGACGAATAAATTCTTCTTTATTTGGTTTGCTATGCAGTACATACCAGGTTAATGCCATTTTGTTTCCCCTCAAACCAGAAGACCTGCCGTATGTATTGCTTCCATCATATTGTTTAGAAACTTCCAAAACGTCCGATAATGGTTGTAGATTACAGGTATATTACTCACCTTTACTTACTGCGTCAAGTGACAAGTAAAGTAATTTTTAGTATGGCATTTATATTGCAAAAGAATAATGTAACAAACTGTTAATATGTGCCGCATTGCTCGTTAGAATAACCTGTGTTAATATTGATAATTATTATCATAATAGGACAATAAAAGTGGAAAAGAAGATTATTAAAAAGTGGCAAAAACCAGAACTGATCATATTAATAAGGAATCAGCCGGAAGAAAGCGTTCTTGATAGTTGTAAGACTTCAACGGGACATACTCCTGGTCCGGCAGGAAAATTATGCTCCGATTACAACGGAAATGGCTGTAGTAGACATAATTCAAGCTAATTAATTATTTGCGTGGATGCCAAGTTTGTATAATAAAAAAGGAAATTATTAGTTATAAAGTAGGAATTATTAATATTAAATGGTTCGTGTAAATAGCTGATTTGTTATCTGGTCAGGAATCACAATACAACCTTATTACAATTTTTCCTCCCAATTCTTGATAATTTTGATAGAATTTTCCCGATAAAAGAAATCCGATAGTTACACCGAATAAATTAAAGGAAATACCAATCCACGCCATCGAAGTAAAATATTTATTTTCAAATAAAGATAATCAAAATGGTTGGTAAAATAAATCATCTACTAGCTAATTTTCAATTTAATGGGGATATAAAGGTAAGAACAAATGAGCGAATATGTGCGGAAAGAAACTCAGCTACCGAAACCGATAAAATCACATATTTACCAATTAGATATTGAGTTAACTGAAAGGTGTAACAATAACTGTATCCACTGTTGTATTAATCTGCCCGAAAATGATGACATCTCATTTCACAAAGAAATGACAACCGACCAGATAAAAGAGTATTTACTTCAAGCTGCCAGCCTGGGATGCATGGCAGTACGTTTTACTGGAGGAGAACCACTTTTACGAAACGATTTTGAAGAGATCTACATATTCACCCGAAAATTAGGAATGAAAGTCCTGATATTCACAAATGCCAGGTTAATCACAAAATCATTTACAGAGTTATTGGTCAAAATTCCTCCAATGATCCCTATTGAGATAACTGTCTATGGCATGCATCAATCTTCTTATGAAGCTATTACCAGATCTCCAGGTTCCTTCAACCAATTTTGGCGTGGGGTGGATTTATTACTTGAGCACAAAATACCATTTATTGTTAAATCGGCTATCTTGCCCTCCAATAAGAAGGAATTGATTGAGTTTGAAACATGGGCAAAGACACTCCCAGGGAATAATTCCAATCCAGGTTATGCCATGTTTTTCGATCTTCGCAACAGAAGAGATGATGAAACAAAAAACAGCCTGATCAAGAAACTTCGCATAACGCCAGATGAAGGCATGGAAATACTATCCAGGGATAAAGAGAATTATTTGCATACAATGAAGCAGTTTTCACAAAAATTTATAGGACCTGTCGGAGACCAATTATTTGCTTGTGGTGCAGGACAAAGTCTGTGTATAGATGCTTATGGAAGATTTCAACCCTGCATGGGATTACGAGATCCCGAATTAGTCCATAAACTAGGTACCACTTTAGCTGATTCGTTAGTAAAATTCAAACAACTAAAAGAGATTAGAGCAACTAATCCTGAATATTTATCCCGCTGTGCTCATTGCTTCATTAAAGGGTTATGTGAACAATGTCCGGCAAAATCTTGGGCTGAGTATGGAACATTGGATACACCGGTAGAATATCTATGCGAAATTGCCCATACCCAGGCATATTATTTGGGATTACTTTCAAGTGGTGAAAAAGGATGGTTAATTAATCCTGAAGAATTCCAGGAACGAATTGACCGGGTTGTAAATGGTTAAATATAATCAACTTGATTAGGGTTGTTAAATCAATCCAAGGAGAAAGTAATGACCTCAATTGTCACATTAGATAGTAAATGCGTTCCATCAGAAGATGTCGTAGCCCGGGAAATCGAGGGAGAATTAGTCATTGTTCCACTCACCTCCGGAATTGGTGATATGGAAGATGAACTTTATACCTTGAATGATAGCGGAAAAGCGATTTGGGACCGTTTAGATGGCAAAAGATCATTATCGAATATTGTTAATGAACTCATCGCTGAATACGATGTGGATAGAAATGAAATAGAAGTGGATGTTATTGGTTTGGTTAACGAGTTATTAAAACGAAAAATGCTTTTACTTAATGAATAATAGCAAACTCTTAATTATTTAGAAACCCTGGTAATTTTGTGACAAATGAATATGTTGTAAATGATGCGAAGTCCAAATCAATGCCTAACGATCATTTCGCTGAATTGATTGCTGCGGTATTATCGAAAGATAAACTGTTTCGTTTCCAGGCAAAAGGATACAGTATGTCCCCATTCATCCAAAGTGGGGATGTTGTTACAATTTCTCCAATCTCTGGAAATATTAATTTTGGTGAGGTTGTAGCAATATTCGATTCAAAAAAACATCTTTTCCTTCACCGGGTTGTGAAAATAAGTGGAGATAAGTTTCTACTTCAAGGAGACAGCAACCCGACAATTGATGGGTGGTTCAATCGGAAAGAAATTTTGGGGAGTGTTACAAATGTCGAAAGACGATCAAAAATAATCCAAATTGGGTTAGGACCCGAACGGATATTCATTGCCTTCCTGTCTGTAAACGGCTGGCTTATGCCGTTAATTGCTTTTAGCCGAAGGTTACTATCTATTTTGAAAAGTGTTAGCCAATTGATAAAATAACCTTTTAGTAATTTATCGAACCCTCAAGTTGGGGTAAATAAGCTATATATATTAATAAGTATTTTCGCATAAGGTATAATATTTTTCTTATTCAGGGACATAATTATTATTAACAATTACTTGAGCTAAATAACGCTTAGAAATTAAATATAAATTTTTTAAGGAATGAATGTCAGATTATTTAACAACGAAAAACATTGTAAAGCTACCTCGTCTGCCATTAAGCGGATCTATTGATCTGACATACCGATGCAATAATAACTGCCGCCATTGTTGGCTATGGAAACCGGTAAATTCTCCAGACCAGGAAAATGAATTATCCTTTAATGAAATATGTGATATTGTCGATCAAGCCCGCAGAATGGGCACGCAAACCTGGTCCATTTCCGGCGGCGAACCCATGTTACGGGCAGATTTTCCGGAAATTTTCGACTATATCACCAGCAAAGCTGTAACTTATTCAATTAACACAAATGGTACCCTGATCACTCCCAAGTTAGCCAGCCAACTCAAGCGCAAGGGAACAAAAATGATTGCGCTTTATGGAGCAACTGCGGAAACATATGACCATATCACCCGCCATCCGGGTGGATTTGAAATGGCCATGCAAGGATTTCGTTATATGCAGGAGGCTGGTGCAGGTTTTATAGTTCAATTGATACCCATGAAAGACAACTACCATGAATGGGAACAAATGCAGGAACTTGCATTATCCCTGAGTGATCAATGGCGTGTTGGTGCAGCCTGGTTATACAAATGCGCAGATGGTGAAAAAAATCGAAATAATGAAATTGAACGCCAAAGACTGGATCCGCGAATTGCTGTGGAATTGGATAAACCCGATACAACAAATAATACTGGACAGGGACATGAATTCCAAGTTATTGAAGGTGATGATCGAATTTTCGCAGGTTGTATTGATAATCGTCGTGAGTTTCACATTGATGCCTATGGAAAAATGACTTTTTGTTCCTTTATTAAAGACCCGGAATTGCTCTATGATCTTCATACAGGAACATTCCAGGATGCCTGGGAAATTTTCTTACCATCAATAAAAAATAAAGTTCGTGGGGGTTTAGAGTTCAATGAAAATTGCGGCAGCTGCGATAAACTACCGAATTGCCGTTGGTGTGGTGTATACAGTTACCTGGAGCATGGAAGATACTCTGCTCCGATAAAGTATTTATGTGATGTGGCAGATGAGGTACAAATCTTTAAGAGAAACTGGAATGAAAACCATCGCCGCTATTACAAGATCGGGGATATCACCTTGCAAATAGACAGTGATCTACCGATTCATGATTCTACGTTTTCGGCTGCTGTCAATAAATTCCAGGTGAGCACACCCGGGGAAGATCTTGTGAAAATTGAACACCATTTTTTGTTTCCTGATCTGTCGGGCAAGGATTTAGGGAAGGAGATTTACAGAAAAGCACCATGGGCTATTTACCGGGATACAAAGTCCTGGTATTACCTTGGAATCTCCTCAATTGAAGGTGATAAATCTCTCCATAAGATTGCCCATTTTAACCAAAATCATTCCAATGGTCAGATTTACCATAGGGATGGAACTGATTTTTCATTGGGAAATTGGAATTCTTTACTCATGTTTACCACTGATCAAATACTAATTGCGCAATTACTTGCTGATCGGGAAGGTTTTTTCTTACACTCGGCTGGGGCAATCATCAATGGTAAAGGTGTGTTATTTGTTGGGCATTCGGAAGCCGGAAAATCAACAACAACAAAGATGCTGATGGATGCAGGAAGAATTGGAAAAAGTGATCCTACTATGCAAGTTGAGATTTTATGCGACGATCGCAATATTCTGCGGCGAAGGGAAGATGGTTGGCATATTTATGGGTCATGGAGTCATGGTGACATACCTGATGTGTCACCCTCCTCTGCCCCATTGAATGCCATTTGTTTTATACAACAGGCTGAGGAAAACATAATCCAGCCTTTACTCGACAAAAAAGACATCTATAGCCGAATGATGTCCCACGTGATCAAGCCCATGGCCACTGCAGATTGGTGGCAGAAAACCATAGATCACATAGAAAAATGCACGAGGGAAGTACCTTTTTATGTGATGCGTTTTGATAAAAGCGGAGCGATCACACAAGAGATAAAAAATATGCTTGATAAAAATCTATAATCTTAAAGGTCAATGATTATGATTCGTGTGATGTCATAGATTACAGTGATTAGAAGCCATGGTAGGATATTTCATTACACTTTCAAAATTAAGTGAAATCCCATAGCGAAATCGTTTGTAATTTAATATTTATTGATTTATAATATTTCAAAATGTGATTATTATTGTCATTATGGGATGGTGAAAAGTGGTTGCACAAAATAAAAAAATATGGCAAAGACCAGAATTAACAATTCTTGTGAGAAATACACCTGAAGAAAGTGTGTTAGCTACGTGCAAAGAAGGTTCAATCCCAGCAGCTCCTCAGACATCAGATATTGGTTGCAAGACTCGCCCCGTATTTTGTGAACCTGATGAATTTTGTTGTTGTGGATGCAACAAATTAAATGTATCCTAAAATGAGTTGAGTTAATAATCATTGTTGATTTTTGAATTTTTAAGTATTTATGGTTTTTTTCTTCTTTAATAAATAATAAATAACAAACTTAATAAATAATGTTCTGATTATAAAAAATGGTGTCATTGACACCATTTTTTTCATACTGAGTTTACAGTTTATGAACATAGGATTATGCATCAAAATTAATCGGGGTAAAATAGTACATACGGTTAACGGTATTTAATAGGAAGCATTAATGACAAATACATCTACCATTGAAATACAAGATCTAGCTCTCTGGGACAAAATGAAAAGTAAGGGAGCCATATTTTCATTTGATATCGAGATCACCGCTCGTTGCAACAATAACTGCCGACATTGTTATATCAATTTACAGGCAGGTGATAAAGATGCAAAAATACTCGAACTCTCCCCGGCCGAAATTAGCAAGATCGCTGACGAAGCTGTTAAAATGGGAACAGTATGGTGCTTGATCACCGGTGGAGAACCACTCTTACGCCCGGATTTTGAAGAAATTTATTTGTTGCTCAAACGCAAAGGATTACTCGTTTCTGTTTTCACCAATGCCACTCTGGTTAATAAAAAGCATATTGCTCTATTCAAGAAATACCCGCCCCGCGATATTGAAGTGACTGTATATGGTGCGACCCGTGAAAGTTATGAACGGATCACCCGACTCCCTGGTTCTTTCGACATGTTCAGCCGCGGGTTGGACATGCTGATTTCCTCGGGAGTGAAGGTCCGGCTAAAAGCAATGGCACTGCGCGGAAACCTGGATGAAATGGAACTCATTTCGGAATTTTGTAGACAGCGCACCAAGGATTTTTTCCGTTTCGATCCGGTTTTACATATGCGTTATGATGGAAACCAAATAAGAAATGAAGAGATCAGGTCTGAAAGATTGTCCCCTGAAGAAATTGTCGCACTTGAAAAAGCGGATCACGAACGGTTTCAGTCTCTGCAAAATGGCTGCGACGAATTGATCAACGATGAATTTACTCATTTTGGATGTGATCACCTCTTCCACTGTGGTGCGGGAAATGGCAGCTTTAACGTCAGTTATGATGGAAAATTCCGTTTGTGCTCATCCCTCTGGGCACCCGGTACAACCTATGACCTGCGTAAAGGTTCGCTAACAGAAGCATGGAACGATTTGATCCCCAAGGTGAGGGACATGCGCTCACAGAATGCCCGTTTTCTGGAATCTTGCCGCAAATGCGAATTGATCAACCTGTGCCTATGGTGCGCCGCGCATGCATACCTGGAGACCGGTGAAATGGATGGAGAGACTCCTTACTTCTGCCAGGTGGCGCATGCCCGGGCTGCCATGCTTCGAGAACATGCGTGATTTCAGCTTGAGTATATAATTTAATCAATCCTGAATCTTTTCTAACCTGCCTCCATGACTAGTTGGTTCTCTTACCTCAAGAAAGGCCTTTCACGAGCCATGCCCCCCGATCGGATCGCCGGGCAGCGTGGATATTCTGGTAGTTGGGCCAACCTGAAGAATTTACGTCCATTTATATCTCGACACCTGCGTAAAGGTATTATTGGCGCTGTCTTTGTCATTATCTCGACACTGTTAACATTCCCTCCTCCACTCATCACAAAATATATCACCGATGACGTCATTCTCGGGAAAAAACTTGGCTTACTGGCCGGAGGAGTACTTCTTTTCATCGCCGTGAAACTGGCAGACAAACTCATTACGGTTCTCCAGGATTATTATTTTGCCCGCTTCGAGCAGGAGATCCTTTTGGACATCCAACAGGACCTGCTTGAGCATACCCTGCAGCTGCCGAAATCTTTTTTCGACGAAAAAGAAACCGGTTACCTGATGTCGCGCATCTCATCGGATGTGCAGCGCCTGCGCTGGTTCTTCTCCAGCACTCTGGTTTACATCTTCAGCCAGACGATTCGATTTATAGGCGGTATCATCTTCCTCTTCTACCTGGAGTGGAGACTGGCCCTGATCGTGATGGTTCCCTTACCTGTCATTATTTTTGGCATGGGTTACTTCACCCGCAAAACCCGCATTCTGAG
>JGI20214J51088_10002143_pt1 | contig 13310 bp, 12 predicted proteins | sample WetSurMetagenome_FD_51088 | JGI IMG/M metagenome (IMG submission 51088)
TTTTTTCTTGTGAAATTAGAAAAGACTGAACATTACTGCTTTTTATTTGCCAAAGCGCCGTTTCCGTCTCTGATAAGTTCTAATCGCTCTTAATAGATCAATCAACCTAAAGTCAGGCCAATAAACGTCTAAGAAAAGAAGTTCACTATAGGCTGCCTGCCAAAGTAAAAATCCGCTGAGGCGTTCTTCGCCGGAAGTGCGAATAATCATGTCTGGATCTTGCTTATCCATATGCGAAGTGTAGAGATACTTTTCGAAAGTCTCCTCATTAACATCGTCAATGTCTAACTCGCCGCTTCTTACTTTCTTAGCAATGGTTTTTGTTGCATCAACAATTTCAGCTCTTCCGCCATAAGCGAAGGCAAAATTCCAGAAATAGCAATCGTAGGTTGCTGTGGCTTTCTCTACGTCTTCTATACTTTCCTGTAAGCTTTTCGGCAAAAGATTAACTCTGCCAATAACTTTGACATGCACCTTATCGCGGTGTACACGAGGGTCATTAAGAAGTTTTCTGAATCTCTCTTCNGCAATCTGCATAATTTTTGCTACTTCATCTGAATGCCTAGCAAAGTTCTCGGTTGAAAATGTATAGAGTGTTACGTATTTAACATCGATTGTATGGCACCAATCTAAAAGTTGCTCAACAATGTCTGCTCCCTGTTTGTGACCCCATTTATCTTGGAGAAGTAAAGGGTGAGTTTCCTGTTCGTTTGCCCAGCGTCTGTTGCCATCTAAAATTATTGCGATATGCTCGGGTTTCACGCCTCCTTTAACTTGTTGCCGAAGCCATTTTTCATATAGCTTGTAGGCACCGATAACTGAAAGCATTCTTTTTAGCATTAAGCGTGACCTCGCATGTTAAATGAACCACAGATTGGCTAGCGTGAAATTAGCCATTACTGTTAGAGACATGTTTGTTTCAATTAAATCTTGCTCTATTGTTTTATCAAAAGTCTGACTACTCTTGTTTTTCTGTTTGGTTCTTTTCTGATTTCTGGAAGAATTCTTTGCTCGATCTATTGAGAACTACAATTAACAGTATGGATGCAATTCCTATTAGGATACCAACTACTATAGCGTAGATGAACGCTGAGAAGAAGGGATCTCCGATGCTAATCGGAGAGGCAGGCTCATTGTAATAGTGTATTATTACATTTGCGGTGCCTTCTAAAATCCAGTAAGTCCAAGCAACTGATACTATGACGGCAATGTTGCGTAAAAGTCTTGAATCTCGTTCAAAGTATAAACGTACGCTACGACCAAAAAATATTATGATTAAACCAACGATCAAAAGGGTTTCAATGCCTTTAATGAAAAACGTTGCAACAACTGGAGTTTTAGCAAGCCATCCAGCTGCGTTTAGGGGAAACGGGGCTAAATTGGTGTAAACGCTTGCTATACCTAGATAAACACTGACAGCTACACATAAAATTCCAGCAAAAATTGTGTAATTTGAGATTTGGATAGGCAATGCTGGTGGGGTGTAATCTTTCGCCCATTGATAGAGGTCTTTAGCTGACCTGTCAACGCCAAAGCCTTTGATTAGCAAGAAACCACCTATAATTATTACGAGGGCGATACCAAAGTAGTAAATTGTGCCAGGATAGAACAGGTTAACGGCCCAGAACAAGCCAAAGATAAAAACAAGCAAGCCCGGTAGACCTAACGCCATACGTGCGTACCGTGGGTTGTCAACTAACAGTTTAATGTATTTGCCGAAAACTGCAGCCGTTTCCTCGATTGATTCGCTGTGTTTTATCACTATGCGTCTGACCGATGAAACTGGAACTCGGGATTCAACAAGAGGTAAAACTGCCTCATCTGAGTAGCCGTCTGAAACTAGAATAACCTCATTTGCGCTAAACGAATCAAGTAGATTATTTAATTCACCAACAACTTTTCTGTCAGCGCTAACACCGCCAAGTTCAGAACCAGAAATGGTTGCAACTTCAAAGATTTCTTCAGGTTTTTTCTCGTTCTGTAATCTGTCGTATAGGCGGATGGCTTCAAACATGGCGTTGGCGTCTGATTCTTCAGGGTCTTTTAGGGCTAGTGAGGTAGCTCCATCAAGATTAGCGGTTCTTCCAAACAATGGCGTTTTTATGCTTGCTTTTGCTTCCAAGTCGCCGTCTCTATCAACACACAAAATTAGGATTCGCTTTTGTGTTGATTCTCGCCCTTCCCTTTTCGCCATGCTGAATCTCTAATCCTCAAATAAGTGATGTATGAGAACATTAATTTTGTGTTTTCTCATCATCATCTGAGTCGTCGTCACCCATGACTAGCTGGAACTCGTTCCAGCTAAGCTTCTCGCCTTTCTGCAGTTTGTCCCTTGCTTGTGCTTCAAGTTTCTCCTTTATAGCCGCCTCTTTTTCTTTAATCACTTGCTGATTTACTTTCGCTGCTTGCACTTCAGCAGCTCTCTTACTTTCGTACTCAGTTTTTCGAGCTTTGTACTCGTCTCTTAAAACCTCATTAATACCTCTTAACTGCATACTAAATGAAGTGATTTTTTCATACAAGGGTCCAAGTTCTTCTTTTGTTTTAAGGTAAGTTTGATGTGCGCTATCTGCTTGGGCCCGGCTAATTTTTATGGAATTTACCTTTTCAACAATGATTGAGTGGATATCTTGGCTTTTCTTGGCTGCCTCAGTTAGTTCTTTATGGATGATGTCAGCCTCATTATCAAATACTTTTCGTTGAGCAAATAGGTCTTTCATCTTGCTCCTTTGAGCATCGATTTTCTTATATCCTGAAAGCAAAATCTCAAGTTGCTTAACATTTTCAATAAGGATTTTTTCCTCGCGTAAATCAAGCGATGTGGTTGAAATCTTCCATTCGATTGCATCATGCTCCTCTTTTAATTCCCGCTGGGTTTCACGAGGGAGTTTCTTCTTGAATTCTTCAATCTTATCTTTTATTGAATTTATCTCAGCTGTGAGTGGCGCAGATTTTGCCCTTATGGCATCTCTCTGCTGTTTTAAGTTTTTAACTTTCTCATTTAAGCTGTCTCGCTCTGTTTTTAAAACGGTTATTTCTTCCCGTGCCTTCTTTACTTGCTCATTGAGTTGATCGCGGGTTTCTATCATTTTTTTGATTTGAGCATTAGACGTATTAGCTTGTTCTCTTAGCTTTTGCAGCTGCTGTTTTATTTCATCTTTTTGGCTGGTTTGTTCCTTAGTCACTGTGAGCCCTCAGTCCGTTTTAAGCTACTGTTCATGTATCTTCGCATTAATATTGATTTTCTGTTAGGAATATGTAGTTCTCCTATGTTAAAATAGCGGTATATCAATTGAATTTTTAAATATATCGTATGACACTGATTTGGCTGGATGGAAAATAATGTCATTTAATTATGATGATCTATTAAAGAAAGCATGCGCTCAAATGCCTGAAGTTTCGGCAAAGCATGAGCGTTTAGAACTGCCAAGGATAATGATTAGCACCGTTGGCATGCGAACAATAATTTCCAATTTTAAGGAAATTGCACAAGCTTTAGATCGAGATCCTCAACATCTGTTAAAGTACTTGACTCGAGAGATGGCTACTGCAGCAACTTTTCAAGATTCACGCGCAATTTTTCAAGGAAAATTCCGCAGCGACAGTTTTGAACGACTACTGCAACGGTATCTTGAGAGTTATGTTGTTTGCCCAATCTGTAAGCGCCCAGATACACGCATAGTAAAAGAGAAACGTCTTTCATTCTTGGTTTGCAATGCTTGTGGTGCAAAGTCATCTATTAAGCAGTTGTAAGCGAGATAATAAATTATGGAAGTTTATGTGAATTTAAGAAAAATTGGTGCAAACGTACTTCTTGCAATTTGCGACTGTGAATTACTAGGCAAAACGCTTAGAGAAGGGAAAATAGTTTTCAAAATTAAAGATGAATTCTATAATGGACGAAAAGCAACCGTTGACGAAGCTTTGGGTATGATTGATAATTCAACCATAGTGAATCTTGTAGGGAAAACGTGTGTGGAAAAGGCCATCGCAAAAGGCTACGTCCATCCCGATGCTGTTTTGAAAATTGAAGGCGTACCGCACGCTCAAATCATGAAGCTGTAATGCCAAAAAAATCCTAATCGCATATCTTATCTTACTTAATCGATGGCTCATTGATATGGAGAAATTTAGCAAGCATTGTACGCTATTTTGTGGTGTTAACGGGTTCAAGAACTAAATTAATCGGAGGCATAATTTCCTCAATAGGATTAAAGCTTGAAGATATGATTCCTCCCTTAAGCAAAATATCACTTGCATCGGATCCAGCGTTAAACAGCAAGTCTATAATTGACATGTTAGGTTCAAAACTATTATATTTTTGGGTATATGTTGGATGTTCGTAGTTATGATATTTAACATTAATATTTGCTTGCGCAAACCTTTCTTTATCAAGATATGTTGCTCCTCCGGAGCCAGAGAGATAGGTGTTGGCACCGAGGAACTTGCACATAGAAACCAGCTTTTCATTTTTTTCGATGCCACCATACGGAATCTGTGACGAACGAACCATCGAGACATTGATGTCTAGGGCGTTTGCAATATTCTCAATCAAGTGCATGTTTAGATCAATTAGCAATTCATGGTCAAAGTTTACTGCTTCTACTATTAATGGAAAAATGTCTTTAAAATAAGGGGCTTTTTCATAATCTCGTTTTATCGCGTTTAGATGTTTGTTTTTCCATTCTTTTCCAGCTATTCTCACATTTTTGATTATTTGTGGGTGCCCATGTATAATTGGTACTGTTATCCACTCCCAGCCTTTTAAGGTTCGAATTTTGTTTCTATTATGAAAACCGCCATGCTGGTATTGTGCGTCGTCATAGATAACGAACGTATCGCATCTTGCCAGTTTATCAAAGAATCCAAGCCACGGCATATACTCGGGCTGGTGAACAAAAACAATCATTCGGCATTACCCCAAGCTCTTTTTTTTGAAGCTTGCCTTTCCTTTGCCTAGAAACGTCTTGTCCTTTAATCCTAAAAGAGCTTACAGCAAATAAGGAAAAATAAATTATTATATAAACTCTTGTTACATGCTTATGTGACACTAAGTTATCTCAAACAAGATGTTGCCTCTGAAAGAAGCCTGCGCACTGGCAAATGCTGAGGACAAATTGCTTCACACTGGCCACAGCTTAAACAGTTGCTTGATCGCCTATCCTGTGGAACAGTCTGCGCATATTGTTTTTTGATTTTGGCCTCTGTTTCCGGGTTTTTTGCCACGGTAAAATATTCGTTTAGGAAAGATAGGGTTGTGGGAATATCGATGTTTTGTGGGCAATGACTGCAGTAGCGGCATTTTGTGCATCCTATATATCCGCATGTATGGTAGAGTTCGCCTATTTTTTTGAGAAGTTTGAGTTCTCTCTGATTTAGGAAATTTGGGCCTGATTTGCATGCACTTTTAATGTTATCTTTGACCTGTTGTATAGCATTCATACCGCTCAACGCTAAAGAAACCTCTGGTTGACTCCAAATCCATTGCAGCGCCCAATCCGCAGGTGTTCGCTGAACAAGAGTTTTTCTCCATTCCTTCTGTATTTTCTCAGGTGGGTTAACAGCTAACATGCCGCCTGCAAGAGGCTCCATAATAACAACCGCCAATCCCTTTGAAGCGGCATATTTCAAGCCTGCCTTTCCTGCTTGATATTTATCGTCAAGATAGTTGTATTGTATCTGGCTAAATGCCCAGCCATCATAGCTATCAATTATTTCCTTGAAAACCTCAAGCTCATCATGAAAACTGAAGCCTAAATACCCAAGCCTGCCTTTTGCGACTTGACGCTCAGCCCAACCAATCATGTCTAACGCCTTTACTTTTTGCCAGAGCGTTCTGTTTAGGCTGTGAAAAAGATAGAAATCAATGGATTTGCTTTGCAATCTTTTAAGTTGTAAATCTAATATTTTATCAAGGTCTTCTTGGTTTTGGACTTGATAAACGGGCATTTTTGTGGCTACTTTTGCTTTACCTTGGTATTTTCCGCTTAGCGCTTTGCCAATGGCGACTTCACTATTACCATCATGATACGTGAAGGCTGAATCAATGTAGTTTACGCCTTGGTCAAGTGCAAATCTGATAAGCCTTGTTGTTTCTACCCAGTTTACCTTGGCTTGATCGCTTCCCAATATCGGTAAGCGCATTGTTCCGAACCCAAGGGCTGAAACTTTCCAGTCAAGTTTTCCAAAAGAACGATATTCCACTTAAGCTAAGCACCAACTTAAAACTGGCATACAGATGCAATTATACATTTATTGTAGTCTCTAAGCAACAATATCCTACGAGCATACCATAATTTCGTTAATTCTTTGATCTGAGAGCTTAACTTTTATCTAAGAAGACTTTTGCAAAAATTTAATTAATGTTGAACCTTTAATCTACCCTAAACCTCTTGGGCTCTCGCAAGATGAAAAATAACTCACAAATAACTATCTCTAAACAAGTCCTAATAATTATTCTTGTGTCCTTACTCGGTCTAACTTTATTTAATACTTATTTGATTTTTGCCCGAACCAGTGGACCTGCAGACACCAGCGCAGTAAGCTATGATTTCGTTGTTTCGGTTAACAGCGGTAAGTATCTACTCAAAAACATGGCATCAGAGTATTCCTATGATGTCGCTGGAAGCGCTTCATCCGCCCTTAACATGGCTCTATCCAGTGGTAAAACTGTTTACTTAAACCCCGGAAACTACACTTTAACAAGCGACGTCATAGTTTACAACAAACTCAACGCTAAAATCATTAGCGATGGCGCCATAATTAACGGAAATGGCCACAGAATAATTATCCGTGGCGAAAACTACACCGTTTCGAAGTACGCAACCGTTTCAGGCTTAACCTTGATAAATACAACCATTCGGATTGAAGACTCTTTTCGAACAACAATATCTAACATTGTTTTTGAGAATACTTCTGTGGCATTAGAATTTGTAAATCTTAGCACTTGGAGCGAATATAACCAAATAGAAAATTGTCAATTCATAAATGCTGCTGTAAGTATTGCTTTTCGCTCGCCTGTTGGAAACGCAACTGGTTCCTATGCTAGCTCTATAATTAACCGTTGTAGCTTTAATGTTGGAGATAACAGTGTAGGCATAATTGTTGAAAACAAAGCTCAGTTTTCTGATTGTCAAATTCAAGATGTGCGTTTTTGGCTAGGAGAGTACGGTGAAACTAACCAGACCGGTATTTTTGACGACGGCGCAATGGAGCAGACGCTTCTGGAAGGCGTGGTTTTTGAATCGTTCGCTAAATACCCTGAAAATTTGTATGCTATTGATATAGGACAAAATGCTGGTCCAACTCCGATCATCGACGGCGGCGTAAGCTTCCTTGGCATTTGGAACGCTCGTATCCATAATCCATGTGATAAGTGGATTTCAGGTGTCGGAGGAGCTTTTGAAAAGACTGACTTGACAGTTCCTGTAGGCACAAACAACAAATACATTAATAATTTAACCATTCAAACTTATCCTCTTAAAATGTACACTTTCAAACCAGAAATAACAGTTAGCAACCTTGGGTCTGGAGAGGTTGTGACAGTTAGAGTTCGCTTTGAATATGTCGACAATGTATTTTCGAACAACGTTGAAAAATCTTTTGCCAGTAATCAAACAGTTTGGCTAAGCGATGATGATATGATACAACTGTATCCTTCTCAAAGCTTAATTTGGGCAGTCTTAATTGATGCGCAATCGAATTTGGCTTCCAGTGGAGCAACGGTTCTAGTTAGTGGGTACGGCACAGCGGGATAAGCGCTCTTTTTTTGCTTATTGTGGAGAACATCATTGTTCATTTAGCAGATTTTTTTTGCTAAAAATTTTCTCAATTTCCTCTGATTTTAGCAGTCTCTTTTCAATTGAAATTTCTTTTACTGCTCTGTTTTCGGCTTGAGCTTGTTTGGCGATTTTTGCTGCTTCCATATAGCCGATGTATGGTGCCAAAAGGGTTGCTAAAGAAGGATTCTTTTCTAGGAATTGGTTGCATTGGGCTTCATTAACGGTTATGTCTTTGATGCATTTTTGGGTGAATGCTGGAATATAGTTACTTAGGATTTGTATGGAGAAAAGTATGTTGTAAGCTATTGCTGGCATCATCACGTTTAGCTCTAATTGCCCTGCTTGTACCGCAAATGAAACTGCCAAATCATTGCCGACTACTTGGTACGCTACCATATCTAGGCATTCAGCCATGACTGGGTTGACTTTTCCAGGCATAATTGAGCTGCCGGGCTGCACAGGAGGAAGATTAATCTCGTTAAAACCTGATGTTGGACCTGAAGCTAAAAGTCGAAGGTCATTAGCTATTCTGATAAGTTCAAGAGCTAATTCTTTAAGTCCGCTTGAAACTGACTGCGCTGGTCTTTGGCTTTGGAGTGCTTCAAAATTGTTGCTTGCAGGATTAAGAGGGAAGTCAGTCATTTTTGCCAATTCAGAGATTGCAAGTTGTTTATACTTTGGATGTGTGTTGGCTCCTGTACCTACAGCGGTGCCACCTAAAGCCACAGCATAGAGATTGCCCTGTCTTCTACGCAACTCAGCTGAGGCATTAGCGATTACACTGCCATAAGCGCTGAATTCCTGACCAATAGTCACAGGCATTGCATCCTGCAAATGCGTTCTACCAGACTTCAAAATATTAGCATATTTTATTCCTAATTCATTAAAAGACTTGGCAAGTTCATCTAGAGCAGTAAGCAATGGCTGCAGTGTTATAAGGGTCGAAATATGAATCGCTGTGGGAAAGGTGTCGTTAGTGGATTGTCCCATATTCACATGGTCATTTGGGCTGATTGTTTTATAGTCACCCTTTTGTTTACCCAAGATTTCTAAGGCTCTGTTAGCTAAAACTTCGTTAACATTCATGTTAAAGGAAGTGCCTGCGCCAGCTTGGAAAACGTCGACAACGAATTGGTCAAGCATTTTATCTGCAAGTACTTCGTCGCATGCGGATATGATCGCTTTTCCTTTCTCTTGATTTAAGCAACCTAACTTCAAGTTTGCTATAGCAGCCGCCTTCTTGATGAGGATGTAAGCTTTAATGAATGCAATGGGTTCTTTGATGCCGCTTACTGGGAAATTTTCGATTGCGCGAAGGGTCTGTATACCATAATAGGCGTTTTTTGGTATTTGTCGTTCGCCTAAGGGGTCAATTTCTTTTCTAGTTTCCATCTTGCCGTTTGCCTCTTACTCGCTTGTTGGGTGTAAGTCCTGAATTATTTTCTTTTTGGTTTTAAGTATTTGCTCTGTTACCTTGATGCCTTTTGGGCAAACAATGGTACACATGAAGTAGCTTTTGCATCCCCAAATGCCATAGGGTTTTTCCATAATGTGCATGCGTTCAAGAGTGTCGGAGGGAGAGGCTCGGGAATCTAAAATATATTTTTCTTCTCGCAAAATAGGGGCTGGACCGATAAAACGAGGTTCCTGCTCTAAAATTACTGGGCAAGCTGCTACACAGCAACCACAAAGAATGCATTTGATGGCGTCATCAATTTTTGCTCTGTCTTCATTTGTTTGGAGCCGCTCTTTCTCGATGGGGTTTACTGTTGTTTGCTCTAGTGTTGGATAGTTGGGTTGAATTGCTCGGATTCTTTTAAAGAAGGGTTGCATGTTAACGATTAAGTCTTTGATTACTGGAAAATATTTCAAAGGCTCAATTATCATTTCTTGCGCATAATCGTAGTCTTTTACAAGTTTTTGGCAGGCTAAAACGGGTATTCCGTTGATGCTTACAGCGTCTGAGCCACAAATTCCATGTGTACATGACATACGATAGGATAAGGTGCTATCTTGTTCCCAGCGGATTTTGTTTAGGCAATCCAAGATGCGGTCATTAGGACTAGCTTCAACTTCAAAAACGTCAAAACGTGGATCCTTGTCAGCGCCAGGATCGAAGCGGTAAATTTTCATTTTAAGTTTCAAATTAATACCTCCGTCTCCCAGGAGTGAATTTTGTGATTGAAATCGGCTTATATTTTATTTCAAGCCCTTCTGGAATTGCAGACACCATTGTATGTTTGAGCCATGCTTCATCATTTCGCTCTGGAAAATCACTTCGAAAGTGGGCACCACGACTTTCTTTACGTTCTAACGCAGAAAAAACTATAGCTTCAGCTACCTTTAGCATGTTCTCTAGTTCCAGAGCCTCCTGAAGTTCATAATTGAAGACTCTGCTTTTGTTGCTTAAACCGATGTTTGAGTAGCATTTTTGCAATTGGCGAATCTCCGCTAAAGTCTCGGAAAGTCCTTGGTTGTCTCGGAAAACACTGCATTTCTCACTCATCAATCTCTGCATGGCTGCTCTAAGAATAGGAACACGCTCGTTTGCTTGAGAATCCAATAAATTATTAATTTTGGCTTCAACGATACTTTCGGCCTGTTGAGGTAAAACCGGCCAATTCTTTTCTCTAACGTGCTCCACGACACTCAAGCCAGCCCTGTGCCCAAAAACAACCAGATCAACCAATGAATTGCATCCTAAACGGTTTGCTCCATGAACGCTAGCACAAGCACATTCGCCTACTGCAAAGAGTCCAGGCAAAAATCCGTTGCCGTTTTCCTGTAAAACATGGCCTTCGGTGTCAGTTGGAACGCCTCCCATCATATAATGGCAGGTTGGCGAGACTGGCACAAGTGCTTGGTTTGGGTCAATGCCGAGGTAGGTCTTGATGAAGCTTACAATTTCAGGCAGTTTCTGTGCAAGCTGATCTTTGCCTATGCCTCGCAAATCTAAGTGAACGTAGTCTTGCCCTTCAACTCCTCTACCCTCAGCTAACTCTGTTAAAATTGCTCTTGATATAATGTCTCGAGGGGCTAGGTCTTTCAAAGTTGGGGCATAACGTTCCATAAACCGTTCGCCTAAACCGTTGCGTAAGACTCCGCCTTCAGCTCTTGCTGCCTCACTGATAAGAATGCCAAGCCCATAAATGCCTGTGGGATGAAACTGGACAAACTCCATGTCTTCAAGGGGAATTAAAGAATCCAACGCTAAAGCAAAACCATCGCCTGTTGATGCAAAGCCGTTGCTAGTAGTTTTGTAAATTTTTCCACATCCACCGGTTGCAAGAACGATGGCTTTGGCATGGAAAACAAGGGGAGTACAGTTTGCTATGTCATAACCTGCTACTCCACAGCAATGGTTGCCGTCAAATAGTAGTTGAACCACGAAAACTTCATTGTACATATCAACGTTCTTGGTTAAACATCTGTCGTAGAGCGTGTCCATTATGGCTCTTCCTGTTCGGTCAGATACATAGCATGCTCGCTTAACAGGGGCTTGTCCCTGATTTTTTGTGTGACCTCCAAATCGACGCTGTTCTATTTTGCCCAAAGCGTTACGAGTAAAGGGTACGCCCATCTGTTCAAGCGCAATTATTTCGTTAGGGGCTTCTTTAGCAAGAATTTCAACGGCGTTTTGATCAGCAAGATAATCGCTGCCTTTGACGGTGTCGTACATGTGCCACTCAAAATGGTCTTCTTCCTCGTTTCCAAGACTGGCCGCTATTCCTCCTTGAGCTGCAACTGAGTGTGAACGGACGACATGCACTTTACTGACAACGGCAACTCGGCATCCCTTCTCAACAGCAGTCAAAGCAGTATATAGTCCTGCAATGCCGCCGCCAACCACTATAACATCATAATTATGAATCAAATTTCTACCGCCAAATCAAATCTCAAATTTTTCGATTATTCGGTTTTCTCTTTCACCAGTAATTTCAGCTGTTACATGGAAAAATTGTTCAAGCCCAGAATTAATTATTCGCGGCTTTAGTAACTCGTCAATTTGGAAGACGCCGGCGCTATTTGACATTTTTATTTTGATAGTGATGGGTTTGGCTGCCGGATCTTCTGTGCATTCTACCTCGACCTTTTCTATAGATAAGGCTGACACTGCGTGAATGTCTATTTTGCCCGCTTGGAAAGGTATTCGTGCCCTTCCTGCCTCCATGTCTAAAGCGTCTGCGATTCCTACTATGCCTGCTTCCTTGGTTAAGATTCGGTTTGTTGCTTCAACCATGGGTGGCTGCTCATGTGATACTATAGCATGCAAAACTTCAGATGTAATTATCGCCTGTTGCTCTTCGTTGTAGCTGCCTGTTAGGCATTTTGTGATAAACTCTAAGCTTAGAATTGCGCTGTATTGTTCGTGGCGACCTCGTTGGACAATCATGCCTAAATCATGAAAAATTGCGCCTAAAACCACAACCACTTCAGCATCGTCATTTTGCATTCCGTAATTCTCAACAATGCTTGGTTTGATGAGTTTTTTTTCGATGAGTATTCTTAGAAGTTTTAGGGCAAGGTTAGCGACGATTTTAACATGNGTTGGTCCATGATCGGTGTAACCCATGCGTTCAATTGCCATGACGTTGGAGCATTTCCAGTATGCTTGCAGTTTGCGATCTTCTTTTATTTTTCCCATAACTTGCTTGAGTCTAGCGTTGTTTCTGTACGGTATGTTAAAGACATAAGACACTTGATGATTGCACCATTGAAATGAATATTCGCTATTTACATTTAAACTTACATTCACGGGGAATAGCTCTTAATAGCAAGTTTTCTTTCAATGGAGTCGCTTGCTTTGGCAAAGCAAAGATTTTCTGAGTTAAAAGAAGAAAACAACAGCGCTGTACTGCCATGTCTTCTTTCACACCGATTATCCGGAAGCTATCTAAGTGATGATAGAAGAGAAAGTAAAGCGGGCAGGTTTTTTTTCTCTAAAACCGTATAATGGGTAGAACAACAACAAGTTGCAAAATAGGGTGTTGTTGTTCTTTCAAGTTATTACAAGTTGGTTGCTAAATGTTGAACTCAGTAACTGATGTGTAGAAATTGGACCAACTCTAAATAATATTTCAGCTTCATGGCCATCATTTTCAAAGTCTTCTTCACTAAACATAACGGTCTCTTCACAGCTAGTTCCAAGCATTTGTGCTAAACCCAAAAAATTCTTCTTGGAAGCTTCATTCGATGGATTAACTGTTCCTTCAAAATATTTTGCGCCTGTCAGCCAAATTTGGTGGAGTAACATGCGTTTTTGTAGTTGATTTCCGCGATAATCTTTGTGAACGACTGCCTCCCAACTGAAGAAAGTGTCGTTTCTCACTGGCGACATATATCCTGAGGAGAAACCAACAATTTTGCCATCATGCTCAGCGACCAAGCACGTATTAGAAAAATCTTTAGCCAATAGGAAATAGGTATATCGTGAATTTAGTCCAACATAAGGTCTGTTTGCACTTAGCAAATGATAGACTTCTTTGATATCATCCGATGTTAGATTTCTAATTTTGATTTTTTTAGTTC
>JGI20214J51088_10002144_pt1 | contig 13310 bp, 11 predicted proteins | sample WetSurMetagenome_FD_51088 | JGI IMG/M metagenome (IMG submission 51088)
GAGCGTCCCGACGAGAACCTCACGCGGAGGAGGGGGTAGACGACGCCGAGGAAGAGGCACCCCACGACGGTCACGTAGGGAAGCGGGCCGAGGAGCGCGTCCCCCACGAGGCCGCCGGGGAAGCGCAGGTTGCCCAGCTCCATGCTCGTGGGCAGGAGGACCACGTTCAGGTCGCGCCACTGGGTGGCCGCAGCGAGGAGGATCACGGGGACGCTGAGGAAGGTGGCGGCCCACGCGGTGCTCCAGAGCGCCGAGCGGGCGGTCTCCCGGACGCGCAAGTGGCCGTCGAAGAGGAGGTCCATCGCCTTGAGCTTGTCGCTGAAGGCCTCCCGGAGCAGGGACTCGGTGACGGCCCAGAGCACCCCGAAGAAGAGGGCTGCGAGGACGCTGAAGAGGGCCGCGCCGAGGAGGGTCTGGAGCACGCTCCCGGAGGGCTCGCTCACGGTCTTCAGGAAAGCCAGCCCGCCCGCGAGGAGCCCCACCTTCTGCGCGCGGCGGAAGTCCAGCTCGTCCCGCCGGAGGCGCTGGACGAAGAGGGCGAGGAAGACGAGCGAGAGGAAGAACCACGCCGCGCCCGTGAGGAGCGGCATGACCAGGTCCTGGGCCAGGCTCGGGGGCGCCTCCTCGGCGAAGAGGATGTCTCGCTTGAAGCTCGTGAGGTAGCCGGACTGGAGTTTGACCGAGAACTGGTAGACGAGCCCGGGGAGGTTGCTCACGGGCTGCTTCCAGGTGAAGTCGAAGGTCTGCTGGCCCTCGGCGTCGCCCTTCATCGTGGCGGTGAGGGTGAGACGGCCCACGTCCACTCCCGCGAAGCGCAGCGCATCCTCTGCCACGGCCCTGGCCTGGTCCGCAGAGAGTTGATTGCCTGGGGCGTTCTTCTTGGGCGGGATCGTGAGGGCGAGGATCTGCCCCGAGCTGTCCACCTCCACCGTGAGGGGCGCCTCCTGCTCCCTGTCCTTGAAGAGCCTCAAGTCGGTGAGCTTCTGGGGCGGGTAGGCCCGGTAGATCCACCGCTGGATGGGCACGTCCTTGCGCGTCCAGTAGGAGGTGGCCCGGATGCCGAAGAGCTGCTGCATGCGCTGGATCTTGGGCGTGTCCACCTGCTGGCTCAGGCGGAGGTCGAAGCGCCCCGCGCTGTCGAGCAGGTGCTGGGCCGTGGCCGTCACCCGCGCCCTCACCAGGGACTCGTCGAAGTGGTCGAGCCCGAGGGGGGCGTTGACCTCAGGGTTGACCCAGCGCACGTATGCCAGGGTCGAGAGGATGGCCAGGATGGCGAGCGCGGCGATGAACGGGGCCTGTCTGCGCATAAGTGTTCAGCATAGGACAGGGGAGGGGTCCTTGCAACGCCGGAGCGCCGACGTCCGAAGGGCCGATGTTGCAGGGCTAAGGGTCTGGGGCTACTATAAGTAGTTCAGGGCCGAAGGCCCGTGGGAGGCACCATCGTGATCCTTGTCCTGGACCCCGCCATCACCCCCTCCCAGCGCGAGGCGCTGGATTCCTTCCTGGCCGGGAGCGGCGCGACCGTCCGGGAGAACCGGGGCGGGCGCGGGGACCTCGTGGTGCTCACCTCCAACCCCGGTGGCGTCACGGCCGAGGAGTTCCAGGCCCGCTCGGGCGTCCTCAAGGCCGTATCGGCCGGGCAGGAGTTCGTGCACGCGGCGAGGGAGTTCCACCCCGAGAACACGGTGATCCGAGTGGGCGGGGCCGAGATCGGGGGGAAGGAGCTCCTGCTGGCGGCGGGGCCATGCGCCGTCGAGTCCGAAGCCCAGATGGAGGCCTGCGCGCGCGCCGTGAGCGCGGCGGGGGGCCGTATCCTCCGGGGCGGCTCCTTCAAGCCGCGCACGAGCCCCTACTCCTTCCAGGGTCTGGGGGCCGAGGGCCTGCGCATCCACCGCGAGGTGGCGGACCGCCACGGGCTCCTCATGATGAGCGAGGTCCTGGACCGGGAGGACCTGGCCCTCGTGGCCGGCGTGGCCGACATCCTGCAGGTCGGCAGCCGCAACATGCAGAACTTCCCCCTGCTCAAAGCCCTGGGCCGTCAGAGCAAGCCCGTGCTCCTCAAGCGTGGCCTCGCGTCCACCCGCGAGGAGTTCCTCCTGGCGGCGGAGTACATCCTCTCCGAGGGCAACGGGCAGGTGATCCTCTGCGAGCGGGGCATCCGCTCCTTCGACCCCTCGCTCCGGAACAGCCTTGACCTGGCCTCGGTGGTCCTCCTCAAGGAGATGACCCACCTGCCGGTCCTCGTGGACCCGTCCCACGCCACGGGGCGCCACCGCCTCGTCCTGCCCATGGCGAGGGCGGCCGCGGTGTGCGGCGCGGACGGGCTCCTCCTCGAGGTCCACCCCGAGCCCGCCAAGGCGCTGTCCGACGGGCCCCAGGCGATCCTCCCGGCGGACCTCATGGCCCTGAGCGAGGACCTCCGCGTCCTCGCCCCCGTGGTCGGCCGCACCTTCGGAGCCCCCGCATGATCCAGCTCTACAACACGCTCACCCGCCGGGTCGAACCCTTCGAGACCATGGAGCCCGGCAAGGTCCGCATGTACACCTGCGGCCCCACGGTCTACGACGTGGCGCACATCGGCAACTTCCGCACCTTCTGCGCCGAGGACCTCCTGAAGCGCGTCCTGCTGTGGGAGGGGTACGCGGTCCACCACGTCAAGAACCTCACGGACATCGACGACCGGACCATCGCGAGGTCCCAGCGCGAGGGCGTCTCCCTGCGCGAGCTCACGGACAAGTACGCCGCCCTCTTCTTCGAGGACATGGCCGCGCTGAACTGCCTCCCCGCGGACGAGTACCCGAGGGCCACCGAGCACATCCCCGAGATGCTCGCCCTGGTGGCGGCCATGGAGCGCAACGGCCACACCTACGTGAGCCAGGGCTCGGTCTACTTCCGCGTGGCGAGCCTCCCGGGCTACGGGACCCTCTGCACGGTCGACCTGAGCGGGAACCTCGACGGCGCCCGCGTGGACAGCGACCACTACGACAAGGAGTCGGCCAAGGACTTCGTGCTCTGGAAGGGCTGGCGCGAGGGCGAGCCCAGCTGGGACAGCCCCTGGGGTCCCGGGCGCCCCGGCTGGCACCTCGAGTGCTCGGCCATGAGCGCCAAGTACCTCGGCGACGTCTTCGACCTGCACTCCGGCGGTGTGGACCTGGTCTTCCCGCACCACGAGAACGAGGTGGCCCAGAGCCGGGGCGCCACGGGCAAGGCCCCGGCGCGCCACTGGATGCACGTGGAGCACCTCTTCATCACGGGCGAGAAGATGAGCAAGTCCCTGGGGAACTTCTTCACCCTGCGGGACCTGCTGGAGGAGGGCCACGACCCCATGGCCATCCGCTACCTCCTCCTCTCCGTGCCCTACCGCAAGCGCCTCAACTTCAGCCCCGACACTCTGGAGGCCTCCAAGGCCGCCCTCGGGCGCCTGCGGGACTTCGCCGCGAGGCTCGACGGAGCGCCCGCAGCGACGGACCCCAACCCTGCCCTCAAGGAAGCGCTCGACGGGTTCCGAGCTGCTTTCAAGCAGGGGCTCGAGGACGACCTCAACACGGCCGTGGCGCTCTCGGCGCTCTTCGAGGCGGTGAGGGCCGCGAACGCCGCGATGGATGCGGGCGGCCTCTGCGCCAAGGCTAAGGAGACGATGGCCGCGCTCCTGGACGACTTCGAGCGGGTCTTCGGCATCCCCCTGAGAGTGGAGACCTCCCTCGAAGCCGAGGTGGAGTCCCTCATCGAGAAGCGCCAGGCGGCGAGGAAGGCTAAGGACTTCAAGGAGGCGGACCGCATCCGCGACGAGCTCAAGGCCCGGGGCATCCTCCTCGAGGACACACCGCAAGGCGTGAGGTGGAAGAAGGGGTGACTCGGTGATCAGGGGACTAGGTGACTAGGTGACTAGGACAGGTCCGTTCCGAACGTCTTTGCTCCCCGCTCCCTGCTCCCCGCTCCCGGGCTTTCCATGCTGACGAACGCGAACGATCCCGACGTGACCCGCAAGCTGGACGAGGTCGGCCCCGAGCCCCTCCTGAGGGCCGTCGCCGAGGCGGCCGAGGGGTCAGGTGTTGCGCTACGGTTGGTCCAGGAAGCGAGCCACCTCGAGCTCGCCGGCGTGACGCCCGTGGGGGGGCTCCCCAACCGGGCGCTCCTCAAGGTTTTCCCCATCGGCCCGAGCCGCTGCGCCGCCTTCTTCTACAAGCGCAGCCAGGTGCCCTTCAGCAGGGACCGATTCGCGTACGGCGCGGTGATCGCGGATCAGGGCAACCTCACGGCGGAGGCGGCCGAGGGGTGGTTCCGGTGGCTCGACACGGGCTTCAGCCCCGAGCTCGCGCCGCCCCACCTCAAGCGCGCCTTCGCGTTCACCGTTCCCGATTGAAAGAGGGACCCCGTACGCAACTTCTGCGCGGCACCGTGGCCGCGCAAGGTGGCGCCTTGCGCCCGGCTCACTTCAGGTCGCTGAGGAACCTGTAGATGAGCAGCGCGAGGAGCGCCACGATGTAGAACTCGAGGAAGTAGAGGGCCAGCTTGGACCAGCGGCCCAGCTTCACGCGCGGCATCGCGGAGCCCTCCATCCCTTTCCGACTTCCGAATTCCGACTTCCGAATTCCGTATGGATCATGCCTTCACCCGCGTGGTCACGCCCCGCATGATGTCGTTGTAGTGGATGACCCCGAGGATCTGGTCCTGCGGGTCCACCACGGGGATCATGCGGTAGTGGTACTTGGCGAAGAGCTCGGCCAGGTCGTCCTTGAGGTCCTCCGCCTCGGCGGCCACCACGGGCGAGACCATCATCTCCCCCAGGGTCAGGTGGTCCGCGGCCAGGAGGAGCTCCCGCAGGTCCACGACGCCCACGAGCGTGCGCCCTCCCCCGTTCACGACGTAGAGGTAGCTGATGGCGTCGGGCTCGCGCCCGGAGCGTCGGAGCTCCTCGAGGGCCTGGCTGACGAGCACCTCCTTCTTGAAGGTGACGAAGTCGCTGGAGATGAGGTCGCTGGCCTCCGCCTCCCGCTCGGAGAGGATGCCCTGGATGCGGGTGGCCTGATCCTCCGGCAGGAGCCCCATGAGCTCGGTCATGTCGTCGTGGGGCAGCACGGAGAAGAGGTCCGCGAGCTGGGGCACCGAGAGCTCGGACAGGATGGTCCTGGCCCTCTCCTGGCGGAGGTTCGCGATGATCTGGCGCTGGGCGCGGGGCTCGGCCTCGATGAGGGTCTCGGCGGCCTTCTCCGGCTCGAGGGCCGAGAAGAGCGCCTCCTGCTCCTCGCCCGTGAGCTCCTCGAGGGCGTCCGCTAGGTCCTCGCCCGGCAGCTCGTCGATCTGCTTTCGGGTGATGGAGAGGGAGACTCTGTCCGTGGCCGCGGCGTCCTCGACGGAGAGGGGCTGGATGTACTTCCAGGAGATGAGCTGGTCCTTGATCCAGTTCAGCCGCCGCAGGCCCCACCGGCGCAGGAAGCCGTTGAAGGAGATGTCCACGTGGACCACGAGCATGCGGCCCCGGGACTCGAGCAGGTGGACGTCGTTCACGACCTCGGTGCGCCGCCCGTCCATGTCCAGGACCGTCTTGCCCATGAGGTGGTCCTCGAGGAGGATCCATCCAGCCTGGTCGACGAAGGTCGGGTAGGTCTCGCCCGATTCGGGCGGTTTGACGAAGACGGCGTCGTCCTCGATCTTCACGACGCGGTCCCAAGGCACGAACTGCGTGGGCTTACCCCAGCCGTACTCCATGAAGATGCCCACCGCCTCCGGGTAAGGCTCGGTCAGCTTGAACACCAGGTCGGAGACCTTGCCGATGCGGTCTTTGATCTTCCCCGCGCACACCGGGCGCTTGAGGAGCTCGGAGAACCACATGAACCGGTAGCTGCCGATCCCCGCCGGCAGGTCGGGCACCTTGGGCTGCGCTTTGGATGCTACGGCCATCGTGGCCTCCTACCTCCCGGACCCGAAGGCGCCCGGGAAGATCGTGGTGAGGGCGAAGAGCGTGGACATGAGGATCACGAGGACGATGATGGTGATGTTGGTGATGTTCTGCGTCCGCGAGTTAACGTACTCGCCCATGAAGGCGCGGTCGTTGAGGAGGATGACCGCGAAGATGAGCGTGCACGGGAGGAGGGTTATGGCCACGACCTGGACGTACATGGTGATCTGGATGAGGGGCGCGCCGGGGACGAGCACCACGCCTCCCGCCGTGAGGAGCATGCCGAGGTAGATCACGTAGAACCAGGGCGCGTCCTTGACGCTCTTGTTCAGCGAGTGGGCCCAACCGAAGACCTCGCCCACGCCCCAGGAGGTCGCCAGGGAGATGCAGAGGGCGCCCAGGAACCCCGCGTCGAAGAGGCCGATGGCGAAGAGGCGGCGCGCCAGTTCGCCGTGGCCCGAGGGCATCAGCGGGACCAGGGCCTCGGCGGTCTGCTTGGCGTCCTCGATGGCGATGGGCGGGTGCCGGTAGTAGAAGGCCGCGCCCGTGGTGATGATGATGAAGGCCGCGACGATGCAGGTCAGCAGCGCACCGACGAGGGTGTCCCACTTGCCGAATCGGATGTCGTGGATGTCCAGGCCCTTGTCCACCACGGCGCTCTGCTGGAAGTAGATCTGCCAGGGCGTGATCGTGGTGCCCACGTTCGCGAGGAGGATGAGCACCAGGTCGGAGGTGAGCCCGCCGGGGAAGCGCGGCGCGTAGAAACCGCGGAACACGGAGCCCCAACCGGGCGCGCCGGGAGTCTCCATGGCCCAGAGCGCCGCGGGGATGTAGACGAGGTTGAAGATGCAGAACACGAGGGTGAGCTTCTCGAAGGTCCAGTACTTGCCCGACATGACCACGGCGATGAGGATGATCGAAACGCCGGTGTAGGTCACCCAGGGGGGAATCCCGAAAAGGGTCATGGCCTCCGTCATGCCGATGTATTCGGTGATGAGGGTGAGCCAGTTGATGATGATGAGGTCGATGATGGAGAACCATCCCCAGAAGGGGCCGAACCCCTCGAAGATGGCCTCCGCGTGCCCGCGCTTCGTCACGGCCCCCAGCCGCACGGCCATCTCCTGGACGAAGAAGGCCATGGGGACCAGCAGGAAGAAGAGCCAGAGCACGTCGAAGCCGTACTTGGAGCCCGTGACGGCGTAGGTGGAGATGCCCCCCGCGTCGTTGTCCGCCACCATCACGATGATGCCCGGGCCGAGGATGGCCAGGAACACCAGCGCTTGGCGGCGCCAGCGGTTCAGGAGGTGGAAGCCCTTGCTGACCCAGTACATGGGCCGCCCGCCTTATCAGACATGGCTCGAGGTCTCCGGCGTGGGGCGGTCTGGATGGGTGGTGGTCTGATGCATGGCGCTGCTCCCGCAACCAGGGGGACCTGGTCCCGGGCGCGCCGGAGGGGAGTTACATCTCGCGTCGGTGGGCCGGGGCCAGGGCGCGGCTCGGAGCCGCCTCCCCGTTCGTTCCTATGTGAGCGCTACTGGGTGGTTCCATTTCGCCTGTCCCGTCCTGCCAAAAGATGAAGCGCCTTGGGGCGCCAAAGACCATAATGTACTTCAAATTGGAGCACTTAACAAGGGTCCGGGGCCTCGGGAAAGGATCCGTTCATGGTCCTGGAGGAGTTTGCGCGCCGTGGCAGGCAACGGTATACTCCACGCTAAGCTCGGAGGAGTCACTTGGCGGGGGGATCGCCCGCGACGAGGCGCGCATGAGGGTCCTGGTCGTCGACGATAACGCCCTCATCCGAAAGATGATCCGCGCCACCCTCGAGGAGGAAGGCCTGGAATGCCTCGAGGCCTCCGATCTGGCCGCCGCCATCGCCTCGGTCGAGCGGGACTTGCCTGACGTCTGCTTTCTCGACCAGAACCTTCCCGACGGCGACGGGCTCGCCCTCCTGCGCATGGTCCAGACCGGGGGGCGCCCCCTGACGACGAGGTTCTACCTGCTGACCGGGAGCGACGAGGCGGGCATCGCCACCAAGGCCCAGGCGCTCGGTGCCCGGGGCGTGCTCTTCAAGCCCGTGGCGCCCGACCGGCTGCTCATGAAGGTCAGGGAGACCTGAGATGGTGCAGTTCAGACACGCCCAGCGGGAGATCCAGTTCAAGGTCGTCTACTACGGCCCCGCCCTGGGCGGCAAGACCACCAACCTCGAGGCACTCCACGAGCTCACCGACCCCACGGGCGAGACCCAGCTCGTCTCCCTCAAGACCTCCGAGGACCGCACGCTCTTCTTCGATTTCCTGCCCTTCAACGTGGGCGAGATCCAGGGGTACCAGATCCGCTTCCAGGTCTACACGGTGCCCGGCCAGGTCCAGTACAACACGACGCGGAAGGTCGTGTTGGCGGGCGCCGACGGGGTCATCTTCGTGGCCGACTCCCAGCCCGACCGCGCGCAGGAGAACTTCATCTCCTGGGAGAACATGAAGGCCAACCTCCTGGCCAACAAGATGGACCTCGATCAGATCACCACGGTCATCCAGTGCAACAAGCGCGACCTGCCCGGCGTCCTGAGCCCGGAGAGCATCCTGAGCGGGATGAAGGTGGAGGGCTACCCCACGGTCATGGCGAGCGCCCTCAGCGGCGAGGGCGTGGTGGCGACCTTCATGCAGTGCGTGGAGCGGTCCCTCACCCAGTTCTCCGCACGCTTCAAACTCGGCCAGAGGGGCGCCACGCCGGAGCGCATGGCGGAGGGCGTCCGCTCCGTGTTCGAGCCGTTCCTCGAGCGGCGCCGGGTGGGCTACCAGCCGGAGGACAGCCGGATCTCCGTGCAGGCCGAGCTGCCCGTCCACAGCCTCACCGAGGAGGAGCAGCTCGAGGCGGCGCTCCAGTCGAGCACCCAGCTGGTGGAGGAGTACCAGGAGCAGCACCTCCTCAGCCGCATGTACCAGGCCCGCCTCAAGGAGATGACCGCGCTCTTCGAGATCGGGCGGGAGCTGGCGGACGCTACGGAGGTGGAGGCGGCCCTCGTGAGGACCGCGTGGAAGCTCGTGGAGGCCCGGCCCGGTTGGAAGATCACGGTCCTGGCGCCGCGCGGGGGAAACACCGTGCCCATCGAGTACGTGGGGCAGAGCTCCGACCCCCTCTGGGAGGCCGACGCCCCGGGCGCGGGCAACCTCGCGCTCAGCCTCCTCCAGAGCAACCAGAGGATGCGGTTGGACGACCTCCAGGCGCGCCTGCAGGACCTCAAGGCGGCTCCGACGGAGGACCTGGGCGAGGCGCTGGCGATCCCCGTGGGCCCGGCGGGAGAGCCCATGGGGCACTTCATCATCTACACGCCCCAGGGCCAGGCCATCACCAAGGAGGAGGACCGGTTCCTCTCCCTGATGGAGCAGCTCGTCACCCCCAGGCTCCAGGCGCTGAAGCTCCTCGACGAGATCTCCGAGGCCAACGAGCGCCTCGAGGTCAAGGTCATGGAGCGCACGGCCGACCTGCAGGACGCCCTCACCAAGCTCACCGAGCTGGACCAGCTCAAGCGGGCCTTCCTGAACAACGTGTCCCACGAGATGAAGACGCCGCTGACCAACATCCGGTCCTACGCCGACCTGCTCCGGCGCTACCCGCAGCAGCGGGAGAAGAACGCCGACGAGTACCTGGGCATCGTCCACGACGAGACCGTGCGCCTCGAGTCCATGGTGAACGATCTCCTCTCGTACACCAAGGTGAAGGAGCCCCCGCGCGGGGAGTTCTGCGACCTCGTGGCGGTGCTGGAGGACGTGCTGAACCAGGTCGCCCCCGCGGCGCAGGAGCGCCACCTCACCGTGGCCGTCCAGAAACCCGACGGAGACCTCTTCCACGAGATCAACCGGGAGGACGCCGCGGTGCTCTTCCGCCAGATTCTGGACAACGCCATCAAGTTCTCCCCCGAGGGCGTGAAGGTGAAGGTCTACCTCCTCCAGGACCCGAAGAAGATCATCTTCGCCGTGCGGGACTATGGCCCGGGGTTCCCGAAGGACCAGCAGGAACGGCTCATGGAACCGATGGAGGCCGAGCACCCGCAGGTCCCCAGCTACAAGAGCCCAGGGCTCGGCATGGGCCTCTTCCTCGTGAAGGAGGTCCTCATGAAGTACGGCGGCGCCGTGGCCATCGAGAACATGGAGCCCGGCAGCAACGTGCTCGCCGAGCTCCCCAGGGTTTCAGCCGGAAGGTAGTCAAACTCGCTCAACCATCTCAGGCAAGAGCACCGCGCCGCCAGTCTCGGCCCACCTGCCTTGTCAGGCTTCAGCACCCGCATCCTCAATGGACCTTTCAGGTACACCTCCGGTGCGGGCGCTTCGCCTTCCGCGCATCTGGACCGATCCGGGCGGGACGCGGCGTTTCGGCACGAGATAGCCGGAAGGTCCTGGCTACGGGCGCTGGACGCCAGGACGCGGATTGCTCTCAGTCCACCAAGAAATAAGGGAGGGCACCAGGCCCTCCCTTCGTTCGTTCCGAGGCGGGCGGTGTTACTTCACGGCCACGAGCTCCACGTCGAAGATGAGCGTGGCGTCGGGCGGGATGACGCCGGGGAAGCCCTTCTGCCCGTAGGCGAGCTGGGGCGGGATGATGAGCTTCCGCTTGCCGCCGACCTTCATGGTCGAGATGCCCTCGTCCCAGCCCTTGATGACCTGCCCGACACCCAGCTTGAAGTCCAGGGGCTGGCCGCGGTCGATGGAGCTGTCGAACTTGGTGCCGTCGGTGAGGGTACCCGTGTAGTGGACGGAGACCGTCTGGCCGGGCTTGGGCTGCGCTCCCGTGCCGATCTTCTCGTCGACGTACTTGAGCCCCGAGGGCGTCGTCACCTCGGCGGTGGGGGTGGTCGGCGCCTTGCCCGAAGCCTTCTGGGCGGCGGCCTTCTGGGCGCCCAAGGGCTTCGGCGCGGGCATCTCGGTCTGGGCGAAGGCGCCCGCGGCGAGCGCCGCGAGGGCCAGAGCGATGAGCGTGCGTTGCATCGGCATCTCCTTAAAAAGAAGAGAGGATCAGATTTTGCATCACGCCGGTGGGCGGTTCTCGCCCATCGGGGCGCCGCAGTCACCGAGCTGGGTGCATCCGTTGAGCTCCGCCTCGAGGGTGGCGTGTTCGATGGACCAGCGGTCGTGGAGGAACCCGCGCACCCTGCGCATCAGGTCTTCGCAGGCCTCGAGGCTCATGTCGGGAACGGAGACGTGCGCCGTCAGCACCCGCTGGCCCGGGCCCACCTCCCAGACGTGCACGTGGTGCATGCGCGCCGGGCCGAAGGCGGCGTCGGCTGAGGCCACCAGCTCCTGGAGGTCGAGGCCCCTGGGGACGGCCTCGACGAGCATGCCCACCGACTCCATGACGATGGAGAGCGCGCTGCGGAGGACGGCGAAGCCCACCACGAGGGACGCCACGGGATCGAGGTAGGGTCCCACGGGGGTGTCGGCGAAGAGGGCCGCGAGCACCACCGCCAGGGAGGCGAGAGCGTCCTGGAGGAGGTGGAGGAAAGCGCTCTTCACGTTCAGGTCCTCGCGCCCGTGGCCGCGCAGGAGCAGTACCGAGAACAGGTTGGCCGCGAGCGCCACGAGCGCCACGGCGAGCATGAGCCCCGACCGGACCGGCTCGGGCTTCATGAGCCGCACCAGCGCCTCCCGGGCGATGAAGGCGGTGATGGCGAGGAGGACGAGGGCGTTGAGCAGGGCCGAGAGGACCTCCACCCGCTTGAGCCCGTAGGTGTGCGAGGCCGAGGGCGGGCGCCGCGCGAGGCGCCGCGCCACGAGCGCCATGAGGAGGGCCACCACGTCGCTGAGGTTGTGGACGGCGTCGGCGAGGAGCGCCAGGCTCCCGGAGAGGACCCCGCCCACCGCCTCGGCCGCCGTGATGGCCGTGTTGAGGAGCGCGCTCCAGATGAGGCGCCGGTCCATGGCGTCGTGGGAGTGGGCCTCGCCCGTCGGGTGGTGGTGGCTCATGCCCGGCCGCCGGTCAGACGTACTTCCGCCGGGCGCCCGAATCGAGGTCCTCCTCCACGAGGTCCGCTGCGGCCACCGTGTGGAAGGAGAGGATCACGAGGGGCTCGTTGAAGGACTCGAAGGCGTGGGGCGTGTTCTCGGGGATGACGTAGATGCTCTTCTCAGGATAGGCGGGATCGAAGGGTTGGATGACCTGGGAGCGCCGGCCGATATGCGCCATCCCCGTGCCCGAGACCACCGTGCAGTGCTGGATCGAGTTGGGGTGGGAGTGGGGCGGGGCCGAGCACTTGGGCCGCTGGACGAAGACCCAGGCGCTCGCGATGCCCGGAGGCAGACGGCCCGATACCAGGGCCTCCGGGAGGGGCGCGCCGGAGAAGGGCTCCTTCCCCTTGGCGGACTCCTCCTCGAGGCGCCCGATGAGGGCGCGGACCTGGCTGGTCTCCTTCCATCCGTCCACGAGTTTGGCGAGCCTGGCAATCCGGAAGCTGGTCATGGGGCTCCTGGTGGGGGCGACGGGCGCCGCAAGAGGGAGTGTATACGAAAACGGGGGACGGATGACAGGGAGGAGGGATTGGGGAAGGAAAATTCGGAATTCGGAAAGCGGAATTCGGAAAAGGAGAACTCCCACATTCCCGTCATTCTGGGGAGCGACGAGTCCAGAATCTGGACGGCTGAAGGCGAGAGTCCTTAGCTCACTGGCTCGTTGACTCGTTGACTCGTTGACTCTATCTTTCCCCAGCTCCCCCGTTCTCCAGCTCCTGAACTCTATTCCTCCCCGGCTCCCCGGCTCCCTGGCTCCCTGGCTCTATCTTTCTTGCTTCCCTCGTACATCTCGAACTCCAGGAGGCGGCACTCCATGGGGCCGTTGAAGAGGGGGATGCGGCGCTTGGGCCGGAGGCCGATGGTCTTGGCCAGGGCGGGGCTGCCGGTCAGCAGGGCGGCGCGCCATCCGGGGCAGCGCTGCTTCATGGCGTCCCCGAAGGCCTTGTAGAGCCCGGCGAGGTCCTCGCCTTCGCCCACGTGGTCGCCGTAGGGGGGGTTCGCTACGATGAGGCCCGGGGGGCCCTGAGGCGGCGAGAAGGACCGCGCGTCGGCGCGGCGGAACTTCGCGACCCGTTCCACGCACGCCAGTTCGGCGTTCTCGTCGGCGGCCCGGATCGCCGAGGGATCCACGTCGGAGCCCCTGATGGGATAGGGCGCGCGGCGCCGCTGCGACTCGGCATCCGCCACGATCTGCTTCCAGCGGGCGGCGTCGAACCCGGGCCAGCGCTGGAAGCCGAAGGACGACTGCCGCAGGAGCCCCGGGGCGGTCCGGGTGGCGATGAGGGCCCCTTCGATGCAGAGGGTCCCGGAGCCGCAGAAGGGGTCCGAGAGGGGACATGAGCCGTCGTAGGCCTCCAGGAGGAGGATCCCCGCCGCGAGGGTCTCGTTGAGGGGGGCCGCCACGGAGCGGG
>JGI20214J51088_10002145_pt1 | contig 13308 bp, 10 predicted proteins | sample WetSurMetagenome_FD_51088 | JGI IMG/M metagenome (IMG submission 51088)
GCATTTCATTCGTGGGCCCTTTTTCCGGTCGACTGGTGATACTCGCTTCAGAAACAATTCTTCCCGATTTGGTCAAAAACATGCTTGGCTTAGACGCTGGTGAAGAAGTATCTTTGGCTCAGCAACACGATGCACTCATGGAGCTGCTTAGTATAGTCTGTGGTAACGTGCTTCCGGCAGTTGCCGGAAAAAAGGCAATGTTTAATCTTGATGTTCCCAAAATATTATCTTCGGAAGAATATGATGCATTAATGAAAAAACAAGACCCGGTTTCTCAAGTCACCTTGGAGCTTGAAAATGGCCAGACTGATTTTATTTTATTTATTGAGGAGGGTAACCTATCCTTAAACAGCCTTCCCTTTGCGTAATTTTCCTCCGACTTTTTTTGTGCACGCTTACGAGTCTATAAAAAAAATGGTTTACTTTTTCCTGAGATGTGGCCTCAGCCACACGATTACCACGGACATTCCAACGACTAAACTAAATGCATAACCCTGGGTAAGCTGCAGGATTATTCATTGCATTATACGTGTCGAAAAAAAAGATTAGCCAAGATGTTAAAAGGAGCGCTAAAAATCTTTTATATCGTCTTCGTCCAAGGGAAGGATTTGATGTGGTTTGACCTCTTTCTCTTTTGCGAGACCTCGTTTGTGTCTAGCACTTTGGTCAAATAACCTCATTCGCGTTTCATTATCCGGAACTTGTTTGCGCACTGGTTTAGAAATTTTAACTGGTCTTGATTGACTGCTTTCTCCCCCACCTATCAATCCAATAAGCTTACGCACTACATCTTCCATTGTGTTTGCTTGCGCGGTTAATTGTTCAGCTGAAGCGGCAACTTCTTCAGCAGTCGCGGCATTGGATTGGGTTACTTTATCAATGGTGGTCAAGGCATTATTAATCTGTTCGGTCCCGCGGACCTGTTCTTTTGAAGCGACAAAGATATCGGATATGAGTTCAGTCGTTTTTGTCCGGGCAAGGGCATTTTTTTCTAAGGCGCGCACCACTTGCTGAAAAAGCTCATTTGCTTCTGTTACTGATTGAGAGGAATGTTCGATAAGCTCTTGGGTATTTTTCGCTTCTTGGGTAGCCCGCTGTGCCAAATTGCGAACCTCTGATGCCACCACCGCAAATCCTTTGCCCGCATCGCCTGCACGCGCTGCTTCCACCGCTGCATTGAGGGCGAGGAGATTGGTTTGAAAAGCAATTTCATCAATGGTTTTAATTATTCTCGAGGTTTCCTGTCCAGCATCAGCCGCCTTGTTTATGGCATTGCGCATTTTTTCCATTCGTTCACCAATGACTTTCACGTTCGCCTCTACTTCAACGGTCATGACTTGATTAGCCATATTAACATGTTCTGCACTTTGTTTAGTCATTGACGCCATTTGTTCTGACGAGGCTGACGTTTCTTCAATGGAAGCAGCCTGTTCCGATGAACCCTGTGCTAAAACATTGCTGGAAGCGGCGACCTGTTCTGCTGCCGAAGAAATTTGTTCTCCTGCGACCTCAAGTTCAGTTGCTGCCCCTCGGATTACTTTAAATACCCGGTTGCTTAAAAACCATAGCACAAGAATTATGATGCCAAGAGAGATTCCCCCCAAAATAGTAGAAATTGACTTAATTTTATTAATTGGTCCAAGTAGTTCATTGTATTTGATGGATGCTGCGACGATCCAGCCTTTTTGGTCGTAAGTTGCAAAACTGGCAAATTTTTTGTCTCCTTTCCACTCATAATCTACTGCCCCCTTTTTTTGGGCGATCATTTTTCGTCCAAAATCATAGTCATTAAAATTTCCCTTGAGAATCATTTCTTTATCAGGATGAGCCAAGACTCGTCCGTTAGAGTCCAAGCAGTAGAGATAGCCACTATCGCCAATCTTTACGTTTGATATAAACACCTGCGAAAAAGTGTTCAAATCCACAGGCAGACCAAGAATGCCGACCACGCCATTGCTTTCGTTAGTAACCGGGACNGTAAGCAGAGACACGCGATTTCCGGTCGNCGGAGACAGCATCGCNTCCCCCACCCAAATGTTGCCTTCTTGAGCCTTTTTAATATTAATCTGGTAATCAGCTAATTTTCCTACTTCCAAGCCAATTGATTTTCCGATGGAATTAAGAAAAAGTTTTCCGTTTCGATCCATCAAGAATACAGATTCATAATAAGGGCAGAGTTTATGGTATTTCACGAGCCATTCCTGTGCCTCTTCAGCCATAGATTGATTTCCTACACCTTCACAATAATCTTTAAAAATTTTATTTTGAGAAAATAACGTAGCCTCCTTCTCCCGGTCAGCAATCCAAGCGTCCAACTCAGAAACCGTCTTTTTAACCATTTGCTCCATACCCTTTATTTCCGTGTCCAAGACGGAATCTTTGGCGATTTTATAAGCGGCCGCAGCCAAAACGATAGTGCTGATGACCATGATCGGGATAATGCTGATCAAAAGTTTGTCTCGGAAATTCATCTGTTTCACGGTCTATCCTCCTTTTAATTGCAAAAAAATCTTTTTGATGAGCAAGAGCTTAAGGCAGTATTGTAAATAGATTAAAGCCCCCTCTTTTTTTGAACAAATTTACACAAAAAGATCGTAAAAAAGAAAGTTAAGATTACAATCGCGCAAGAAAACGATTTGTAAGAACAAATGGAACTTTTTGAAAAAGACTCCTTTTTTACTATCGACATATTTCAACATAATCATAAGTTTTCAATCACCGTAGAAGCGAATTCTGAGCACTTTAATTTTTTCGCTCCGGTCATCTGACGTTCAAGATCGTAGGTAACGGTTTTGTTTTGGATGGTTTTTTCTAACGCCTTGATTATACTATCGGCTGCGTCCTTCCATCCTAAATGTTCGAGCATCATCACTCCGGCGAGCATCAGGGAGCTCGGATTTACCATATCCTGGTTGGCATACTTTGGAGCGGTTCCATGAGTAGCCTCGAAAACAGCGGCTTCCGAGCCGATATTAGCGCTTGGCGCCAAGCCAAGGCCACCCACCTGGGCGGCTAAGGCATCAGACATATAATCACCATTAAGATTAGGCATGGCTAATACGGAATACTCTTCGGGCCGCAGGAGTATCTGCTGAAACATAGCATCGGCAATTCGGTCTTTCATGATTATTTTTCCTGATGGTATTTTTCCATGGTAGTAAGTAAAGAGTTCGTTTTCAGTGATCGTTAGTTCCCCAAACTCCTCTTTGGCCACTTCATATCCCCAGTCTCTAAAAGCGCCTTCAGTATATTTCATGATGTTTCCTTTATGGACCAAGGTAATGCTCGGCAGTTGATTTTTCAGGGCGTATTTTATTGCGAGTCGTACTAAACGTTTGGTTCCAAAAATACTGATCGGTTTTATCCCGATTCCCGAGTCATCCCGAATTGTAGTTCCCATATTTTCTTTTAGAAATGAAATGATCTTTTTACATTCTGGGGTATTGACTTGCCATTCTATACCGGCATAAACATCTTCGGTATTTTCACGGAAAATGACCATGTTTACTTTTCCCGGATTTTTTACTGGACTGGGCACACCGGAAAAATAACGGGAGGGTCGAACGGCAGCATAAAGATCTAAAGCCTGCCGAATTGAGACATTTAAACTTCGAATTCCTCCTCCAACAGGAGTGGTGAGAGGCCCTTTAAGCGCAACTTTATACACTCGAATAGAGTCAATGGTTTCTTCTGGAAGCCATTCGTTACACGTTTTTTTTGCTTTCTCGCCAGCGAATATTTCCATCCAGTATATCTTTTTTTTAGCTCCATAAGATTTTTTGACTGCTTCTTCTATTGTTCGTGACGTAGCCTTCCAGATATCTGGGCCAATGCCGTCGCCTTCAATAAACGGAATGATGGGGTGATCCGGGACATCAATTTCACTGTTTTTGAAAAATATTTTATCACCTTCTGTTGGAACCTTAATAANCTTATAATTCATCAACTGGCCTCGGGTAGTGAGATAATTTTCGAAAAATGGTGTCTATAGTTATTATTGTAATCACCAACTTTTAGGGGAGTTATTGAAAAAAAAAGTAACACTCTATTTTTTATATCAAAAATTCTCTATTTGTTTGATTTTATTGACAATCTCAAAAAATTACAGTACATTTAAAAACTAATTTAGGAAAATTTATTTTTAAGGGCTTATTTTAACAAATAACGTTCTAAAAATAAACGAAGTATTTTGATGAAAGGTAGGATTTCCATCAACAATAATGATAATAACAAGACCGGGACCCCGTCTTTGACAGAACCTTCGAGCTTAGATGACTATGAGGTTATCGATGCGGAGGAGGGTGAGGTTGAAGAAGGGCATGGAGACGTGATTGAAGAAGAAAAAGAACAAGAGAAAAAAACATCGCTCGCTCTCTATGACCCGCTTCGGAGATATTTGCTGGAACTGCGCAAATATCCCTTGCTTACAAAAGAAGAAGAACAAAACTTAGCATTGGCGTTCAAGGAAAAGGGAGACTTAAAAGCAGGCTATGTCTTGGTTGTTTCCAATTTGCGGCTGGTTGTTAAAATCGCAATGGAATATCAGAAAAGCTGGGTTACTGATTTAATGGATTTGATTCAAGAGGGTAACATCGGACTGATTCAGGCAGTTAAAAAGTTTGACCCGTTAAAAGGAATTCGGCTTTCTTATTATGCCTCATTTTGGATTAAGGCCTATATCTTAAAATACATTCTGGACAACTGGCGTTTGGTCAAAATCGGCACTACTCAAGCGCAAAGGAGGCTTTTTTTCAATTTACAGAAAGAAAAAGCACGATTAACCACCCAAGGATATAAACCTGATCCAAAATATTTAGCTGAAATACTGCAGGTGCGAGAAAAAGATATTTTGGAAATGAGTGAACGGTTAGCCCTTCCAGAAAAATCATTGGATGCTCCTTCGGCCGAAGACTATCGATATCCCATAAAAGATATTATTCCCATTGAGGAGGTCCCGATTGATCAGAAATTATCTGATGAGGAAGCAAAAACGCTTTTTCAGAAAAAACTTAAAGAGTTTTATGAGACTTTAGAGGGAAAAGACCGATATATTTTTGAAAATCGTCTTATAAATGAACAGCCAGAAACACTTCAGGAGATTGGAAAAAGGTATGGGATCACAAGAGAACGAGCCCGACAATTAGAAGCAAAACTGATTAAAAAACTCAAGGACTTTCTCCAAAAAGACGGCACTGATCTTAGCAGTTACCAAATAAATATAGGGGGATGCTGAGACAAACATAAAGGGGATTTGCAAAGGTCAAAATAATAAACAATGAAAAATAACTTAATAAAAATTTCGAGATTCAGAATATTCGCACGCGAGAGAAAGGAATTAAGATGGCTATGCTGGAGGTTAAGATTTATTATGAGGATACTGATTGTGGTGGCGTAGTTTATCATGCCAATTACCTACGGTACTTTGAACGCGCAAGGACAGAATATCTTGCCGAGCAGGGGATTTCACTCCGTGACTATATGAAGAATGGTTTTCTTTTTGTGGTAGTGAGAGCAGAAATTTTCTATGAATCACCTGCGCGGTATGGTGACGTTTTGATAATTAATTCGGAGTTGGAGAAAGTACGGAGGGTTAGCCTTGATTTCAAACATACCATTTACAGAAAAGATGAGGATGGTGTGCTCGTAAGGGCCAAGGTCCGGTTGGCCTGTCTTAATGGGGATGGAAAGTTAACCCCATTGCCTAAAGGTTTCTTAGAAGTGCTTGGGGCATAGGATGTGATATGAAAACGGTTTGCGGTTTCCTCGTGATAGTGTTCGCATTTTTATTGGTGTCGGTGCATACGGAAGCTCAAGACACGGGTACAGGCACTACGCTTCAACCCTCTAAAACCACGCTCACGTCTGGCGAGCAGCAATATCTTCTCAGCTTAGCGCGCAAGACCTTAGCCCACTACCTGAGCGGCAAGCCGATTCAGGAACCCGCGAAGACAAAACTTTCGCCCGCGCTTCTTGAAAAGAGAGGTTGCTTTGTAACGTTAGAAAAAAGGGGAAACTTAAGGGGATGCATCGGATATATTCAGCCAGTAAAATCTTTGTGCGAATGCGTGATGGAAAATGCTGTGCATGCAGCAACACAGGACCCCCGGTTTCCGGAAGTAAATTTTGACGAGCTCAATGCCATCACGATTGAAATCAGTGCACTTACTGTTCCTAAACCATTGGAAATAAAGAATCGAAAAACGCTTCTCCAGGTTCTTGTGCCAGGCAGGGATGGAGTGATCTTAAGCAACGGGTGGAAGCAGTCCACCTTTCTTCCTCAAGTGTGGGAACACTTTGTGGACAAGGAAAGTTTTCTTAATGCGCTGTGCGAAAAAGGGGGAATGCCCGGAGGATGCTGGGAAGATGAGGGTACGGAAATATTTACTTACCGCGCCGAGGTTTTTAAAGAAAACAACCACTGATGATGCTATGATGGATCCGTAGGGAAGAAATCATTAAGTTTGGTCAACGGGAGACACATGATTTTAGGAGGCAGGGAAAGAATAAAAAGATTTTCAGCTAATACTTCATTAATGACAGGAGAATCAAGGTTAATTTTAATGGTGGTCTTTTTTGGCGGGAAAAATGCTGTGATCGTAGTGGGAAAAACATTCCCCATGAATCGCTTGTAGTCCTGATAAACAATTTCAGCTACCGTTTCTCCGTTGCGCCGAACCGTTTTCCCTTCTATAAGAAGTGCCCTTCTGTTCACCTTAAACAGGTAATCGAGGTCTCCTTGTTTTGTTTTTAAGGTTTCATCGTCAATCCATAAAGCTTCTCCCTCATAGCTTTCTTCCATTCCATGCATGATTTCTTGAAGAAAAAAGAAAAAATCTGGAATCCTGACATTCATGATTTGATGGGGATCTCCCGTATAAGCAACCTCAGATGAAGGCAGGTAAATAGTCGCCTGATCAGGTTGATAGAGTACATCAAAAATAGTATTCCCAAAGGTCCCAAAAGATTGCAGCCGAAGTGCTTGGGTATCTTTTCGGTATAAAAGCGCACCTTCGAATGAATGTTTTTTAAATGTGCCCTGTTGAGGATATTCAATCCGAGCTTTAAAATTTGATTTTAAAAAAATAACACCAGGGAAATTTTCTTTTATTGCTTTTAGTGTCTCTTCTTGTGATAGTTTTGCGGCGCGAGAGTAGGGGATAATAGGGCTGGGCCGTGGACAGGCTGGGAATAAAAACAAAGACCCCACAACAATGATAAGATAACGAAACATACTAAAATTCATTTAATACTACTTTCAGCTGGTTTGAAATCACGCGTGTTGAGGGAATTCAATTTTAATATCTTGGATTTCAAAACCTTTTAATTTACATATAGATTAATCGCATCCGGATCGCAAGGGATTTTTCCACCCCTATCTTTTCTCCCTGGCAGTAGGGATGAACCCTTTTGACCAGAGCGTCTCTCCCATAATAAAGGGAACCTCATGATGGAAAATCTGATGGTTGGGAATTGAGAGATAAAAATTATCGATTTTTGAGGTAATGTTCAAGCCGATCCATACCTTCTTGAATATTTTTCAAGGAATTGGCATAGGAAAAACGGAGGTATCCTTCAGCGTTATCACCAAAATCAATTCCCGGAGTAACAGCTACCTGAGCTTTTTCAAGAATATCAAAGGCAAAGGCCTGAGAATCTTGGGTAAACTTTTTTGCATTGGCCAAAACATAGAAAGCGCCCTGAGGCTCAAACGTCACGCCAAAACCCAAAGCTTTTAAGTGAGGGATGATAAACTTTCTCCTTTGATTGAAAATTGCCCGCATCTGCTCAACATCTTTATGGGCTTCAGTTATAGCGGCGATCCCCGCCCACTGAACAAAAGCATTAGCGCTGATGAAAAAATTTTGCTGTATCTTTTGTATTGGCCGCACGAATTCATTGGGGACAATCAGGTATCCTAAGCGCCATCCGGTCATGGCGTATTGCTTTGAAAAGGATCCGAGCACAAAGGCCTTATCNGTGAATTCCAGAATTGAATGCTCCTGCGATTCATAAACCAGNCCATGATACGTCTCATCCGCGACCAGATAATATCCGAGACTNGCTAACGCTTGCATCGCTTCAGGAGAAAGGATACTTCCCGTTGGATTAGCCGGGGAATTTATAAGGATAGCTTTCGTACTCGGAGTCAAGTGACGGGCCACTTCTTCCGGTTGGTACTGGAAGCCATCTTCCTCGTGGACATTGACAAAGTTTACCGTCCCTCCCAGAAATCGGATAATATTTGGATAGCAGGCGTAGTAAGGATTGGTGAGGATGATCTCAGCACTGTTTTCCAGTATCGTGGAAAAAAGAAGAAAAAGGGCAGGAGAAGAACCCGTTGTGATTATAATTTGATGCGGACTGACTTCTTTGCCATATTTTGTTGCGTAGTATCTTGCCAGAGCTTCCCGGAGTTCAAATAATCCCAGACTATGGGTATATTTGGTTTTTCCTTCTCGGATTGCTTTTATGCACGCATCTTTTATACATTGCGGGGTTTCAAAATCAGGCTCACCCACTTCCAAGTGGATTACCCTTTGCCCCGCTCTTTCCATCTCGTAAGCTTTTTCTAAAACATCCATCACCAGGAAAGGAGGAATATCAAGAGATTTTTTGGAGATCATCAAAGGGAACCTCGTTTGTTATAATTAAGAAAAAAATCAGCAATTATGATTTTTTTCTTAATTATAACAAAGGTGAACTAAAAATCTATTTCTTGATCAGTAAAAAAAAGATCTTTTTGGGGATTGTTTATATATGTTCCATGAGGTTGAATTTTGTATGTTCGCAATACTCTTAAAACTATGCCATTTCCTCTTGTTCTCAAACACCAGCCTCGAAGGATTTTTACAGAAATAACCTCTCACTGAACCGGGAAAGGGAAAACATATCTTAGTCGAAAAAAAGAGAGAAAAAATCACTTTTCCCCCTGGTCTAGTAAGTGAATAGATTTAAAAAGGACTTGAAAAGCTTTATAGACAAGTCAATAAGATATCATTTATATTTCAATAATTTTCTTAATTTGTTGAAAGAATTAAACCAAAATTTTAAAAGAAGGTGCAGTTATTTTTTTAAACTGGAAAACATCATAGTTCACATGCAATACTAAAAAGTTGCCTCTTGACTGATAATCATTTTTTCCCTATAATTTTAATAACAAATGTCAAATTAAGATAGTTCCAGAATGGTCAAAAAAATAGCTTTTAAAAAGGAGAGCAATCGATGAGTGAGGAGAATTTAGCGTAGCGATTATATTGTCACGTTGTGAAAAAACTTGTTTTTGATTTGTTAACATTTTTTTTGTTGAAAGGAGCACATAATGAGAAACGTTTTACCAAAGACAGCTCAACAGATCGGATTTATTAAAATGGAATTTTTGCTTATGGTTTGGTTAATTATGGCCATTCTAATAAGTATGCCTTCGGTGAATAAAGGCTTTGCCGCAGAAAATCTCAGTGTCGATCGCCCTTCTTTTGTCGCAGTTGCTAAAGCAATTAATCCAGCAGTAGTAAATATCAGCACGGAAAAAATGGTAAAAGGAGGAGATAACGTATTTCGTCATTATTTTGGTCCTGGGGGGCCTTCCCCCCGAGATTTTTTTGGCGATGATTTTTTTGATCGTTTTTTCGGTGAACAACCTGAAAAAGAACATAAGGAAAGGAGTCTCGGTTCTGGATTCATCATCAGCAGGGATGGCTATATCTTAACAAACAATCATGTGGTAGAAGGAGCTGATAAAATCAAAATTCGTCTTTCAAATGAAAAAGAATATAATGGCACGATTATCGGGAAAGATGAAAAGACTGATGTGGCCTTGATAAAGGTGGAAACAAAGGAGAATCTTCCTTTTGTCACGTTAGGAGACTCAGATTCCTTAGAAGTCGGGGAATGGGTTATGGCTATCGGCAACCCTTTTGGCTTAGAACACACGGTGACCGTGGGCGTGGTTAGCGCTAAAGGCCGAGTTATCGGAGCGGGTCCGTACGATAATTTTATCCAAACGGACGCTTCAATTAACCCCGGAAACAGCGGGGGTCCACTGGTTAATACCAAAGGAGAAGTTATCGGTATAAATGCCGCCATTGTTGCTCAAGCTAATGGTATTGGCTTTGCAATCCCGTCAAATATGGCAAAAGAAATACTTCCTCAGCTCAAAGAAAAAGGACGGGTAATACGAGGGTGGCTTGGCGTTATGGTCCAAAAAGTTACGCCGGAACTCGCTCAATCTTTTGGTCTTGCAGAAGGACGAGGCGCCTTGGTTGCTCAGGTTCAGGAAGGCAGTCCGGCTGCAAAAACGGGGATCAAAAAAGGCGATATTATAGTTAAATTTGATGGAAAAGAAATTAAGGAAATGGACGAATTGCCGCGGATGGTAGCAGGGACACCCATAGGAAAAAAAGCAAGTATTGTTATTTTTCGTGAGGGAAAAGAAATCAATGTGACGGTTACCCTTGGTGAGATGCCGGAAGAAGAAAAAGAAGCTAATCCTGCAAAGAAAACGGAAAACAACTTAGGCCTGACAGTTAAAGATATTACACCTGAACTGGCAAACAAACTGGGGATTACCGAGAAGGAAGGCGTGATCGTGAGTAGCATTGAACCTGGCGGACCAGCGGAAGACGTTGGAATAATGAAAGGGGATATTATTAAAGAGGTGAATCGCAAACAAGTAAAAAATGTGCAAGGATATTCAGAGGCGATCGGGAAAGCACAACCTGGTGAGAACATTCTTTTCTTTATTAAGCGGGGTGATGATTCTCTTTTTGTTGTGTTAAAGCCTGCAAAAAAATAAATCTTAACGTATGGAGGGATTAGGAATGAGCGAAATTGTTGATGTCTATGCGCGTGAAATATTGGATTCGCGGGGAAATCCGACTGTTGAAGTTGATGTGATCCTTGAAACGGGTACACTGGGCAGATCACAAGTTCCTTCGGGAGCTTCCACAGGAAAAAGAGAGGCATTAGAGCTTCGCGATCAGGATGCTAAACGGTATGATGGCAAAGGAGTAAAAAAAGCAGTCGCACATGTTAACGAAGTGATTGCACCGAAAATAGTGGGGCTTTATGCAACCGAACAGAATTTTATTGACTCGATCATGATTGAACTTGATGGCACCGATAACAAAGGCACTTTAGGAGCGAATGCGATTTTAGGGGTTTCGATGTCGGTTGCGAAAGCAGCGGCTGAAGATTTAGGGATGCCGCTTTATCGTTATATGGGGGGGATAAATGCACGGGTGCTTCCGGTTCCGATGATGAATATACTTAATGGGGGCGCTCATGCTGACAACAATGTGGATATCCAGGAATTTATGATTTTACCGGTGGGTGCGGTTAGCTTTGCTCAGGCTCTCCAGATGGGTGCCGAGGTTTTTCATAACTTGAAAAAAGTACTTAAGGGTAAAGGCTATAATACCGCGGTTGGTGATGAAGGAGGTTTTGCACCAAACCTCACGTCAAACACCGAGGCGATTGAATTAATTTTGGAAGGCATTGTAAAAGCGGGCTATCAACCCGGCAAAGACATATACCTTGGGTTTGACTGTGCCGCAAGTGAATTTTTTGAAAATGGAAAGTATATCTTAAAAGCAGAAGCTAAACCGGAAAAGACGGCGGAAGAATTAATTGATTTTTATAGCGAATGGGTAACCAAGTATCCGGTTATCAGCATCGAAGATGGGATGGCGGAAAATGATTGGGAAGGCTGGAAACTTTTGACTGAGAAGTTAGGGAAAAAGGTTCAAATTGTGGGAGATGATATTTTTGTTACCAACACTAAAATCATCAAGCGAGGCATTGAGCAAGGAATTGCTAATTCGGTTCTTATTAAACTCAATCAGATCGGAACGCTGACCGAAACGATTGATGCTATTGAGATGACAAAAAGAGCAGGTTATACTGCTGTCGTTTCACACCGCTCGGGTGAAACCGAAGATACTACCATTGCTGACCTGGTCGTTGGGTGCAATACCGGACTTATCAAGACTGGTTCCACGTCCCGGACCGACCGGGTTGCCAAATATAACCAGCTCCTTCGTATTGAAGAGGAGCTTGGTGAGACCGCCCAATATTTAGGGAAAGATGTTTTTTATAATTTAAAATAAGGTACCAGCGCAAACAAGTATATTAAAAAAATCATAATAGAAAATATGAAAACGCTTATTTCGCAACCATCACAATTGATTGCGCTGGCAGATTATCAGGAAGGTTCGGTAGTGAGCCGAACGATTATAAATAAGAAGACCGGAACAGTAACCTTTTTTGCTTTTGATGAAGGTCAAGGGTTAAGTGAACATACCGCTCCCTTTGATGCTTTGGTTTATATTTTGGATGGGGAAGCAGAAATTACTATTTCCGGAAAGCCTGTTAAGGTTCGTGAAGGTGAAATGCTGATAATGCCAGCTAATCAACCCCATGCTTTGAAAGCTGTAAAAAGATTCAAGATGGTTTTGAGTATGATAAGGGAGTAAGCAATGTTTCATGTTGCCACCGACGAGGAGATAAAGTCCGGTAAGGTTACTGATGTTTATTTTGTGCGGACCTTGGAAATACTCAAAGCACGGGGAATCAACAAACGGGTGTCAGCTGAAGTGTGGACTAAAGGCTTGCCAAATGAATGGAGATGGGCTGTTTTTGCTGGTATTGAAGAAGGTGTTGAACTTCTTGCGGGTAAACCCGTTACGGTTAATGGATTAAAAGAAGGAACAATCTTTCAACCCTATGAACCTGTTTTAGAGATCGAATGTTATTATCAGGATTTTGCTCTTTTTGAAACTGCACTGCTCGGTTTTATCTGCCAGGCAAGCGGCATTGCAACTGCCGCAGCACGCTGTCGAAAGTTAGCCGGAGACAAACCGCTGGCAAGTTTTGGCGCCCGACGAATGCATCCGGCAATTGCGCCCATGGTTGAACGAAGCGCATTTATTGGTGGATGTGATGGAATAGCGGTAGTAAAAAGCGCAGAATTTATCGGTGAAGAGCCGGTTGGTACGATGCCTCATGCCTTAATTTTAGTTATGGGAGATACGGTTGAAGCCACCAAAGCTTTTCATGATGTTATTTCCAAAAAAGTGCCTCGAGTTTCCCTCATTGACACCTTTCACGATGAAAAGTTTGCGGCTTTGGAGGTGGCCCACGCCCTGGAAAAGGACCTCTTTGCAGTTCGTTTAGACACACCAGCATCTCGTCGGGGTAATTTTTTAAAGATTATTGAAGAAGTCAGATGGGAGCTTGATTTACATGGTTTCGATCAGGTTAAGATTTTTGTAAGCGGGAATATCGATGAAAAGGCTATTCAGGAACTTTACC
>JGI20214J51088_10002146_pt1 | contig 13305 bp, 11 predicted proteins | sample WetSurMetagenome_FD_51088 | JGI IMG/M metagenome (IMG submission 51088)
GAGAAGCCGCTTTTGCCGTTTTTGGGTAAGCCGCTGATTGATTGGGTTGCAGAGGCAATCCTAGACGCCAAAAAAGTTTCCGAGTTTTATGTCATAACCAGTGCGAATACGCCTGAAACCGAGAAACACTGCTTAGCTAAGGGTTGGAAGGTTCTGCGCACAGAAGCAAAAGGCTACCATAATGACTTAAAACAAGCCGTTTCAAAAGCAAATTTGGCAGGACCCATACTGACAATGCCCTCGGATGTTCCAGCAATAACGGGACCATTCCTCGACAAAGTAATCAGCGCGTTTGAGGTGTATGGAAAAGACTTCTTGGCCGTTTTTGTGCCCATCAAGTCACGGCAGGATTTGGGGTTTTCCATCTCATCCACCGACGTGTACAAGGGCATATGGTACGCGGTTTCAGGAGTCAACATCATAAACGGCTCCAGAATTCAAAGCGACGGAAAGATTGAAACAAGCGCAATAATCACCGAGGAAACCGAAGTTCTCTTGAACGTCAACACGACCAAAGACTTGGAAATAGCACAACAAATAATGAGAAAAACAAAAAAAGTATAGTCCTGAGCTTGCGCCTTCAAATATTCAAAAAAAACCAATTTTTTAAAACATTGTTTAGTTTTCTTTGACAAACTTGTTTAGCAAATCAACGAATTCTTTCTGCTCACTTGCAGTTAGCTTTGCCATATGTTTTTTTATATAGTCAGACAGCACTTTTTCCTTTGAAAGTATCCATTTTTTTCCTTTGTCGGTCGGAACAATGTAGGTGTTTCGGCGGTTTTTTGCATCTTTAACACGGTTAACATACCCTTTTTCCTCTAAGTTGTCCACGTAGCCTGAGGCAGTGCTCTTTTTTATATCGAATTGAAGGGAAATGTCGGTTACTTTTAGTTTTTTTGCATTGGAGTTGTATAGGATTGAGATGGCGATTGGGGATAAGTCGCTTTTTCTTCCTTTCTGCAGCCCGAGGACCACGCTAATTGTTTGGTGTATGATGTTCAGTGATTGTCGGAGGTTGGCTCCTTTTTGCTCCATGGTGTTATGTTTGATTGTGGCGCTAATAAAGTGTGTGATGATTAGTGTAGGCTAAATATTTATTAAATAGTTAGGCTAAGCTAACTATGAGGGATGTGAATGAAGAAGCAACACCAAATCCTCCTGCTAAGAATAAGCTACTGGACAGGCGCAATAGTCGACGTAATAGTAGCAATCCAATTCCTCATACCAGACTTCTGGGCATCATTCAATGGATTAACAACCTACACACCAAATACTGCACTTACCTTTGCACTGGGCATAGCCAGCCCGTTAATGTTCGGTTGGACATTCCTGCTAATCTGGGCAGACAGAAAACCTCTCGAAAGAAAAGGCATCCTGCTCCTTACAACGTTCCCCGTCATCTTCGGCATAGCCCTAAACAACGTATTAGCCATCGCCTCTGGGTTAAGACCCTTAACGTCCGCTATTCCAGATTTGACCATTGGAATCGGACTAGTTGCGCTGTTCACTTTCAGCTACTTCAACGCCAGCAAAGAAACCGCACAGTAGGTAGCAATCTCTGCTATTGCAACTTCCGCCTCTAAGGTCATTTTCGCCTTTTGCCACGATTGTATTTATAGCTTGACAACCATACTTCTGCAATGTTTTCAGAGGGGGAAGGCAAATGGTGACTCAAACATATGCAGTAGCAATCTTAAAGTCATTAAAGGCCACGCTTGCCAACCCCAGTGAAGCCTATTGCTTATCGAACAATTGCGGGGATAAGGCATGATTAAGCTGCCCAGTCAGGTCGCAGAATATTTTCCCTACGACAGCGTACGTCCCCATCAAGACGAATTCATAACCACCGTTTACAACGCCGTAAGTAGCAGACGTTCGGTTCTAATCGAAGGCAGCAACGGCTTAGGAAAAACAATTTCAGCTCTCTCCGCCGTGTTGCCAGTTGCCATCGAAAAAAAACTCAAAATACTCTACGTAGCGCGAACCCACCGCCAGCATGACCGCGTGATCGAAGAGTTAAGAGCCGTTTTTAGAAAGCACCAAATCTCAGGTCTCTCCATCCGCGGGCGCAACGAAATGTGTCTCAATGTCTTCGCTTCCAGAGGCGCTTTTGATTCAAAGTCTCTTATGGAAGTCTGCGAGCTGTTGAAAGCTAAGAGCAGATGTCCATACTACACTAACGTGGAAGAACGCACATATGACTACCTGCAGCTTCAACAGCAAGTAGCTAGTCGACCCTACATGGGCTCTGAAATCCAGCGTATCTGCAAGAAAAAAGAAGTCTGCCCCTACGAACTCGTAAAAGCTGGGCTTTCAGATGTTAAAGTTATTGCCTTAAGTTACCTCTACGTTTTTGACCCCGTTATACGCACGGCTTTTCTCAAAAACCTAGAAACAGAACTGCAAAAAATCATCCTAATTGTAGATGAAGCTCACAATTTACCTGAAACAGCCATCAGCATCTCAGGCAGTGCTCTCTCGTTGTTCGTTATGCGGGCGGCAGAAATGGAAGCCAACCGATTTGGCCACAAGGATATCGAAGAGTTTGCCCATTTCTTTAGAACTGAAGTGGAAAAAATAACTGATAAAATAAGCCGAGAACAGATAATTCCTGCAAACAGTATTATCGAAATTGTGCAAAAGCAAGGAAATATCGCTCGTCCCAGAGAGTTCTTTGAGCACATGCATGAAGCGGGTGGCGCGATTAAGAAGAGTTTGTTGGCTGATGGCAAAAACCCCCGTTCCTATGTTCACGCCATGAGCGAGTTTCTGCTTAAATGTGTTGATACAATGGAAGACGATTCTTTCATTAACGTTGCAAGCCGATACTTCAATAAAGAAAATAACAAAACCGCTAAGCTGGAGATAGTAGCGCTTGACCCTTCGAAGGTTACGCAGCCCGTTTTCTCATCCACATATGCTAACGTCATTATGTCGGGTACGCTTCAGCCGCTGGAAGCTTTTGCGCGAATAACACGATTGCCAGAGAGCACCGTAAAGTTCCTTGCACCCTCGCCCTTTCCCAAAGAACACGTGTTCTCCGCCGTTTGCCTAGGCGTGACAACCTCGATGGAGAAAAGAACCCCTGCAATGTACCGCACACTGATTGAGCGTATAAATGAGGTTGTAAACAGTACCCCCACAAACACTGGAATCTTTGCAGCTTCATTTGAAGTCCTAAACTCGTTGCTTGCTGAAGACTTAGAGAACACTCTGTTAAAACCTCTGTTTCATGAGCGTAGAGGTATGACTTCAAAAGCTAACGAGAAGATGGTTTCTGACTTCAAAGCCTGCGGCGATAAGGGCGGCGCCGTGTTTTTGGGCGTTCAGGGCGGCAGGACTTCGGAGGGTGTGGATTTTCCAGGCAACCAAATGAACTCAGTAGTAGTTGTGGGTGTGCCTTATGCGGAGCCAACTCCCAGAGTTAAGGCGCAGATTGAATATTACGACAAGCGTTTTCCAGGGTTCGGACGCGAATACGGCTACATTTTGCCCGCTATGAAAAAAGCCTCTCAGGCAGCTGGTAGACCCATAAGAACCCTTGACGACCGAGGCGCTATAGTGTTCTTGGATTTCCGTTTTGCCACAAATTACTGCAAAAACTTCCTGCCATCATGGATAACAAACGGAATGAAAATTTTACCCGACAAAAAAGACGTTTTAGCGACCGAAGTGAGCAATTTCTTTAGAGCTCAGTCTTGAACTTCCTGAAGCTTCTCATTTATGACGACTTTTCCGATGACAATCCTTAACGGTTTCGCTGAAACTGCGGTTTGCACTTTCAGTGCTTTCCTAACGGGATTAATCTCACGCAGCACACCGATACCTAAAAACTTGCTTCCGCGACCACACAGCCCAACAAGTATCCCTTTTTTGGGCTCCTGGTTTTTTGGTATGTCGTTTCTATGTTCGATTGTCACTTGGCTCTTAGGGTAGCACTGCAACTTTGCATTCTTGAGAAAACGTGCATAGGTCATTTCGCGTAGGCTCTTGCGTTTTTCTGCAGTTCGCGGGTTAAGAGCGGAGGACGCTTCAACCACAACCACTGGAGAGTCCAAGCCTGCAATCAAGGGCACAAGTTCATCTTGAACTTGAACGCCCACGATAACATCAGGCTTGAGCGTGCTGGTTAGGGCAGTTTTATACTTGACAGCAGCATCGCCTGTAACCCAACCATCAGTATTAACTAAGACAAAATCTACTGGCTGCTGTAAAATCTCAGCTTTCATGGCAGCTAACCCTTCAATCGCCTTCACCGTCGCCATTATCGGCGAGGTAACACCCACAAAAAAAGTGTTCTTCAGCTTTAAATCATACAGATCCATCGCTGGCTTAGCAGTTAAGGCGTAACCAACGGTAGCTGATGGACCGATATCTGATTGACCTAAGTCACCATCTAAAACTGCAACCTTACACTTCCCATCGACTAAAGTGTTTAACAGGTAAGTGCAGAGACTGCTTTTTCCAGAATCAGCTGTTCCTAAAATCATAACCACAACGGGACGCTTCTGCAAACCCAAAATGGCATCGAGGGGTTTTTTCCATGATACTGGAATCGTGCCCCCAATAGTTTCCTCTATACTGGCGTTGGCACCCAACGAAACGTCAAAGACTGCTTTTTCAACGGCAAAGAATGGCAGGCGTTTTCCTTCCCGAACCACAATCCGCTGGGATATTTTCATTGGGCAACCGAAAACTTCAGCTTTTCCCGAAACAAGCCGAGCCGACGCTGGACCATTAACTAACAATGTTCTATTGGACTCGACTGTTTGTTGCAATTGCTTTTCCTCTTTGAACAATATATCCCGTTCTTCCAGCTATGCGTATAGCTGAGGAAATGTGTCTGACTCCTCGATTACGTTTGTTTTCTTTTAAAGGTTTGTTAGTTCCAGCCTCACCCACCACTTCCAAGAATACTCGAGACGGCAAAGCACAATCTAAGCCTTCGAGNAATTCCTTGTAGACTGGAACCCCCTTCCCAATCTTAACAGAAACGTTAGTTACCGCAAAGTTAACGTTTCTTATTATCTTAAGTAGGCTGTTAACTACCTCTTTAGTGCTAAAGTAGTTCCCTTCCTCAATAACTTTTCCATCAGCAATTGCTACCAACCCAATTGCCACACCTGGGTCTATACCGACTACTATTTTCTCGAAGGCTTCCTTTCCCAAAAGCAGCACCTTTACTTCATCAACTAAGCTGTCAAGTTCATCTTCGCTGTGGAAAACCAGGATTTTTTCGTGATTTATCAAGTGCTTTTCTTGCTTAGTTGTAATGACCAACTTGATTTTGGCAGGCACTGATTGCCCAGGAACTAAACTGATGAATGAAATTTCTTGTTCTTTTAACTGGTTAACGATGAGGAAGTAAGCTTTGCCTTGAACTGTTGCGACGGCAACTTTTTCTTTCATAAAGCAACCTTAAAGTATACGTTTAAGTGCAAAACACATTACTAGCTTCAAGTTAATAATCCTTGACGTGTAAAGCATGGTTAAAATCCAAACAGGCTGCAAATGCATCGACACAAGCATCGATGGAGGCATCTCACCTGAAGCCGTCACATTGATATATGGTGAACCTGAAACTGGAAAAACAACCCTTGCAATGCAATGTGCCGTTAGCTGCGCCGTCCAGAACTACAAAGTGCTATTTATTGACTGTGATAATACTTTCTACGCCAAGAGATTGTCTCAAATTTCAAAAGACCGCTTTGATGAGGTTGCTGAACGGATTATTCTGGTTAAGCCTAAGGATTTTAGGGAGCAAACAGCCGTCATAGACCGCATCCAAGATTACGCCAGCAAAAACGTCGGATTAATAATAATTGATACATTCACTTCGCTCTATGGCGCAAAAGTCTGCGAAACCTCAGGCAAAGCATTCGGCGTCAACCGTGAATTAAACAGGCAACTAGCTATATTGGCGCAAACCGTAAGAATCCGAAAAATCCCAGTCATAATAACAAGCCAAGTACGTAGTGTCTTTAACGAGCAGAGCACAAGTGTTAGGCCTGTGGCGACTAGAGTTTTGAAGTTCTGGGCTGACACAATAATCGCCCTCAAACCCACTAATAACCCGCAAACAATTAAGGCTGTGATAGAGAAGGCACGGGAAATCGAGCGAGAAGTAACGTGTTATATACAAATAGGGGAAGCAGGAATACAAGATACACAATTCCACTGACTACTGGTTGAAACCCAATGGATATAGCCCTGCTAATAGTTGAAGCTTTGAAATTTATTTTCCCAGCCTACTGTGCCAACGGCACGCCAGTGCTTGCTGGAGGCGGCAAACGGATGGATTTCGGCAAGAACTTTGTGGATGGCAAACGAATTTTTGGAAATAACAAGACTTTCAGAGGCTTTTTTTTTGGCTGGGGTGTCGGAATAGGTGTGGGGTTGGTTGAAGGTTTAGTTTTTGGTTTTCAAAATTTTCCCGTCTTGTTTAGTCTGCTTATTCCTTTGGGGGCGCTTTTAGGGGATTTGACCGGTGCCTTCATAAAACGAAGAATAGGGATTGCTCCAGGAGGTTTATTGCCGATCGTTGACCAAGTTGACTTTGTGGTTGGGGCGGTTGTGTTTTCGCTTCCGNTATTCTTGATTGGCTGGGAAGTGGCGGTTACAGTCTTGCTGATTACTCCGCCAATTCATTTGTTCACTAACTTTTTAGCATATAAAATGAAGTTAAAAAGACATCCTTGGTAGGTAGCGATCAAAAAAAATTATTGGCCGCGGTTTGTTTTGAACAAGATTGAGCCTTCCAAGAACACGTATGATAGCAGTAAAAGCGACACACCTATGATTAATAGCATGTATGCTTGCCTTGGCTTATACGCACTCTTAGTGCTCTGGTAAATGGCTAGTAACCCAGCGAATCCCAGCACGTAAAGTGTTACTGAAATAAGAGTGTCGGCCACGAATTGTGAACTGATGCCTGGGTAGAGGAAATAGAATTGTCCATTATAGTAAGCGGAAGGCTGAGGATGGTTAATGAGGGTATATAGGCCACCGCCGAAGAGGAATATTGCATACGAAATTCCCACCGCAGTAACTAGAAATGCTGTAGGTGTATTTGTGGAGATTTTGCGGAACCATCGGCTAAGCGAAAACGACATGTTCGAAGAACTTTTCTTTAGTTTACTAGTCATTTTTGGTTCTCTTCCTCAATTAGGTACTTTGCTACTTCTTTAGCCCATACTCCAGTTAATGAATTTTTCTGAATCTTCACTAAATATTGGCTCCAAATAACGTTCGATGCAGCCTCCCACGCTTTGAATTTTTCAAGCACATTCTTGTAAGCCTTCGAATGCAAAGGGCAAAAGCCACTCTCTGTGGCTTCTCTTGAGCAAATTTTACAGTTCACTATTTACGCTCTCCTTTTGAGGGGCAATTTGGGTTGAGGCACAGCTTCCAAGGCTGCCTTCTTCTTAGATACACGACTACTATAGGTGAGCCACAGCTTTTGCAAGCGCTACTCAGGGGTTTAACGGTGCCAGTCTGTGGCAGTGGAAAGGAAGTGTTGCATTTGCCTTCAAAATAGTTTGTGCAGCCGACAAAGCGTTTGCATGTTTTTTTCGAGCGCAAAATCACCAGTTTCCCGTTATGGCATTTTGGGCATACCCCAACGGTTCTTTCGTTAAGTCTCGCTTTTAGGAGTGATTGGCTTAGTTGGGCGCCTATTGCGGCTTCTTTTTCTTTAAGCTCAGAAGTAACAAGTTTTAGGGTGTCAGTGGCGTTTTGCAGCACACTTTGTTTGGTTTGATTGCCCTGTTGGATTTCATTCATTTCACTTTCAAGCTTTCGGGTTAGTTCAGGGGAGACGACGGTTGGGCAGTACTTTGAGAGGACTTCGATGACTTCAAAGCCAATATCGCTAACAAAGAAACTATCCGTCCCGGTTAGGTATTTGCGGTTGTAGAGTGTTTGGATTGTTGCGGCTCTTGTGGCTTTGGTTCCGATTTCTTCTTTCTCCATTTTCAGCAGTAAACTACGAGGGTTGTATCGAGTGGGTGGTTTAGTGAAATGGGCATTTAAGGCTACTTTTGTAACGCTGACTTTCTGTCCTTCGGTTAGGGGCGGCAAAACAGAATCTTTCAACTGGACATATGGCTGGTAGAATCGAAGCCAGCCTTCCATCAACGTTCGCATCCCATTCAGGTGGAAAAGGTTGTCGTTGAGGCTTATAGTCACGTTTATACTTTGGCGAATTGCTGGTTCACTGAAAACAGCCAAAAACCGCTTAACAATCAGATCAAAGATGTTTCTTTCAGCTATTTCAAGGGGTTTTTCAGGCAGATTTCCAGTGGGGTAAACGGCTGGGTGAGCTGTGTCATACTTTTTGCCTTCGTTAGGCTTCAATGATTGTTTAGAGAGAAGTTCAGCCGCTAGTTTAGCGTAAGCAGGAGCCTTTCCCAGTTTTTTTAGTATGTTTTTGTAGCCGATTACTGCCGGAAGCTTTTGGCTACTTGTTCTCGGATACGAAATCAACGCACGCAAGTACAGGTGCTGTGAGATGTTTGAGGTGCTCATGGGTGTGTACTTGAAGTTGCGGTAGGCTTCACTTTGCAACGCGCCAAGGTCAAATGGTACTGGCGGGTTCTGTTCAAACTCTTTCACTGTTACTGTTTTTATTTGACCCTCCGTGGTCTTGCAAGCGACCCGTATTGCCGTTGCCTGTGTCTTGTTTTCAAGAGTTTTCTCGTATTCAACTTCAAGGGCAGTGTCATTTATGCTTATTTTCGCAGTTATGGTCCAGTAGGGTGTGGGCACGAAGCAGTTTAGGGTTTTTTCGCGGGCTTCAAGGAATCGTAGGGTTGGTCCTTGGACTCTGCCAGTGCTGAGTGTTGCGTATTGTCCGTTGCAGTTTTTGACAGCTTGTGTTAAGGCTCGTGACAGGTTTATGCCGTATAACCAGTCAACTTCATGCCGCGTTAAACCTGCTTCAACGAGCGCAAAATCTAAGGTGGGGAGTAAGTGAGCATATGATTCTTGCAGTTCTTCTTTTGTGAGGGTTGAGTATTTCATGCGTTTAGCCGATGCTTCTTTTCCGCCACAGGCGTACTTTAGAATGGTGTAGCCTATAATGCTGCCTTCGATGTCAAAGTCGCAGGCATCCACAAACCCCTCAGCGTTATTGGCTAGTTGAGCAATAACTTTTAGCCAAACCCGAATCCTTGACGCTCCACGTTCAGCTTGATATTTGGGCACCCACTCATAATCAAAAACCGGGTAATCACGCTTCCCTTTCACTTTGCTGGTAATCGTATATAGGTGCCCTAGCGCTGGAACCACAACGATGTTGCCATTATTGTATGCTTCGTAGTATGGCACGCCGTTTCTAACTGCCTTCTTGGCTTTTCCATTAGTATCTAACGCCATGGCTATTCTGTTTGCAGCATCAGGCTTTTCTGTGACAATTAAAGTGTACTTTTCCAAACGCTTTTAAACCACGCTTAAACATTCGAAGATGAAGTTCTCTAAAAATAAGCTTTACATCGCCACTTAACTCTCTTCAGGTTGCGCGTTAAAACTTGAGTTTACAGTTTCTTCCGGCTCTTTGAAGCATATTTAATCCAGTAGTAGGTAACCCAAAGAGCGTTGGGGACGCCAACTATCAAACTCAACAAGAACGTTTTAAGACCTCTTTTTACGCCTCTTCGCCTAACTTGTAAAACTGTATACAATAACGCATAAACAGGAAACACTAATGCGAGGTAAATGTTTTGAGCAAAAATCCCATAAACCGTTAAAACAACAGCAGGAAGATATAGCAGATAGAAGATGTAGCGTTTGTACTGTGAAAAAAAGTTTAAGCTGCTTTTCAAGCCAGACGCAAAATTGTAAGCGTAAACTTGAACTTTTGATTTTTTCCGTATGCCTTTTAAGGCGTCTTTTAAGGACATGTCAATGCAAATATCGCTGTGCGCCATAGTGTACATGTTAACGTCTAAGGCGACAACGCCGGGGTCCACCATTATTTTGAAGCCTTGCTCTTTTGCACGCAAACAAAAATCAGTATCTTCCTGTATAGTTAACTGCGGGTCAAAAGAAACAGTGCTTGCTATCTTCTTTGAAAGCAGAGATTGCCCCATCATCGCCGCGTTTATTTCAACACAAGGCGCATCTTGTTGCTCAAGCATTACGGCTTCTTGCAGTCGACTAGCTATTTCGTCTATGGAAGACACGGTTACTTGTTTAACAACTGCAGTCATCAAGTCAACGCGCTGTGTTTCAAGGGCTTCCACGAGCTTAGAAACTGCATCGGGCGCCACGATGATGTCGCTGTCCCAGAAAAGCAGCAGTTCCCCCTGCATCTTTTCAAGGCAAATATTGCGTCCTTCAGGAATATTGCATTTCTGCACAACAAATTGGTAGCTGTTAAAATCACCTTTAGAGAGTCTTTGTTTTGCTAACTCAACGGTTCCATCTCTACTCTCACCGTCGACAAACAAAACAAACAATTTATCATGTGGGTAAGTTTGACTTTGAATGGATAAAAGTACCTTATCAATAATCCATGCCCTGTTTAAAGCCACAATTCCTACTGTAACCAATGGAGTACGCTGAGCCAAACTATATCTTGTAGTAAAAGCAAGGACTGAAGATAAATGTGTTTCTCAGCAACTGATAAATATACAGGTACACTGTAAGTGTTCATTACCACGGGGGATTTGGGTGCCGCAACGCGTTATTTGCCATGGTTGCAAACATATTTTATATGAAGGCAAAGACCTTAAACCGCCAGACGAAATTATCGCGCTGCATGGGGGAAAATGCCCAAAGTGCGATAGAAAGTTATCCTTGTTGCCTACAGATGTGGAAGTTAAACCCTTAAGCAAGCGTTGAAAACAACCTTGAGCAGGGTTTGAGAGAATTTTTTGAGCTGTGAAGGGTTGTTAGATTTAGCCTTAGGGTTATAATGCACATTACTAAACTGTCATAGTCACTGGAGCCATTTCTTTGTGGTTTTGGAAAGCCATAAATAAATCTCCAATGTGTAAAATAGTACAATCGCAATAAATGTTTGGAAGAGATGGCTTAAAGTGGGCGAAGGAATAAAGGAACGACTCGGTAGCAGCTTATCAATTTTTAGCAGACTAAGAATTCAGGTAAGCCACGGTTCAATCATTGCTTTTGCAGCGTTAGTAATGATTCTCTTTGTTGCATTTACAGTTCGTATTCTACCATTACGCTGGGAAAACCTCACTCAGGGAACTGCTCTGTTAAACGAGTTTGACCCCTACTACCAATTCAGCATAACTCAGCATATGGTGAATAATGGTTTACTTTCACCCTACTGGCCAACCCACTGGATTAACATGCAGAAATGGTATCCAGACGGTTTAGACATGTCTAATTCGTTGCCAGCTTTGCCCATGACAGCAGCAATACTCTTTCAAATAGTATCATTGTTTGGAGCAAACATTAATTTAATGACGTTCTGCGCAATCCTGCCCGCAGTCATAGCCATCGTTTCATGTTTAATACTCTACTTAATCGGTAAAGACATGGGTGGAAAAGCAGTCGGTTTATTCTCTGCGTTATTCCTCGCGTTAGCACCATCATTTTTACAGAGAAGCTCTCTGGGCTTCTTCGATACAGAAGTGCCCGGTGTACTTGGGCTATTACTGTTCATCTTCCTGTTCCTAAGGTCAGTTGATAGTAACAGGTCCCTGCGTGCATCATTATTGTATTCGTTAGGCGCAGGTGCTGCATTGGCTTATTTCATCGCAGGTTGGGGAGCCGCATACTACCTGATTGCTCTGGCAGTACTGTTCGTGTTCGTCATGGTTCTGTTAAAACGGTACACTCCAAGAATGCTGATTAGCTACAGCATAACTTTCGGTTTAGCACTATTTATCGGAACAAAAGTGCCCTACATCTCGCTTAGCTACCTAATTTCGGGCGCGGTGTTGCCAGTGGTGGCAGTGTTTATCGTGCTTGTGATCGCAGAAATTTTGCGAAACAACATCTCGATGAGAAGCAAACTTACGCTGACACTTGCATCGCTTGTAGCCATTGTCGGCGGCTTTGTTGCTCTATGGGCAACTGGATTGATGGGTAGTATTACAGGAAAATTCGTCACAGTTTTAGACCCCTTCATTAGGGCTTCTTCACCGCTTGTTGATTCAGTCGCAGAACAGAGAATCTCTGCATGGGGAAACCTCTACCTCGAATTAGGCATAAGCATACTATTCTTCCTCGTAGGTTTGTATTTCACGCTGCGAAACCCAACTAACAGAAATATTTTCTTAATGCTCTTCGCGGCTACCTCACTCTACTTCGCAAATTCAATGGTACGTCTACTGGTCCTCTTTGCCCCAGCATTTGCCATAATAGCCAGTATAGGCATCATTAGTTTACTAAAACCGTTCATGACACTGCTACAAGAAGCGCCCCGTGCCCTCGCCAAATCAAAACGCAGAATGCCGCGCGTAAGCAAGGAATACAGCGGCGTTGCAGTATTTATAATATTCATGCTTCTAGTGTCAAGTTTTGCGTTCTCGCCCCAGACCGGTGGAATGCCAAGATCCATATCACAAGCATATGTGCCGACTGCAATCAGCGGTTCGAGTCTTCCAGTTGGGGGAGCAAGTCTTACCACTTCAGTAAGGCCATGGCTTGACGCAGTAGACTGGATGAAGACTAATGTTCGCTCAACCGATGCTGTTGTCATGTGGTGGGACTATGGTAACTGGCTAACCGACCTTGGAAACGTGACCAGCTTAGCAGATAACACCACAGCGAATAGCACCCAGATAGAAAATGTAGGTTTCATATTCATGGGTAGCGAGAACGAATCGATGGCGATGCTCAATAGCTATGGTCAAGAGCACACTAAGTACATCGCTGTCTTCTTAGTTCTGGGAGTAAGTCAAGCTAGCAGCGGATCAGGTTACGTTGCATACCCTATTGGATACGGCGATGAAGGGAAATGGAGTTGGATGGCAAAAATTTCAGGACAGGCTCAACAAAGACTGATAGACCAGGGCTTTATGAACCCGCAAACGGCGTGGACTAACGAAACAGCATTCGGCGCAGTTAATTCACAGACTAACCAGTGGCAATGGANCGACCAAGGCTTAAACTGCACAGTGTACGAACTGATGAACTATGCAGAAGTACAATACTGCAATACTATGCAAGCTTTAAACGTCAACATCACACCAGACCAAACAACAACAGTGCCAACATACTTCAAAGTAGCTAACATAGCAGGTATCCAAACGTCACCGACCCAATACGGCGGTTTAGTCCCGCTAATTGCAATCTACGAAATTGACTGGGCAGCATACGACGCCGCAC
>JGI20214J51088_10002147_pt1 | contig 13299 bp, 11 predicted proteins | sample WetSurMetagenome_FD_51088 | JGI IMG/M metagenome (IMG submission 51088)
ATGCGGGAAGAGGCCAGGACTAAAGCAGACGCTATTCGGCAGCGCGCCCAGGCAGATGCAGAGAAAGTGCGGCGGGAGATCCTGGACAAGGCGCAGCAGGAAGCTGACCGCCTGCGAAGCCAGGCGGTGTCGAGCGCCCAGTTGAAGGCCCGCACCGTNCAGCTGGANCATCGTGAAAAGCTGCTGGCTCGCGTCTTCCAGGCGGCCAAGGAGAAACTGGGGGACATCCAAAAGCGCCCGGATTACGATCAGCTTGCCGCGATGTTGCTCCGTGAAGCACTGGTGCAGTTGAGAGTGAGCAAGGCGGAAATACGAGCCGATCCTGCAACCCGGGCGATCCTGGAGAAAACGGCGCTTAATGATATTTCCAGCGAACTGCAGGGACAATTTACTCTTGCTGACAATTTGGAGGAGGGGAGAGGTGTCATCATCGAAGCGGCGGATGGAAAGTTGCATTACGACAATACCCTGGAGACCCGCCTGCAACGGTTGCAGAGTACACTGCGCTCCTCTGTGCATAAAATATTGATGGGAGAACAGCCATGAGTGAACGAGTTGGAACCATCACGTGGATCAGCGGTCCGGTCGTCCGTGCCCGCGGGTCCCGTAATATTGGTATGCTGGAGCTGGTCGAGGTCGGGGACGAACGCCTGGTGGGAGAAGTGATCGGGCTGGATGGCGACATTATCACGGCCCAGGTCTATGAAGAAACTTCGGGGATGCAAACCGGGGCACCGATCTTTGGAACCGGTTTGCCGCTGTCGGTCGATCTTGGTCCGGGCTTGATCCAAAGTATTTTCGATGGTGTCCAGCGTCCGCTTCCCTTACTCGAGGAGGCGACGGGATCCTTCATCAAGCGTGGGACAAGCTTTGATCCGATCGACCGTGAGAAAAAGTGGAAATATACATCCAAGGTCAAAGTGGGCGATGANGTGAAGGGCGGGGCGATCCTGGGGATCGCCATGGAAACAGAGACCTTCGAGCACCGCGTCATGCTTCACCCCGATGATTCTGGAACGATCAGCTGGGTCGCTCCGGATGGCGAATACGCCATCACCGAGCCCATTGCCAGGCTGAAAACAGGCAAGCAGGAAAAGGAAATTTCCATGCTGCAGCGCTGGCCTGTTCGCCGGCCGCGCCCGTTTGTGCGCCGCCGCGGTGTCAGCATCCCCTTGATCACCGGTCAGCGCATCCTGGATACCTTCTTCCCGGTTGCCAAGGGTGGGGCGGCAGGGATTCCTGGTCCTTTCGGTTCGGGCAAGACAGTGACCCAGCACAGCATCGCCAAGTGGGCGGATGCCGAGGTGATCGTCTACATCGGCTGCGGTGAGCGCGGCAACGAGATGACGGAAGTGCTGCAGGAATTCCCGCACCTGGTGGATCCTCGATCCGGTCGTCCTTTGATGGAACGAACAGTGTTGATCGCAAATACATCCAATATGCCAGTGGCGGCCCGTGAAGCGAGTATTTACACAGGTATCACGATTGCCGAATACTACCGTGATATGGGCTACAGTGTCGCCTTGATGGCCGACTCCACTTCCCGCTGGGCGGAGGCGCTGCGCGAAGTCTCCGGTCGTCTCGAAGAGATGCCGGCTGAGGAAGGCTACCCGGCGTACCTGGCAGGCCGTCTTGCGGAGTTTTACGAGCGCGCCGGCTATGTTGAAAATCTGAACGGCTCCCTCGGTTCCGTCAGTATCGTCGGCGCGGTATCTCCGCCGGGCGGTGACTTCTCGGAGCCGGTGACCCAGCATACGAAACGCTTTATCCGCTGCTTCTGGGCGCTGGATAAATCGCTGGCCTCTGCACGCCACTTCCCGGCCATCAACTGGCTGGATAGCTACAGCGAATATATCGAAGATGTCGCCGATTGGTGGCGCGAGAAGACCGGCAAGGATTGGTATGCGATGCGCAATAAGGCCATGGAGTTGTTGAGTGAAGAGAGCCGCCTGTCGCAGATTGTCAAGCTNGTCGGGCCGGATGCGCTTCCCTATGCCGAGCGGATGATCCTTGAGACCAGCCGCCTGATCCGCGAGGGTATCCTGCAGCAGAACGCCACGGACCCGGTGGATGCTTATTCCCCGATCGAGAAGCAGATTCGCATGCTCGAGCTCGTGCTGTATTTCCACGAGCGCGGCATGAACATCATCCGGCGCGGCGCTCCCATTAACTTGATCCACGATCTGCCGGTGGTCGATCAGCTGATNCGTATGAAATCCAATATCGACAACGATCACCTGGAGAAGTTTGAGGATGTTCAAAAAGCAATCGACGAGCAAATGAGTCGATTAGATGCGGAGTACAGATGAGTGCAGCAACCGTACTTGGTGGGCAGGAGGTCTCGGGGGTCGGGCGGATCGAAGGTCCGATCGTAATTGTCGAAGGCGCGACCAACGTCAGCTACGACGAGGTCGTGGAGATCCGGGATTCGCGCGGCCAGATCCGCCGTGGACGTGTCCTGGAAGTGGGCGAAGACACGGCGGTTATCCAGGTGTTTGCAGGCTCCACCGGTCTGTCGATCGATGGGACCCGGATCCGCTTCCTGGGCGAGACCCTGCACATGCCTGTCGCCGAGGAAATGCTTGGGCGCGTCTTCGATGGTCTGGGCAACCCGATTGACGGCGGTCCGCCGCCGCTCACGGATCGATACGCGGATGTGAACGGCCAGCCGATCAACCCGACGGCGCGCATCTACCCGCGCGATTACATTCAAACTGGCATCTCCACAATCGACGGCTTGAACACGCTTTTGCGTGGACAGAAATTACCGATCTTCTCCGGCGCCGGCCTGCCTCACGACCAGCTGGCGGCGCAGATCGTACGCCAGGCAACGCTGGGAAAACAGGCGGGTGCTTCGTCCGATGGGGAAGCTGAACAGTTCTCGATCGTCTTTGCGGCGATGGGTGTCAAGAACGACGTGGCAGATTATTTCCGCCGTTCCTTCACAGAAAGCGGTGCTCTGACGCGCGTGGCAATGTTCCTCAACCTGGCGGATGATCCTCCCGTGGAGCGCATCGTCACCCCTCGCGCCGCGCTGACCCTGGCGGAATACCTCGCCTATGAGCGTGAAATGCATGTACTGGTGGTGCTCACCGATATGACGAATTATGGTGAGGCCCTGCGCCAGATCTCAAATATCCGCGGCGAGGTCCCCAGCCGTAAAGGTTATCCGGGTTATTTGTATAGTGACCTGGCTTCACTTTATGAACGCACAGGCCGTATCCGTACGAGCAAGGGATCCATTACACAGATCCCGATCTTAACCATGCCGAACGACGATATCACGCACCCAATGCCGGATCTGACGGGTTACATCACCGAAGGACAGATCGTGCTCGGGCGCGAGCTCTCCTTTGCCGGTGTCTATCCACCAGTGACCGTTCTGCCCAGTCTCTCCCGTTTGATGAAGGATGGAATTGGCAAGGGCCGAACGCGTGACGATCATCCTCGTTGGGGTGCGCAGCTTTATGCAGCCTATGCTCACACACAGGATGTGCGTGCTCTTGCCTCCGTGATCGGCGAAGAGGAATTAACTGAGGCTGATCAAAAATATTTGAAGTTTGGGCGGGCCTTCGAACAGGAATTTGTCCGCCAGGGTTTCAACGAGAACCGCACGATCGACCGGACCCTCGAGATCGGCTGGAAACTGCTCTCCATGTTACCGAAGTCGGAACTGACTCGTGTGACATTGGAAGAGATCAATACCTACTATAAAGGCGAAGATGCCACAGATTAGTGTTGCCCCCACCCGTACCAACCTGATCCGCCTCAAGAAGGAGCTGCGTTTTGCGAAGGAAGGATATGAGATCCTCGATCGCAAGCGCGAAGCCCTGACCGGCGAGCTGGTCCGTGTGGCCAAGGAGGCCGATCAGGTCCAGAAGGAAGTCTGGGCGCTGCTGGAAACCGCCTACGGGGCGATCGACAAGGCCCGCCTGGTGATGGGGAGTGACCACGTCGAGTGGGCGGCGCTGGCGGCCAGTAAGACCGTGGATGTGCATCTCAAGCTGCGGGGCATCATGGGCGTGGCGATCCCGGTGATCGAGGCGACAGGAGAGCTTCCCAAGCTGCTCTACAGTCCGGGTGATACTGCCGCCGTCCTGGATGAAGCCAGCATTGCGTTTCGCGATGTGCTGATGCATATCTCCCAGCTCGCCATGCTTACCGCCACCGTCTACCGGCTGGCGAATGAGCTGCGCAAGACCCAGCGACGGGTGAACGCCCTTCAGCATATCTTTATCCCGCAATACCAGGAAACGATCGCCTTCATCGTCAGCTCGCTGGAGGAGCGAGAGCGCGAGGAAACTTTCCGCTTGAAGTGGCTCAAGACGAAGCTTACGAAACCTGTTGTCAAAATTCACCATTATGAGCTTGGACAAGGTGATTTTGGCGGCTAAAGGCTGGCAAAATTTACTGGCTGATTTATAATGCAGTCAAAGTTCCAGGGAGCATAGACCAAAGCAGGAGAAGGAGTTCATATGCAGATCGGCATTTTGGGTTCGGGAGTAACAGGACAAACCGTTGGTTCCAAGCTGGTCCATCTTGGTCATGAAGTNTTGCTCGGATCGCGCCAGGAAGCCAATCCGAAGTTGGTTGCCTGGGCAAAGGAAGAGGGTAGTCAGCATGCCTTGTACGGTACCTTTCGGGATGCAGCAAAATTCGGCGAGATCGTGTTCAACTGCACCAAAGGTTCGGCCTCCGTCGATGCTTTGATGGCTGCCGGGGCAGAGAATTTGAAAGGCAAGATTTTGATCGATACTGCGAATCCCTATGACACTGATTCCGCTGATATCTGGACGCTCACCATCTGTAACGACGATTCCCTGGGAGAGGAGATCCAGAGGCTCTTTCCCGAAACCAAGGTTGTCAAAACCCTTAATACCGTGAATGCAAATGTCATGGTGGCCCCGGAGAAGCTTCTTGAAAAAACCAGTGTTTTCGTTAGTGGGGACGATATTGAAGCCAAGGCAACCGTGGTCCGCATCCTGAAGGAGTGGTTTGGCTGGAAGGATGTCATCGATCTGGGCGGCATTATCACGGCACGCAGCGTGGAAATGTATATCCTGCTCTGGCACAGCTTAAGGACAGTTGTCCCCGCACAGAAGTTCAATATCAAAGTGGTTACTTCATAAAGGGAATATCGATTCAAAAAGCGGAGACTGCATTGTCTCCGCTTTTTTGTTCGTCCAGGNTGTTTTACCTTTTCTTATGATTCTCATTATTGGGCTCGCGCGGTTCCACCATCCCCCAACGTGAGGCACCTAAATACAGGATCTCCAGGATCAGATCCTCATAGCGGATCCCCTCCGCTTTGCTCTGCAGGCAGAGATCGCTGTAATCCTGGGTCAACCCCGGCAGGGTGTTGATCTCGATCAGGCGCGGGTTGCCCTGTGCATCCAGCCGGATGTCGGTGCGGGAGACATCCAGAGCATTGAGCAGGAANTGAGCTCGTAGTGCAAAATACTTCAATTTCCTTTCAAGCTCCGGCTCGAGTTCGGCCGGGCAGAANTAGCCGGGNGCGCCTTCCNCTCCCACTTCCTTGGATTTGGCCTCCTGGCTGTAGACCAGCGGCGTGACCGAGCGGCTCATATCCAGCTCAAGGACCGGGAAGCGGTGAAATCCATCCTTCTCGTACCATTCCGGGTGGCGGGAATATAGCCTGGCATCCGCCCGGCCCAGGATTCCGACCGTGAATTCACGCCCCGGTAGGAAGGTTTCCACGAGAGCGGGCTGCTGGTAGGTGTTAATGATATATTCCGCCCGCTCGCGCAGCTCCTTCTCGTTATTNACGATGGCATTCGTGTCCACGCCCATGCCGGTCCCTTCGCGGGCGGGCTTGACGAACAGCGGGAATTCCAGTTCACCTCGCAGCGGCTCATCCCCGACATGGAACTCCTGGAAGGGGGCCACAGGCAGGCGCCGGTCGCGCCAGATACGCTTGGTCAGCGTTTTGTCGAGCGAGATGCCGTTGGTCAGGACGCGCGATCCTGTATAAGGGATCTTCATCATCTCCAGCAGGGCCGGCACCTGTGCTTCGCGGGCATCGCCGCCCAACCCCTCGGCAATGTTGAAGCAGATATCGGGTTTTTCCTCCCTCAGGGCAAAAGGGAGATCCTCATCCGCCTGGATAAAAACGGTCTGGTGACCGTCGGTCTCGATCGCGGCCCGGAGCGCGTCGATGGTCTCAATATGATCGTAGTCTGCGAATGCGTCCGGCGGAACTCCCTCCGGCTTGGGCTTCGATTCATCTTTGATGTTCGCAAGAACGGCCACCTTCCAAAACCGCTTCATGCGACGACTGGGGGGCTTATCTTCTCCGTTTGAAAGCATTTTCTCTCCTTGTCAGACCAAGAATTTTGGTTTGCAGAGCNCCGTACAAATCTCTGTAAGCAGATNTCTCTTTTACGAAACAAGCGGTAGTATATTACAAGCCGTGCAGTTGACAAGGGGAATCATCACCAAAATCATTCTGANAAATTTCCNTGCTGTTTTATGGCATGTGTAGGTTGAAANAACCGNNATGTANCNGTGCCAAACCAATACTTCACTTCAAAGTTACATTTTAGAGGATGATTTGGCGCCATGTAACTAGACAATGAAGGTTCTTTCAGGTATCATTGGCCCGATTGTGCGCCTCCTCACGAAGGCTTGTCCCGAATGTGGTAGGGTAAAATAAGAACGCAAATGTCGAATACGCCCGGATAAAATTCTTATCCGGGTTCTTGTACGTAATATGAATTTCGCATGGAGGATTCATGACTGATCTGATCAAGCAAATCACAGGCGATTTGCAGAAACAAATTGAGGGATATGAACCAGAACTCAATATCAGTGACATTGGTACAGTGCTGGAAGCCGGTGATGGTATCGCTCGCGTGNAAGGGCTGGCGAACGTAAAGGCCCAGGAACTGGTCCAGTTTGCCAATGGGGTCATGGGGACGGCATTCAACCTGGAAAAAGACAGCGTGGGTGTGATCATCATGGGTGACTACGGGGGCATCGTCGAGGGCATGACGGTGCGCGGCACCGGCCGCATCGCCTCTGTCCCGGTGGGGGATGCGATGATCGGACGCGTGGTCAACTCTCTCGGAGAGCCGATCGACGGCAAAGGTCCCATTGCGACAACCGGTTTCCGTCCCATCGAGCGCATCGCCCCGGGTGTGGTCCAGCGCCAGGATGTGGATACCCCGGTGCAGACCGGTATCAAGTCCATCGACGCGATGATCCCGGTCGGGCGCGGCCAGCGCGAGCTTATTATTGGTGACCGCCAGACTGGTAAGACAGCCATTGCCATCGATACCATTATCAATCAAAAAGGTAAGGGGCTGATCTGCATCTATGTGGCGATTGGCCAGAAGAAAGCTGCTGTTGCCCGTACGGTTGGCATCCTGGAGCGCAACGGTGCGATGGAGCATACTATTATCGTTGTTGCTGCTGCGGATGAATCTGCAGCGCTTCAATATATTGCACCCTACTCTGGCTGTGCCATCGGCGAGGAATTCCTTGAAACCGGACGCGACGCGCTCATTATTTATGATGATCTTTCAAAACATGCCTGGGCCTACCGCCAGGTATCCCTCCTGCTGCGACGCCCGCCTGGGCGTGAAGCGTATCCGGGAGATGTGTTCTACCTCCACTCCCGCCTGCTCGAGCGCGCGGTGCGCCTCGCCAATAAATATGTAATCGTCAAAAAGGATTTCGCCGCCCCATTGGCTTCCGTACAGGATGCTGTGAACGGAAAAGTATTTGGTGGACCGATTGCCAGGGATGAAGCCGAGGAAGCTCGCAAGGAAATGGGTGCCGATGACTATAAGCTTGTGAAAGTGAAGGGAACTGGTGGCTCGCTCACAGCCCTGCCCATCATCGAGACCCTGCTTGGCGACGTATCTGCCTATGTGCCAACGAACGTGATCTCGATCACCGATGGACAGATCTATCTGGAGAGCAACCTCTTCAACGCCGGTATCCGTCCCGCGGTCAACGTAGGCATCTCTGTCTCCCGCGTAGGCGGCGATGCGCAGACCAAGGCCATGAAACAGGTGGCCGGACGTCTGCGCCTGGATATGGCCTCCTATCGTGAACTGGCTGCATTTGCCTTGATGGCATCCGATCTGGATAAGGCCACCCAGCAGCAGCTTGGACGCGGCCAGCGCATGCAGGAGATCCTCAAACAGCCGCAATATTCTCCGATGTCCCTGGCGGACCAGGTCATCATCCTTTTTGCAGGCACGAACGGTTATGCGGATCTGGTGCCAATTGCAAATATGGCACAATGGCAGACAGACCTGCTGCGATTCATGGAGACCTCTTTCCCTGAAGTGGGCCGGGATATCACCGAAANGAAAATGATCACCGACAGCAACCGCCAAAATATGGTCAAGGCGCTCGACGCCTTCACTCAATCCTGGCAGGCATAAAACATGGCATCTGCGCGTGAGATGCGGCTGCGCATCAAAAGTGTAAAGAATATCTCCCAGGTGACGCGCGCGCTCGAAGCGGTAAGTGCGGCCAAGGTGCGCAAGGCGATCCAGGCTTTGACGGCGACCCGTTCGTATGCAACCAAGGCCTGGCAGGTGGTCACACACATCACGAACCAGCCGGGTGGGGTAACCCTGCACCCCTTGTTGACGCCTCGCTCCAACCCTCAGAATGCACTGGTCATTGTGATCACAGCCGACCGCGGGCTTGCCGGCGCGTATAACACCAACGTCATCCGCTATGTGTTACAGCGGTTCGATAAATATCATCTTCCCGTGAAATACATCACGGTGGGACGCAAAGGACGTGACCTCCTGTACCGGCTTCGCAAGCCGGTCATGGCAGATTTCAGCAACCTCCCGTCCGCACCAAAATTTAGCTCTCTTTCTGCGATCGGCAGACTTGTGGTGGACGATTTCATCCGCGGCGACGCAGATGAGGTCTACCTGGTCTACACGGAGTTCGTCAGCATAGCCCGCCAGGTGGCGACCGTGAAACAGATCCTTCCCCTGGACGTAAGCAAGCGCGAAGGGCTGGTACGGGATTTTGGCGAGCACCATACCGGTCCCGCTGCAGCGTACGAGTTCGAGCCAGATCAGAAGGACATCCTGGATGAAATGATCCCGCGCTTTACTGCGCTGCAGATCTACCAGGCTATTCTGGAATCCCAGGCCAGCGAACACGCGGCACGCATGGTTGCCATGCGCAATGCTACCGATAACGCAAAGGAACTGGTCAGTGCACTACAGCTGGCATATAACAAGGTTCGCCAGCAGACGATCACGAACGATATCCTAGACATTGTGGGCGGCGCGGAAGCGCTTGCCGCTGAATAACTGGAGGAAAATCATGGCAAACGCAACAGGCCGTGTCGTACAAATTCTGGGTGGTGTGGTGGACGTGGAATTTCCCAGGGAGGACATTCCTGATCTTTTCGAAGCGATTGAAGTCGAGCGTCCTGGCAAGGAGCCGATAATTCTGGAAGTACAAAATCATATTGGTGATAACTGGGTCCGTACCGTGGCAATGGATGCCACAGATGGCCTTCAGAGAGGAATGCCTGCCCGAGCCACCGGCAACCCCATCCTTGTTCCCGTTGGACAATCCACACTTGGGCGCATTTTCAATGTGCTTGGACACCCGGTCGATGAAAAGGGAGAGGTCCACGCTGAGCTGCACTATCCCATCCATCGGGCCGCTCCACCCTTTTCGGAACAATCCACCCGTGTGGATATCTTTGAAACCGGTGTAAAAGTCATTGACCTGATCGCTCCCTTCACGAAGGGCGGTAAGACCGGCATCTTCGGTGGGGCAGGCACAGGCAAGACAGTCATCATTATGGAACTCATCCGCTCGGTGGCGACCGAGCATGAAGGCAACTCGGTGTTTGCCGGAGTCGGCGAGCGCACACGTGAAGGTACGCAGCTCTACCGTGAAATGCTTGAGTCGGGCGTGATGAAGGATACCGTCATGGTCTACGGCCAGATGAACGAGCCTTCCGGCGTGCGCCTGCGTGTGGCTTTGACGGCGCTGGCCATGGCGGAATACTTCCGTGACCAGGGCCGCGATGTACTGCTCTTCATCGATAATATTTTCCGCTTCTCCATGTCCGGCTCCGAAGTATCCGCGTTGCTCGGCCGTATGCCGTCTGCAGTGGGGTACCAGCCGACCCTGGCAACCGAAATGGGTGAGCTGCAGGAACGAATCACCTCGACCCGCACCGGATCGATCACCTCCATGCAGGCGGTCTATGTCCCGGCGGATGACTATTCCGATCCCGCGCCTGTGGCGACGTTCACGCACCTCGATGCGACCATCGCCCTCGAGCGCTCCATTGTGGAAAAGGGCATTTACCCGGCAGTGGACCCTCTCGGCTCCACTTCCCGTATTCTTGATCCGAACATCGTGGGCGAGGAGCATTACCGCACGGCCCGTGAAGTCCAGCGCGTGCTGCAGCGTTACAAGGACCTGCAGGACATCATCGCCATCCTGGGCATCGACGAACTGAGTGAAGACGATAAGCTGGTGGTGGCTCGCGCCCGTAAGATCGAGCGCTTCTTCTCCCAGCCGTTCTTCGTGGCTGAGCGCTTTACCGGCATCGATGGCCGTTACGTTCCCTTAAAGGAAACAGTGCGCGGCTTCCGCGAGATCCTGGATGGGAAATGCGATGATTTGCCCGAGCAGGCATTCATGATGACGGGTACAATTGACGATGTCCGCGAAAAAGCGGAAAGAATAGCCAAGGGTGCGTAATTACGGTGTCAGGTGTTCCAGTGTCAGGGGTCAGGTTTAACCTGGCACCTGGCACATGACACTGGAGAACTTTATGACCATTCGTTGTGAAATTGTCTCGCAGGACCGGACTGTCTTTCAAGGTGACGTGGATATCGTCATTTTGCCGGGCGTGGCGGGTGAAATGGGCATCCTGCCACACCACGCGCCCACATTGACCATTCTCAAGTATGGTGTCATCAAAATCCGCAGGCAGGGCAGGGAAGAGTTATTCTCGGTTGCGGGGGGGATGGGATGGCAGAGGTCCAGCCGGAGGTGGTTACGGTTTTGGCCGATGCGGCGGAGAACATCCAGGAAATCGATGTTACCCGTGCCCAGGCGGCCAGGAAGCGCGCCGAAGACGCCCTCGCCAGGCTCAAGCCCGAAGAGGAACACGACGCGTATCTAACCATGGAAGCTGCATTGCGGCGTTCCAATTTGCGTCTGGACGTTGTGCGGCGGTATCGTGGAGTCAAAGATACATACAGCGACAAGGACACATCGCTGTAGCCGTTTGTCCAATCAATCAAATTAATTATTCAGGAAAGTAAACACCGTGGCAATGTTTTCGAAAGACCTGGGTATTGACCTGGGTACCATGTTCACCCGTCTCGCCGACGGCACACAGGTGCTGCTGGAGGAGCCTACAATTGTCGCCATCGAAGTGTACGATCAAAAGATGGTGGCAGTGGGGCAGGAGGCGCGCGACATGTATGGGCGTGTGCCTGAAAGCATCGAAGTTGCGCGTCCCCTTAAGAATGGGGTCATCGCCGACTACGAAATCACCGAAACCCTGCTTTCCTATCTGCTCCAGCGTGTCAGCGGATCGATGCGCATCTTTCGCCCGCGCGTCATGATCACCGTTCCGTACGGGGTGACCAGCGTGGAGCGGCGTGCAGTTTATGAAGCCACACTGGAAGCGGGCAGCCGGGAGGCGTACCTGATCCAGCAACCCCTGGCAGCCGCCCTGGGTGTGGATTTGCCGATCGGTTCTCCATCCGGGAACATGGTGATCTGCCTGGGTGGTGGCTGCACCGAAGCGGCCGTTATGGCGATGTATGGCATCGTTTCGGCGGAGACCTTGCGGGCAGGCGGTATGGACCTGGACGATGCGATCGTCAACTATGTGCGTAGAAAATACGGCATCGTGATCGGCCAGGTGACAGCGGAACAGCTCAAGATCCGGATCGGAGCCGCGGTCCCCCAGGACACCGAGAATAGTATGGAAGTGCAGGGCCAGGACCAGGTCACAGGTCTGCCGCGCCCGGTCACTCTGACCACGGGCGAGATCGTGGAAGCCCTCCAGGATCCGCTCAAGGCGATCGTCGAAACGGGTCGCCGCGTCCTCGAAAAGACCCCGCCCGAGCTGGTGGCGGACATCATCGACCGTGGCGTGGCTTTATGCGGTGGGGGTGCACTGCTGCGCGGCATCGACAAGCTGCTGACCAAATCCCTGGGCATCCCCGCCTACCTGGTGGACAATCCCATGACCTGTGTTGTGGAAGGGGCGGTTAAAGCCCTGCCCATGTACAACATCCTGCGACGCAGCCTGCCGCAGGTCGGCTGAAAATCAAAAAAGCGCCCATTTGGGCGCTTTTTCCATTTAATCCAGATAATATGTCATTCGCTGCAGATGGGCCACCGGGTCAATGTACTGCACCCGAACGTTATTGGGAACAGTGAGATTGATGGGTGCGTAGTTGAGGATCGCCTTGATGCCGGCCTTCACCAGCTGATCGGAGATCTCCTGCGCAGCCGGGGCAGGGACTGTCAGCATGGCGATCTTGATCTTGTTCTGCTTGATCTTTTCGGCCAGCGTGTTGGTGTCAAAAATCTCAAAATCCCCTACTTTTTGGCCGATCTTATTTGGGTCGTTATCAAATACCATCGTGACCCGGAAGCCCCGATTGGTAAAGCCGTTGTAACGGGCCAGGGCGTGGCCGATGTCGCCCATGCCCACGACGATCACATCCCAGACCCGGTCGACTTTCAGGATATCCTGCAGTCGCTCCACTAAAAACGGGATCGAATAGCCGGTTCCCTGCTTGCCGAACTCACCAAACTGGGAAATATCCTTGCGGATCTGTGCGGCAGAAATGCCGACGATCTCACCCAGTTCCTGGGAGGAAGTGGTCTGTATACCCTTGCTGGAAAGTCTTTGCAGGGCACGCAGATAAACTGGGAGCCTGCCTATGATGATGTCAGGGATTCTGTCTGCATTCATTCGAGTCTGCCCTCGTNAATGTGAAATTATGTATTAACTCTACCATAAATGGGTGTTTTGTACAATTACACACAAGTTGTAAAGTNTAAATTGTCTGCTTACACATTCTGAAGATAACCCACCCGGATTGCCCGGTGCGATTTGTCAGACAGCTATTCCGGGCTTTCCCACGCGAGAAATTCCCTGGATTATCAGGGAATGGTTCCCACTTGTTTACAATTGACCGGCTGGTTAAAGAAAACCTGGCATTCCACCCAGGCCTTATCGAACTTTACCAGGACATTCACTTCCCCGAGGAAGGCATCATACCCGCTGACGATCAGTTTTCG
>JGI20214J51088_10002149_pt1 | contig 13290 bp, 8 predicted proteins | sample WetSurMetagenome_FD_51088 | JGI IMG/M metagenome (IMG submission 51088)
GCGTTGGAGTATACAAACCTGTATGTCCCGTCACAGAGCCAGGAAGTATTTACAATATTTCCCTTCAGGTCATAAACATTCAGGGTGCCAGATTTATACCCNATGGTGATATANCTTTTCTTAATCAGAGAATCCTTGCACCCAAACTGATCNGTTGCNCTTAGCTTGACATCATAGCTCCCAATAGCTGAATAAATGCTTGAGCCACTAAGCCCTGTTGAGGTAAGACCATTCCCATAGGTCCATTTATAGATCATCTCAGACGACCCTGATGATTTATTTGTAAATGACACATTNAGCGGAGGAGCACATGCAAATGTATCCGCAGCACTAAAACTGACCATAGGTTTCTGAGTCACAGAAATCATGTTTTCAGCCTCGTAGGAACTTGAACAACCATTCTTGTCAGTGACTTTGAGGATGATATCATATTTACCTGTTGACGAATAGGTATACTGAATACTGGTTCCCTGGGCATAATCCCCGTTTCTGAAATCCCATGCGTTGGTTACAATTTCAGATCCCCCCGTAGTTGACGTGCTAATGAAATTTACTAGAAGAGGCGGACACCCGTAAACCTTGTCGGCAGTAAAACTTGCCGAGGGTCCCTGAAAGATGGTAATTAAAGCGCTTGTACTGTCGGTGCTTGTTCCATCAGTAACAAAAAGCTTCACTTTGTACTGTCCTGGCTTCGAATACAGCTGTTCTTTGGAAGAATTATTGGTTGCAGCAATCACTGCGCCCAGGCCAAAGTCCCAGCTGTAGGATATTCCAGTTCCTGTACTTGATTCATTTGTGAATCTGAAGATTGCTGGTGCACAGTTGCTGGTTTGTGTCCATGTAAATTTTGCAGTTACTCCAAAGGAATAGCTGGTGTTTATAAGAAGAAGGGCAGGAAAAATATATATCAGATGTAATTTATTCATTTCAATCACCTGCTATTTCATTATCGGTACCAGAATTCCTTGCTTCCGCACCTAACCTTGGTGGAAGCTGAGCGTGCCGGTATGCGGTATTCAAGCATTACTTCATGTGTCCCGTAGCAGCCATATTTTGAAAGGAGGCTCTGGTCATATGCATAACCCATCCTTAGATACGATGATATCATTACCCCGAATAAAAATGTCATTTCCCTTGACGTCCTGTACGTTATGCCAAGGTCGATAATCTCCTGTGGTCCTTTATTAAGGGGGCCTGTGATCATTTTTGCCGGTCTCTTGATGCGGACAAAGCAGTTGCCTTCCACCATTGTGAGATTATATCTGTTTACTATTTCCGCGCCAAGGCTGTAGGAAAATATCCTGGGATTGTCGTTTCTGTAAATCATGTACGCATACCTGTGATTTGTATTCAGGAAGAGAGTGTCGGCCTTGCCAATTGAAGTCAGGTGAGTAGTAGAAACCCCTGTGATGAAATGAATTGTCTGCAATTCAAAACCGGCATTTATATCAGGCTTCCTGATTTTACTGTAAAGATTCATGAGCGTTGGGTCTCCACCTGTTTCCGCTTCCAGCTTTGAAGCATCCAGAGAACGGATGAACATTCCTCCTGATAATCCAAATGCCATAGACCATTTGTCCTTTTTTGCAATCCTGAATGCATAGGAAAGCATGGGATTAAGCGATTGTGTTGCACCGACTTTGTCATCAATAAAGGATAATCCGAATGCCGAATGTAGGGCATCAAAGTATTCGGAAACCTGCAGATTCAATACTGTTGGGGCTCCGTTTATGCCAATCCATTGATGGCGCGTGTTGAAAAAAAGATACAGGTAGTCAGTCCTGGCGATAAAAGCCGGATTGTAGTTTGCCCTGTTGTTCCAGTGGGTTGAAAGGCTGATATCTGTCTGGGCTTCAGCAGCAGAGCAAGCCATAATTAAAACAAGGATTGCAAAGTATAGTCTAAACTGCCTCATCTTTTGCCCTTCATCGTATTAATGTAACGTAGCCTTTCCTGATATGAAGCTTCTCAGCGCTGTCGCGGTAATAAACCAGGTAGAAATAAGTATCAGGATCTACCGGATCACCGTTCCTTTTTCCATCCCATCCATCCTTACCTTTATATATCTGAAGACCATTCCTGTCAACTATTTCAATTTCAAAGCCATTCATAAAAACATCATTCATCCCGTCATTATTTGGAGAAAAAACATTTGGTATGAAAGGAACAACATCAATATATTTCGNTGTACTGTCTTTGCATCCATGTGCCGAGAGCGCCTTAAGTCTTACAAGAAACTTGAGTGTAGTATCTGCAATTGTATAGGTATGGCTGATAGTTGGCCCGGCCGATCCTGATCCGTCACCCAAGCTCCATGTATAGCTGACACCTGACTCACCCGGTGCAGAAACCGAAAGAGTCGTATGCTTTCTGTCGAGAACTTCGGGGCTGAAGCTGATATCAACATCCGGCATGGAATAGGCAGAAACATTGAATGTAACAGATTTCTTGCAGCCTCTCGCATTCAGTCCGGTTACAATATAGAGCCCGGGGGATGAAGTAACAATAGAATCGACATCTGTCGCCTTTGTCCAGATGTAAACAGGCGTTCCCGAAGATGATACAGTTATCCTTTTGTTCCACACATAACTTTGGGCTCCTGATGCTGAAAGTGTCACCTCTGAATTGCCGCATATCATTGTATCTCCTTCGGCAAAGAAAGGCCAGAAAGGATCCTCTCCAACATCTTTATAAAGTGTATCTGACACGCAGCCTGTACTCGATCTTCCGAGCATCCAGTACAAGCCACCGGGATCCGAGACATCAATTGACTGGCTTGTTGATCCGGTGCTCCATACGTATTCATAAGCCCCATATGCGGTCAGCTTTGTGCTCATGCCATAACAGTAAGTTGAATCCCCATTAATGCCCACAAGCGGAGGAGAAAAAGATTCAACTTCCTTCGTAAGGGAATCAGTGCATGAGGAAGGCGGGTTTGTCAAAATTAATGTCACGGTATGCATTCCTGAAAAGCTGAATGTATATGGCGGACTTTTCGCGAATGATGAATTTCCATCGCCGAACTGCCATTCATAGCCCAGGGTGCCAAAGGTTTTTGTTGATGAATTTGTAAACTGAACTGTATTGGAATTGCAGTCGAGCATAAATGAACTGAAGGCGGCTTTAGGTTCATATCTGGCGACTTTCGACTGAAGGGAGACTATGCATCCGGTTGCAGATGTCATGGTACAGGTGTAAACATTGGCAAAATCCGGAACTTTAAGGCTTATCGCCCTCAGGGTATCTATTTTAATACCGCTGCCTGTTGTCCATTTGTATTTTTCGAAGCCTTCAGGGGCAGTGAGGACTGCTGCCGTATCNTTTTCACAGAATTTAACTGTTATATACATAGGATGAGCCTCTGCAATGAAGTAAGCATAACCATAATGGTATCGCTGCAGGCAGTCGGCAGTCATAAATTCCACTGTGATTGTCTGGCCAATATATTTTGTAAGATTTGCTCCGACAGTTGTCCAGTCCCGCCATTCCACAGGAGTAGTTGAATTGGGAGGCATATAGGTGGAAAAGCCCTTCACATTCTTGTTTGAAGCATACACGTCATAGTTAGAGCAGTCTGGAAGGACACTTCCCGCATTGTCATACAGGGTAAGCTTAAACCTTGGTTCATTTGTTGCATTGTGATCGGTTGCATATTGCAAAACAAGGGCGAATTTGAAAATGAGAAGGCAGTTAGTTGAATCAACTGCAAGGGTATAGCGCAAGCTTTGCTCCCAGCATCTCGGCATTCCGTCGGAACTTATAATTTCATCACCAAGCNTTGCTGAGAATTTGTAGCCTTTTGGAATCTTNCTCANTGCATAACCGGTATTTGCATCATAGGCACCGGTATCTGACATTATNGTCTGACGCCTCGATACGATTCCCTTTACCGGACTGGTATTAATAGATGGCACAAGAATACTTTTCCTCCAGGTATAACCTGCCCAGTTTGTAAAATTGCCAAGGTCAAAGGAGAGGTTCTTGCCGGAAGCGGCTTGTGAATGCAGATCGTTTTCCGTCAACAGGCAAACTAGCAGAATAGTAAATAGAATCTTGCCTGCCTTCATATAATCATTTGTTATTATTATGTTGGGAGAAACCTTGCAGTGAACAGGTTGGTACGCCTTGAAAGCCCCTGAGGTATTCTGCCGTTGTTACATTATACAGTTATTCCAGAATTTACCCTAAACCAAAAACATCCAGATCTTATAAAAAACAATAAAATCTGCCGGGGGTAAGATACAGAGCGTTTCTTAGGAACTGATCAACCAACGAACCTGTAACCGATTCCGGATTCAGTAACCAGAAATTTGGGTTTTGCAGGGTCTTCTTCGATTTTTTTTCTGAGCTGTGCAACAAAAACTCTGAGATACTGTGTTTGTCCAATATATCCGAATCCCCATATTTCTTTAAGGATTGTCTGATGGGTAAGTACCTTGCCAGAGTTTTTTGCAAGCATGGCAAGAAGATTAAATTCAGTGGAGGTAAGTTTTACGGGAAGGCTGTTTTTCGAAACACGGTGATTAGCCATATCTACAATAAGGGTCCCAAAGCTGAGCACGGGTTCATCCTGAGCTTCAGCAGCATGCCTCAGGGCAACCCTTATCCTTGCGAGAAGCTCACCTGTCCTGAATGGTTTAATAAGATAGTCATTCGATCCGCTGTCAAGAGCTTTCACAATATCATCTTCACTGTTTCTGACTGAAAGAATCATAACAGGTCTGAGATACCATTCGCGAAGCCTGGCAAGAACATCGATACCGTCAGTATCGGGAAGACTAAGGTCGAGAATGATAAGGTCGGGATGATGCGTTGCTGCCGCAGCAATTCCNTCCCTGCCTGTAGAAGCTTCATATACTTTGTATCCGTTTGATGAAAGTGTTATATCCAGAAGCCTTCTTATCTGGACCTCNTCGTCAATAACCAGAATAGTTTCCGCNTTATTCATTTTTGTAGATTTTTATCAGCATAATCGACCTGCGGTTTTTCAGAAGGAATCTTAACTGTGAGCCTGGCACCACCACCTTCCCTGTTTGAGGCAGCTATTATTCCCCTGTGCGCTTCAGTGAATCCTTTCGCAATTGAAAGGCCTAATCCGGTTCCGCCGGTACCGGTTCCTTCAATCCGGTAGAATTTCCGGAAAATATTAGGTATTTCATGTTCAGGAAATCCCGGGCCGTGGTCCATAACCTCAAAAGCCATCATTCCTTCATTGTAAGTTATCATGATCTCAATATCCCTTGAGGCCGAAGAATATTGAATTGCGTTATAAAGGAGGTTATGGACTATCTGTTCCATCAATCCAAAATCGATGAAAACCAAAGGCATCTCATCTGAGATTTCAACTCTAAGGTTAAATAGCTTAAGCTCATCGGCAAGGTTATCAATAACTTTATTTACAAGATCGTGGATATCACACCAGTCAAGCCTTGGAGTAATATGACCGCTCTCCAGCCTCGACATATTAAGAAGGTTTTCGATCAGTCTGTTCAGCCTGTTGGATGCCTTAAAAATCTCATATGAAAGCTCTTTTTCAACACCAGCCCCCGACAATTCAAGAAGCGATTCGGAACCGCTTAATATGGTTGAGACCGGTATCCTCAGTTCATGTGAAATTGAGTTAAAGAGAGTCTTGTACAGTTTATCTGACTCATCCAGAAAGCGTGCCTTTCTTGCAAGGATATTTAGAAATTCCCTTTCAATTGCATTGGAAATCTGCGTTATTGAAGCCTCCCAGAAGTCATATTCTTCACCCTTAAATAAGTCTGCATGCTTTGCTGCCATGATACCTGNTCTNACTGTCCTTCCNGACAGAGGATAAAAGGTATATTCAGAATCGGCACCATCAGCAGTGAACTTACCGGCTNTATTCCCTTCAGAAAAGACTTTCCGTGCAAGGATCTGATCGTTTATTGAGAAAGCAGANGCGAAATGAAGGTTGTTTTGCCCATCCTGAATCAAAAAATGTGCTTCAATTCCAAAACTTGAACTGATACCNGAGGTGGCAATATTCTTGATGTCTTCCATATTCCCCGCGTCCGACAAATTTCTNGTAAGCTGGTAAAGTGAATTCGTCCTCGATTCACGATCTATCGCAATCTTTTCCTGCCTTCTTACCCTTGATGTAAGAATACCGTTTACCAGTGCAATAATGAAAAACATGGCAAGCATCATTGCATCATCCGTCTTATCAATGGTTATGGTGAATCTGGGAGGAATGAAAAAGAAATCCCAGATNAAAGCACTNAGCATAGCTGCAAGGGCAATGGGACCAATACCCATGAAAATGGATAATATGGAGACAACAAACAGGAGGATAAAAGACACTGTAAGGTACCCAATATAATCTGTGAGGAAGAAACAGATTACCGACACGCTAATGACTATCATTCCCGCAAGCAGATAAACCTGCCATCCCGATTTCATTTCTGGAATTATAAGCCTATTGTGTCTTATTCCGGCGCCTGCCATAATTTCAATCTGGCTAATTAAATATAAAATTAAGGCAAATCATTGATTAAAGCGGTACTGTGATAAAACTTTATGCACATCAGTTTACCCTTATCGGGAAAATCACGATCGGAATGCCAAATTTAAAAAGTCNCTTCTGGATTGAAAAGATCGTGTGGTTATGAAGCAGCCTGGAGAGATAGAAAGTTTTTGANAAAACCAGCTGCCCGCCAAAGAGTGCAGCTCCGGAGAGANGGGGCCTTATCCTNTTGACAATCCTGTAAACCTCACTTACAGGATCNGTTCCGATTGTCCAGATGCTTTTTCCATACAGCCCGAATTGATTAGCGACCGTAACATATTTATCTCCATCTTCCTTTACCTGTCTCTTAAATTGTTCAAGTTCCTCAGTTCCCCTGTAAATTCTAGAATTAAGGATCCCAACCCTGATAAACACAATATTGCTGTAAACACCTTTGAAATTTTCAACAATCCGCAGGAATGTAAAAAGTCCGGTTCCCCCGAATCCGCTNACCATAATGATCGCTGTTTTCCCTTCAGGCTTGAAATTCACTTTCTTCACGTTATTTACAGCACATGGCTTCTGCCCAATGAGTTTTTCTATTTCATTATAAGCACTGAGCCTGATCCTCTGAAGCTTGACAGCGACTCTGAAATAATGGCGCTTGATAATAATGGCAAGGAAAATAAGAACACTTGTTATAAGAAGTGTTACCCACCCGCCTTCTCCGAATTTCAATACTATAACGGAAATCAGAATNAAGCTTGTCAGAATAAGGCCTAGTCCGTTAATTAAAANTTTTCTTTTCCAGTNAGTTTCCTGATGGCGTGATATCCACCAATGCTTAACCATGCCTACCTGGGAAATAGTGAAGGTGATGAATACATTTATACTATAGAGTACAACGAGAAATGCAACGGAACCATGTGAAACAAGCATAAGAATTATTGAACCCATACCCATTAGCAAAACGCCATTCAGGGTTACAAGCCTGTCGCTGAGGGAGGCAAATCTTTTCGGGAACCAATGGTCTATGGCCATATTTGCCATGATTCTCGGACCGTCAATAAATCCTGTCTGAGCTGCCACAAAGAGCAGAGCGGCTTCTGAAATGAGAGTGAGAAGAATAAAGCCTTTTGCCGGTAATGCCCCCCAGCCGGCAGTAACATTTTCAAGCAGAACAGCATTCAGGGTTTTATGGGTATCGAGCTGAACATTGAACAGCATATAACATACCATAAGCCCAAGAACCATAAATGACAGGGATGCTGCCATCAGGAACATTGTTTTTCGTGCAGTNTCAACTTTNGGCTCCCTNAGGATGGGAATGCCATTGCTTACTGCCTCAATACCCGTATAGGTGCCGGCTCCCATGCTGTACGCCCTTAAAATGATAAAAAAAGTTACAAGGAAACCGCTTTGTGAAAATGTTGATGAGATATCAGCTGAAGTTCTTGAGGCAACTTCAGTGAAATTGGAAGAATGAATAAAAATCCCATAAATAATAGCAAAGACATGTGTTGCAATAAAGATTACAAATATGGGAGTCAAAGACAGAACCGATTCCTTTACACCTCTGAGATTCAAGAGAATCAGAAAGATTACGCCTATGAGTGCAAACGGAACCTTCATGCTCTGCATCGCCGGAGAAAAGAAACTGAAAAGGGCATCAGCGCCGCTCGAAACCGAAATTGTTATCGTAAGGACGTAATCAATTATCAGAGCAGAGCCCGAGATCATACCGACCGTTGGAGAAAGAAGCTTGCTTCCTACCAGGTAGCCTCCTCCCCCATGAGGGAATAGTTTAATAATCTGACTATAGCTGGAGCTGATAATTATAATGGTCAGGACTGAACCGATTGCAACAAAAATAGCCAGGCTTGTATGCCCCTGCAGGTTTCTGAATGCTTCTTCAGGGCCATAGCATGAGGATGAAATTCCGTCGGAGCCAAGTCCAATCCATGCAAAAAAGGCAACCAGTGTCAGCTTATGGAAGAGTGCTTTGTCCTGTATTGTTTTAGCCTTGCCGATTACAGCATTTTTAAGGCCCTCACCGAAAGAATAACTCCCTCCCGCATTGTCCCATTCATCACTGCGCCTCATAACAAAATAATTAAAAACTTCCTGTAAAGCCCGTGCTTTTATTTATCATGCATAAATCGCGCAAAGGTAGTCCTGTCCATATAAATAAATTATAAGGAATCTTTACATGGTATAAAGTTTTTATAAAGATTCTGATTAAGATAATCAGGTATTAAGGTTCCGCGCGACGATCCTGCTTTCTTTCGATATGCTCGGGGAATTGCTCATTAAGATAATTCTTCAGATGCAGGATATATCCTACATAGAAACCTGTCGCGAAGAGGAAAATAAGGCCACCGAAGAATTTTAATATCAACAGAATCTTTTCCACAGCCATAAATATTTAACTGTTCAAAATTACTGTCGCAGGTATAAAGGAATTATAAAGATTGAAGGGTTAAGAGTAAATATAAAATTAAAAATTAGTCGGGACTATATTTATAGTCAAAAAAGATATACCTTTAAATTGTAATCTGTTGATAAAATACGCCGGTATTAATTCTGGCTTATCTTCTGTCAATTATTTAGCTGAATTTCAATACTATGTTATCATGATTTACGTTTTAGTACCGAAATGACTGTTTAATGAAGGCTCAACTCCTACTGATTCCTGTTCTGCTTTTTTTCGTTTCTTGCTCCGGCAACAAAAATGAACGTATTCTTACTTTAAGGGTAACCCGATCGGATTATGTGGAAAAAATTAATATCCCCGGCACCGTTCAGGCTGTAGTGAATACTTCAGTAAATGCCCCCAATGGGATGTATGGCATGATGACAGTTTTAAAACTGGGAAAAGATGGATCCTATGTCCATAAGGGTGACACCATCTGCGTCCTTTCATCTGCAGAGCTGGAATCAACTTACAAAGAAGAACTCAACACGATTGAAAAACTGGAGGCTGATGTAAAAAAAGCGGAAGCTGATAACAACCTGAATATTTCACTGCTGGAGGCTCAACTTGCAACAAGCGAAGCACAAGTCAGAATATCGTCGCTTGATTCTCTTCAGCTTCAATACGCCTCCGACTCAAGGAAGAAGCTTCTGCAGCTTGAAATGAAAAAATCGCTTATCGAAAAACAGAAAATAGAGAAGAAGCTTTCAGCTACAAAACGTATCGGCGAAAATGACCTCAGACAGAAACGGGCACGACTTATTCAGGAAAAAATGAAGATACAAAATTACGCTGAGCAGCTAAGTGCATTGAATATAATTGCAAAAAGAGACGGAGTGGTTCAGCAGGTAGAATCACCCATGTATATGATCTCCTCATCGCAGGGCACAGGCACTTATGGTGGAACAATAAAAGAAGGTAGTGTTATGATGATGCCCGGGCCGGTGCTTCAGTTCCCCGACCTTAGCAAGATGCAGATATCAGCCGATGCTGCTGAAGCAGAATTCAAGAAAATAGAAAAAGGACAGAAGGTATTCATTAGGATAGATGCAGCAGGCAAACTTCTCATAACAGGAAAGGTAAACAGGAAAAGCCTTTCAAGCAGTTCTTCCCANAGGTACTCAAGGTCAAAGGTAAAAACATATGAAGTCATCATCGATGTTGACAGTTGTGATTCGGCAATGAAGCCAGGACTAAGCGCCATGTGTGAAATTATTCTCCGGGAGGCAAGGGATACCCTCTTCATTCCTTCCGTGGCAATTTTTGAGAATGACAGCAGCAAGATTGTATATGTAATGAAAGGCCGGAAATTCATCCCGTCACAGGTAAAAACAGGGTCTTCCGGAAATTCATANACAATTATTACAGAAGGGCTCAAGGGNAATGAAATTGTTGCACTTACACAACCTCCGAACAGCCTGATCTTAAAGGAAAAAAATAAAGCCGATACAACCAGGACAATGCATAACTAAAATAATCCCCATGTTTAAGAAAATTCTTGTNCCTCTATTATTGCTTATAATNTCCTGCAACGGCAGTGAGACATCAAATGTTGAAGTTGCAAGAGTAAAGAAAGGAACATTTTTGGAGGAACTAACCGAGCAAGGCACTGTTGAAGCTGTCAATTCAATTTCAATCTCAGCTCCGGTGGTCTCCTACCGATATGGGGGTCTTAAAATTGCCAAAATAATAGATGATGGGAAGGAAGTGCAGAAAGGGGATACCATCATGATTTTTGATCCGTCAGAAATAAAAAGGTCAATCATCCAGGCTGAACAGCAACTCGAAATTGCCAGGGCTGAATATGACAAACTGAAATCAACCCAGCAATCGGAAATCGAAGACCTTGAAGCTGATCTTGAACTTGCCAGGCTATCTCAGGAAATATCGAGAGTCAATTTCGAAATGGCAACATATGAACCGGAGGCTACAAAGAAAGAGATTAACCTGAAACTTGAATCCGCCACAATCTCACTTAACAGAGCCAAAGAGCAAATCGAAAACAAGAAGATTATCCACAGAGAAGACCTGTTGCAAAAAACGCTGGCTATCAATCAGCTTACTTCAACACTGGATGATGCAAACTCTTCCATGAACAAGCTATTTGTAGTCAGTCCGGCCAATGGCATTGCCATAAAAGAACAAAACTGGAACACTGACCAGAAATGGGCAGTGGGTGATCAACCCTATTCAGGATCCAGACTTATTGAACTTCCTGATCTTTCAGCAATGATGTCTGAAGTAAAAATAAATGAGGTGGATGTTGCTAAGGTTGGTGTCGGACAAAAGGTGGAAATTCGTCCCGATGCCTTTTCCGATTCTTTGTTTAAGGGCACTGTGGAATCTGTTGCAAATCTTGCTCAAAACAAAGATTACAGGTCCAAGGTAAAAATATTCCCTGTTCAGATTAAAATTGATGAGAAGAGCAAAACCCTTCTTCCAGGATTGACAGTCAATTGCAAGATTATTGTCAGCGAGGTCCCAAATGTTCTGTTTATCCCGCTCGAATCACTTTTCAATGAGCAGGGAGATGATTTTGTTTATCTTAAAACAGGCTCGGGATTCAAGCGTCAGATAGTAAAAACAGGGGCTGTCAATTCCGATTTTGCTCTCATTACTGAAGGTCTGACGGAAAAAGATGTTGTAGCATTATCAAACCCCTTCCTTAAAAAGGATGAGGTAAAAACGAAAAATACAAGTACCACTGCCAGGGAAGGCAAATAAATTTGATCTGAAAAATTAATTGATACCTGAGGTGAACAAATTCCTGTAATCCGAAACAAATGAAAAACCTTCTGATATATATACCGATAGTATTCCTGATTGCATCTTCGTGCAACAAAAAAGAAGAAAGCGGTTATTCTGCAAAAAAGGGCGCGTTCAGGCAATCAGTTACAGAATCAGGTGAGCTGAAGGCATTGAATTCCATCACTCTTTCAATGCCAAAGATTAATTACATTTACGGATATAATTTCAAGATAATTGGACTGGCTGAACATGGGAAAATTGTCCACAAAGGCGACCCGGTTATTATAATCGATCAATCCTCTGTTCAGAAGTATATTATTGAAAAGAAAGAATCATTAGAGACTGAAATTGCTTCCACAAACAAGCTTCAGGCTCAGATTCGCAACAATTTGCAGGAGCTTCTTGCACAAATCAAAAACGACCAGGCCAGCTTCGATATCAAAAAACTTGAGAAACAAAACTCAGCCTTTGAATCTGAAGGAATGAGAAAGGTCATCGATCTGGAATTCAGGCAGGCTGAAATAACCCTGAAGAAATTACAGAATACCCTGGAACGCCGTCCCCTTCAGGATAGCCTCGATCTCAGAATCCAGAAAATCAAGGTTGCCCAAAAGGCAAATGAGCTTAACGCGGCACAATCAACGCTGGATTTACTGACAGTCAGGACTCCATTCGAAGGGATTTTTGTAGTTGCCGATAACTGGAGGACAGGAAAACCTATTAAGGTTGGAGATGAAGTATACCTGGGAAACCCTGTCGCACAGATACCTGACATCAGGACAATGAGTGTAGACGGATACATTCTTGAGAATGATATTAGCAGAATCAGAGTCGGACAAAATGTGATTGTCCGGCTTGATGCAATGCCATCCGTTCAGTTTCACGGAAAATTAAGCGACATAGCTAAAGTATGTATCGACCGGGATCAGAAGAAAGTGTTTCTGACCCAGGTATTGATTTCGGAAAGCGACACCCGCCTAAAACCAGGGATGACCGTTAGCTGTGAATATATTATTTATGAAGGGCAGAATGATTTATATGTGCCAAACAACTGCATAGTTGAAGAAAATAAACACCTCTATGTTTTTGTCAAAAAAAGGGGGAAGATCAGAAAAACTGAAATAAAGCCTGGCCCTTCAAACAATACCTATACTATTGTCTCGGGTGATCTTAAACCAGGGCAAAGTCTGGAGCTTCCCGAAAACATTATAATGTAAATCAATATCATATGCAAATAAAAGAGAGCTTCAGGATTGCCGTAAATGGACTGCGNGATCATAAATTCAGATCCTTGTTAACAATGCTGGGCATTATTTTCGGAACGGCCTCTGTTATTGCAATGATGTCAATTGGCGAGGGAGCCAAGAAACAGGCAATGGCAAAATATCAGGACCTTGGAGTCAGCAACATAATAATAAGGGATAAGGATCTGTCTGACGCCGACCTTGAGGCAATCAGGACAAAATTCTCCCAGGGACTTTCCCTGGAGGATTCGAGAGCCATAAGCGAAATTGTACCGGGGGTACAAGGCGTTGCCCCGCAATCAGAGAAGAAACTTGATGCAATGTATGGTGATAAAACATCCAAAGCTACAGTA
>JGI20214J51088_10002150_pt1 | contig 13282 bp, 7 predicted proteins | sample WetSurMetagenome_FD_51088 | JGI IMG/M metagenome (IMG submission 51088)
CCCGCCGTCGCCATCGGCACCGACGGCGCCTGAGGTCGCGGCAGTGGCTCGGCTGCCGCCACGTCGAGCCCGAGATCGACGTCGATCCAGCACTCGCCCACGCCGCTTCGAGCGATCTTCACCAGATCGGCTGGGTCGTCGAGCACGAAACGGGTGCGCCAGAACGGGTGATCGATCCACGCCGCCTCGAAACCGTGCAGGTGCATGCCCAGCCGGAGGTCGCGGGTCGCAATCTTCTTCAGCATGGCCGGTGGTGATGGGGAGCTCGGGCGGGGCAATGCCCGCCCGTCACCGTCATTGTCGGCGCGCGCCGCGCCGACTTGAGCGGCCGGCATCCGCTGAGGCGCAGCGTCAGCGGAAGCGCGACTCGGGCACCGTGTGGATATCGCCCGGAAGGCTGCCGACGTAAGTGGCGATCTCCTTCAGCTCCGATTCCTTGAACTGCTTGANCTGCGCGCCCATGATCGCATTCGTGCGACCGAAGAGCGAGTGGTCCGGCGACGCGTAGGCCTTCAACGCCGCGAACAGGTAGTCAGCATGCTGGCCGGCGAGCTTCGGGTAGGTCGGGGCGATCGGCTTGTCGAAGTTGACGCCGTGGCACGAGGTGCAGGCACCGCGCGCAATCAGCGCGCCCACCTCAGCCGGCGGCGCCGGCGGCGTCTCAGCGACGACCTTGCGCATCGTCGCCGGCACGTCACCCGAGAAGTAGGCCGCGAGGTCGGCCATGTCTTTGTCACTGAGCGAGCCGGCAATCGCGCGCATAGTCGGATGGTGGCGTTCGCCCTTCTTGTATTCGGTCAGCGCGGCGACGATGTACGGCGCGCCCTGGCCCGAGATCTTCGGCACCTTGTAGACCTGCGGGAAGCTGGCCTGGTAGCGCGGGATCGCATGGCAGCCCATGCACATCGAGGCCTTCTCATGGCCGGCTTGGGCATCCTGGGCCTGGGCCAGCGGAAGGAAGCCGGCCAGCGCCAGCAACAGGGTGATCGCTTTGGTCATCATCGAGCGCGGTGCAGAGTGATCCGGCAATTATAGGGGCCGGCTTATACTTCTCAGTCACCGTTGGCCGAAGCATCACGCGCGATGAAATTCCAGGGCTCCGACACCTACGTCGCCACGCAGGACCTGATGCTCGCCGTGAACGCGGCGATCACCCTGCAGCGTCCGCTGCTCGTCAAGGGCGAACCCGGCACCGGCAAGACGATGCTCGCCGAGGAGGTGGCCGCGGCGCTGAAGATGCCGCTGTTGCAGTGGCACATCAAGAGCACGACGAAGGCGCAGCAAGGGCTGTACGAATACGACGCGGTGAGCCGGCTGCGCGACAGCCAGCTCGCCGACAGCGACGGCGCGCAGAAGGTGCGCGACATCCGCAACTACATCGTCAAGGGCGTGCTCTGGCAGGCGTTCACGGCCGAGCAGCCGGTCGCGCTGCTGATCGACGAGATCGACAAGGCCGACATCGAGTTTCCGAACGACCTACTGCGCGAGCTCGACCGGATGGAGTTCTACGTCTACGAGACGCGCGAGCTGGTTCGCGCGCGGCACCGGCCGCTGGTCTTCATCACGTCGAACAACGAGAAGGACCTGCCCGACGCGTTCCTGCGCCGCTGCTTCTTCCACTACATCAAGTTCCCAGATGCGCCGACGATGCAGGCCATCATCGACGTCCACTTCCCGGCGCTGAAGAAGGATCTGCTCGGCGCCGCACTGAAGACCTTCTACGACGTGCGCAACCTGCCCGGGCTGAAGAAGAAGCCGAGCACGAGCGAACTGCTCGACTGGCTCAAGCTGCTCGTCGCCGAGGACATCCCACTCGCCGCGCTGCACAGCCAGGACGACAAGGTGGCGGTGCCGCCGCTGGTCGGCGCGCTGCTGAAGAACGAACAGGACGTGACGTTGTTCGAGAAGCTCGTCTTCATGCACAAGCAGCACCGCTGAACGCGATGAGCTGGCCCGCCCCCGTCGAGCTGCATGGCGAATACGCGAAGCTGCTGCCGCTGAACGCTGGCGACGAAGCCGCCCTCGCCGACGCCGCCCGTGACGGCGAGCTCTGGAAGCTCTGGTACACCGCGGTCCCGTCGCCCGAAGGCATGGGCGCCGAGATCGCACGCCGCCTGGGCCTGCAGCGCGCCGGCACGATGCTGCCATTCACCGTGCGCGATGCGCGCGGCTGCGTAGTCGGCATGACGACGTACATGAACATTGACGCCGCGCACCGCCGCGTCGAGATCGGCAGCACCTGGATCGCGAAGAGCGCACAGCGCGGCCCGCTCAACACCGACGCCAAGCGCCTGCTGCTCGCGCACGCGTTCGAGACGCTGGACTGCATCGCGGTCGAGTTCCGCACGCACCGGCTGAACCAGCAGAGCCGGCGCGCCATCGAGCGCCTGGGCGCGCAGCTCGACGGCGTGCTGCGCGCGCACCAGCGCAGCCCGAACGGCAGCCTGCGCGACACCGCCGTCTACAGCATCACCGCACCGGAGTGGCCGGCGGTGAAGGCACACCTCGAATGGCAACTCGACCAGCCGCGACCCCCACGATGAAGACGAAACCTATCAGCGTTGACGCGCTCTGGAAGATCGAGCGCGTGGGCAGTCCCAGCCTGTCGCCCGACGGCGCGCAGGCGGTCGCGGCCGTGACGCGCTACTCGATGGACGATAACAAGTCCGCGAGTAGCCTGTGGCTGCTGTCGACACTGGGCGGCACGCCGCGCGCGCTCACCCATTGCGGCGAGAAGGACGGCCAGCCGCAGTGGAGCCCGCACGGCGACCTGATCGCCTTCGTCGCCAAGCGCGAGCAGCAAGGCATCAAGGACGACGGCGCGCAGCTCTACGTGATCGCCCCCGACGGCGGCGAGGCGCGGCGCGCGGCGACAGTGGACACTGGCGTCGAGGCCTTCCGCTGGTTCCCGGACGGGCGCCGGCTCGCGTTCGTCTCCTGGGTTTGGCCAGAGCTGAAGGGCACCAAGGCGCAGGCGGCCAAGGCGAAGGAATTCAAGGACCGCAAGGAAAGCGGCTACGCGACGAGCGAGGCCCAGTATCGCCACTGGGACCACCACCTGCCGATGGGCCGGGTGGCGCACCTGCACCTGCTCGAGCTCTCGCGCGACGGCACGCCGGGGAAGGTGCGCGACCTGCTCGAGGGCACGCCCTACGAGCTGACGCGCGCCGACCCGGACGCGAACGCCTTTGACGTCTCGCCCGACGGCCGGCGCCTCGTATTCGCGTTCGACCCCGCGCCCGAGAAGATGGTCGGCAACTGCTTCGCGCTCGCCGAGATCGACCTGAAGAGCGGCCGCATCGCGGTGATCGCGCAGGACGCCGAATGGGACTTTGGCGCCCCGCGCTACAGCCCGGACGGCGAGCGCATCGCATTCATCGCCAGCCACCAGGGCGTGAAGCACACGATGCCCGGCCAGCTCGCCGTCTGGGCGCGCGACGGCGGCACATGGGATCTCGTCAGTGGCGAATGGGACCACGAGGTACACGCACCACTGCACTGGGAGGACGATGGCCAGGCTGTGCTGCTGCGCGCCGAACAGCAGGGCCGGCAGCATTTGTGGAGCTTCGACCTGCCGGACCGGCGCGCCGAGGTCGTCGTGCACGGCGGCACCGTGCAGGGCTACGACAAGGCCGCCGGAACGCTGGTAACGCTCGCCGACGCGGTCGACCACCCTGCCTTCTTGCGCGCCCATCTCCCCGGCGCGCCGGCGCGCCGGATCGAGCACTTCAACGACACGCTGCTGAAGAGCCTGGCGACGGGGCGCACCGAAGAGATCTGGATCAAGGGCGCGAGCGCGTCGAACGCCGCCGACGGCGACGAGGTGCAGATGTGGGTCACCTACCCGCCGGACTTCGACCCGAAGAAGAAGTACCCGGTGATGCACCTGATTCACGGCGGCCCGCACACCGCGTTCGGTGACGCCTGGCATTACCGCTGGAACGTGCAGACCTTCGTCGCGCAGGGCTACGTCGTCGCCTGCGTCAACTACCACGGCTCGTCGGGCTTCGGCTACGCGTTCCTCGACAGCATTACGCACCGCTGGGGCGAGCTCGAACTGCAGGACGTCGAGGCCGGCACCGACTGGCTGCTCGGCCAGCGCTGGACCGACAAGGCGCGCGTCTACGCCACCGGCGGCAGCTACGGCGGCTTCATGGTCGCATGGATGAACGGCCACGTGCCGGCCGGCCGCTACGCCGCCTATATCTGCCATGCCGGCTGCTTCGACTGGGCCGCGATGTTCGCCGACGACGCCTACACCTGGCACGCCAAGGAACTGGGCGCCTGGTACTGGGACGACCTGGCCAAGATCCACGCGCAGAGCCCGCATGTCTCTGCCGGCGCGATGGCGACGCCGACGCTGGTGATCCACGGCGCGCTCGACTACCGCGTGCCCGACGCCCAGGGCCTGGCCTACTACAACACGCTCAAGGCGCGCGGCGTGCCGGCGCGGCTGCTCTGGTTCCCGGACGAGAACCACTGGGTGCTCAAGCCGCGCAATTCGAAGCAGTGGTACGGCGAGTTCTTTGACTGGCTGAAGCGCCACGCAAGGCCCGCCGGCCGCACGCGCGCGAAGCGCGCGGCCGAGGGCGCAGCGCGCAAGCGCTGAACTTGCGCAGCGCGCAAGCGCCGAATCCAATCAGGCGCTGACGGTCGGCTCGGCCGGCGTCGGCGCAGCGGCATGCTGGATGCGGTCGCGGCCGGCAGCCTTGGCGCCGTACAACGCCTGGTCCAGCCGGCGCTGCACCGTCTGCAACATTTCGGCCCGCCCGTCCACCACCGCCAGGCCGATGCTGACTGTCACCGGCGCCAGATCGCGAGCCTCCGGGTGGCGCAGCGAGCGCACCGCGTCGAGCATGCGCGCGGCCACCACCTCGGCGCCGGCGCGGTCGGCGCCTGGCAGCAGCACGCAGAACTCCTCGCCTCCCATGCGCGCGACGCTGTCGACCTCGCGCGCGGCCGCGTGCAGCGTCTGCGCGACGCGCACGAGCACCGCGTCGCCAGCGGCGTGGCCGAAGCGGTCGTTCACTTGCTTGAAGTGGTCAATGTCGATCGACAGCATCGCGAAGCGGCCGCCCAGGCGGCGCTGGCGCTGGGTCTCGGCGCGCAGCCGCTGCTCCATTGGGCGCCGCCCGAGCAACCCGGTGAGCATGTCGTGGTCCGAGCGGTACTGCAGGCGGCGCACCAAGCGCAGCAGCACGAGCGCGGTCAGGTTCATGTGCAACACGAGCCCGAACGCGAGCGAGCCGAAGGCCACAGGCACGTTGCCGCCGCCGGGGCGGTCGATGTAGCTCGCGAACAGCTCCGGGTGGGACGGCGCCATCAAGCCGCGGCCGACGATCAGCGCCGCCACCAGCGCCAGCGGCGCCGCGCACCAGGTTGCAGCCGCACGGCCGAATTCGCCGGCCAGACGGCACCGCACCTCGTTCGCGGCGCGCAGCAGCGTCCAGCCCATGCCCGCCGCGCCCAGCATCACCGCCGGTAGCAGGGTGGCCTTCCAGCCGACGACGCCGAGCAGCCCGGCCACGGCCAATGCCAGCACCAGCGCGTGCTCGCGGTCGGTTGGGGCGACGCGCGCGAAGCGCTGGATGCCGCGCCGNAGCGCAACGAANGACGCAATCAGCAGCGCGTTCGCCACCGCCACCGTCAGCCAGACCGGAGCGCGGCCGCGCAGCAGCACGAGACCCATGCCGGCGGCCACCAGCGCCGCGGCCAGCGCCCAGTGCAGAGCCGGCGGCCGCGCCAGTCGCAGTCGTGCGGCGACCATCCACAGCAAGCCGAACAGCACTTGCTGAAGCAGTATGACGGACAGCAGCAACGCGGCTCTGGACATGGTCGGCATGGGCGGAGCCGGCCCTCGGGAAGGCTCACAATAGCGTCATCGGACGAATCCCATGCTGATCAACTTCTTCTTCACCCTGCGTGCCGCCAAGCTGCCGGTATCCGTGAAGGAGTTCCTGACCCTGCTCGAGGCCTTGCAGGCAGGCGTGATCGGCCCCTCGGTCGACGATTTCTACGTGCTGTCGCGCACCGCGCTCGTCAAGGACGAGGCCCACTTCGACAAGTTCGACCGCGCGTTCAGCGCCTACTTCAAGGGCGTAGAACTGCTCACCGACTTCACGAAGGACCTGCCGCTCGAGTGGCTGAGGAAGACCCTCGAACTCGAACTCTCGCCCGAGGACAAGGCGGCGGTCGCGAAGATGGGCTGGGACGAACTGATGGAGACGCTGAAAAAGCGCTTCGAGGAGCAGAAAGAGCGCCACGAGGGCGGCAGCAAGATGATCGGCACCGGCGGCACCTCGCCTTTCGGCGCCTATGGATACAACCCGCAGGGCATACGCATCGGCCAGGACAAGGGCCGCAACAAGAGCGCGGTCAAGGTCTGGGACCAGCGCGCGTACAAGGACTACGACGACACGCGCGAGCTCGGCACGCGCAACATCAAGGTCGCGCTGCGCCGGCTGCGCCGCTTCGCGCGCGAGGGTGCGGCCGAGGAGCTCGACCTCGACGACACGATCCACAGCACTGCGGCCAACGCCGGGCTGCTCGACATCAAGCTCGTGCCCGAACGCCACAACAAGGTCAAGGTGTTGCTGCTGATGGACGTCGGCGGCACGATGGACGAGCACATCCACCGCGTCGAAGAGCTGTTCTCGGCCGCGAAGACCGAGTTCAAGCACCTCGAGTTCTATTACTTCCACAACTGCGTCTACGACTTCATGTGGAAGAACAACCGGCGCCGCTTCAGCGAGAAGTTCGCGACCTGGGACCTGATCCGCAAGTACAACAANGACTACAAGCTGATCGTCGTCGGCGACGCGACNATGAGCCCGTACGAGATCCTCCAGCCCGGCGGCAGCGTCGAGTACAACAACGAGGAGCCGGGTGCCGAATGGCTGCAGCGGCTGACGAACGCGTTCCCCAAGTTCGCCTGGATCAACCCCGAACCGCAAGGCGTGTGGCAGTACCGGCAGAGCATCGCGATCGTGCAGCAGCTGATGAACCAGCGCATGTTCCCGCTCACGCTCACCGGCCTGGAAGGGGCGATGCGGCTGCTCGGCAAATGAAGGGCCGCCTCGCCGCAGCGCTGCTGGCGATCCTGTGGCTCGGCGGCTGTGCGGCGCTGAAACCGGTGGCGCCGGCGAACGCCGCGTCGGCCCCGTCGACCAGCCTCGACGTGCAGGCCCCGGCCGCGCTGAAGACGCTGCTCGAGCGCAACCTCGACGTTGCCCGGGTCGGCAGCCTGGGCGGCGGCGAGACCATCGACGACGACGAATGGTCGCGCCTGATCGACGCCGCGCCGGCGCAGGCACGCTCGCTGCTGCAGACCGAGGGTTACTTCGATCCGACGATCACGCTCGTGCGCGAGCCCGGCGCGCGCCGCGTCGAGCTGAAGCTCGAGCCCGGCCCGCGCGTGCACGTCTCGCGCGTGACCGTCGTCGTCGACGGTGCACTCGAACGCGCCGTCGAGGCCGGCGACGCCGACGCGAAGACCGTGGTCGCCGACCTGCGCCGCGACTGGCGGCTGTCGCCCGGCAAGCCCTTCCGCAACGCCGACTGGACCGAGGCCAAGGCCGCCGCGCTGGCCCAGCTGCGCGCCGACGGCTACGCGACCGCGAGCTGGAACGGCACCGCCGCCGAGATCGACCCGACGACGCACGAGGCGCGATTGTTCGTCGTCGCCGAGAGCGGGCCGCTGTTCCGCTTCGGCCGGCTCGACATCCAGGGGCTGGTGATCCAGGACGCCGACACGGTGCGCAAGCTGGCCGACTTCCCGCCCGGCGCGCCGGTCACCGACAAGCGGCTGCTCGACTTCCAGGACCGGCTGCAGAAGTCGGGCCTGTTCGACGGCGTCGTCGTCTCGCTCGACACCGACGCGGCGCAGGCCGGAGCGGCCACGGTGCGCGTGCGGCTGCGCGAGGCGCCGCTGCAGGTCTGGACGATCGGCCTGGGCATCAGCGCGAACACCGGTCCGCGCCTGTCGGCCGAGCACAAGATCCGGCGCATCTTCGGCCACCCGGCGACGGCGCGCAACAAGGTCGAATGGGGCAGCCTGCACCGCGCGTGGGACGGCGAGATCAGCGGCCAGTCCGGCGTCGGGCTGTACCGCCCGCTGCTCGGCGGCACCGTCGACTGGCTGCGCTCGAACACCGACCTCGTGCTCTCGCAAAGCCTGCGCCTGGGCCGCGCGCAGAGCAGCGAGCGCATCGAGCGCCTGTACTACGCGCAGGTCGAGCGCTCGGCGCGGACCACCGACACCTCGTTCCTCAGCGCCGCGGCCGTGGTCGCGAACTACCACCTCATCTGGCGCGACCTCGACAACGTCGTGCTGCCCACCGACGGCTGGACGGTGTCTGCTCAGGGCGGCGTCGGCCGCGCCCACGGCACCGCCGCGCCGGCCGGGCTCTTCACCCGGGTCTACGGCCGGCTCACCGCGTACCGGCCGCTCGGGCGCCAGTGGTACGGGCAGGCGCGCGTCGAGTTCGGCCAGGTGTTCAAGAAGGCGGCGGTCGCGGTGCCGCAGCTCGAGCTGTTCCGCGCCGGCGGCGACGATTCGGTGCGTGGCTACAGTTACCGCAGCTTGGGGCCGCTGCTCGCCGACGGCACAGTCACCGGCGGCAACTCGCTGTTCACGACCAGCCTCGAATTCGCGCACCCGCTCGCCGCGTCCATGCCCAGCCTGTGGGGCGCGATGTTCATCGACGCCGGCGACGCCGCCGACAGCCTGCGCCGCCTCAAGCCGCGCGTCGGCACCGGCGTCGGGCTGCGCTGGCGCAGCCCGGTCGGCCCGCTCAACCTCGACTGGGCCTGGGCGCCGGCGCTGCACGCCGGGCGCCTGACGCTGAGCGTCGGCATCGCGTACTGAGAGCCTGTGAAGATATGAATCGCACCCGCGCGAGGCCCCGGAACAGGCCCACTTGTCGTTGCAAAGCCTCGCCGGGGTCCACCCCCGGCTGCGCTTTGCGCCTAGATTGGGCCTGTTCCGGGGCCTCACGCTGTGGGCCGGGGTACCCAAGGGCGCTGGGCCGCGTTGCGCCGCTTGCCCAGGCGGTCAGCCTGGGCCGCGCGCCGCGCCGTGCCCAGCACCTTTGGCCGACCCGGCGCGGGTGCGATTCATATCTTCACAGGCTCTGAATCTCGCATGGACGCCGCGCCGCACCCTGCCCGCCCGCTGCGCACCGCGCTGCGCCTGCTGCTGCCGACCGCGCTCGTGCTCGCGCTGATGGCGCTCGTCGTGGCCGGGCTCGCAGGCGGCGCGGTCTGGCTGCTGCGCAGCGAAGGCGGCACGCGCTGGCTGCTCGCGCGCCTGCCCGGCGTCCAGGTGCGCGGCGTGCAGGGCGCGCTGCTCGGCCCGCGCTTCGCGCTCCAGGGACTGAAGGTCGAATGGTCCGGGGGCCACAAGTCGTTCGCGCTGACCGGGCTGCAGGCCGACGGCCTGGTCTGGCGCTGGCGCCCGCAGTCCGGCGCCTGGGTCGGCCTGCAGGCCGAGCGGATCGCGGTGCAGGACCTCGCGCTGCAGACCGGCCCGGCCGCCGCCAACGCGCCGCCACCCCGGCTGCCGGCCTCGCTGCAGCTGCCGGCGCGGGTCGACATCGCCGCGCTGACGATCGGCCGCCTGAGCGTCGACCGGCTTGCGCCGCTCACCGACCTGAGCGCGCGCGTCGCGCTCGGCGCCGACGGCGGCCACCGCATCGACGCGCTGCACTTGGCCTGGGACAAGGTCCGCGTCGACGGCAACGCCCGCATCGCGAGCGCGCGGCCGTTCGCGCTCACCGCGCGGCTGCAGGTGACGCCGCGTGCCGACGCGGCCTTCGACGCCACGCTCGACGCCGGCGGCACGCTCGAGCGCGCGACGCTGTACGCAAGGCTGCGCGGCGTCGCGCGCGCCGGCCACGCGGCGCCGGCCGCCGACGTGCGCGCCGAGCTACAGCCCTTCGCGGCCTGGCCGCTCGCCGCGCTGAGTGGGAGCACCCAGGCGCTGGACCTCGCCGCGCTCGCCAGCGGCCTGCCGCGCACGCGCCTGGCCGGCCAGGTGCAGGTGCACAGCAGCGCGCTGCAGGCGCCGATCACCGCGTCCATCACGCTGGACAACGCCGACCCCGGCCGCTGGGACGAAGGCCGGCTGCCGCTGCGCCACGTCGCGCTCGAACTGGCGGCGCGTGCCGACGCGCGCGACCGCGTCGACCTGCGCCACTTCGAGCTCGCGCTCGATGGCGGATCCGGCGCCGGCACCTGGCAAGGCAGCGGCCAATGGCTGAAGAACCGGCTCACGCTGACGAGCACGCTCGCCGGCGTGCGGCCGCAGCGAATCGACGGCCGGGCCGCGGCGATGACGCTGTCGGGTCCGCTCGCGCTGACGCTGCAGGGCCTGCCCGCGCCCGACGGCAGCGCCGCCACGACGCCGCTCGCCGTCGAGCTGAAGACCACGCTCGACGGCCGGCTCGACGCCGCGCCGCAGCCGGTGCGGCTCGCGATCGACGGCCACGCCGACGCCGAACGGATCGAGGTGCGCGAGTTGCGCGCGAGCGCCGGCAGCGCGGTCGCCGAGGGCACGGCCAGCGCCGAGCGCGGCGCCGGCGGGCGCTGGTCGCTGCGCTCCGACGGCAGCCTGAACGACTTCGACCCACTGCCCTGGTGGCCGGGCGAAGCGGGCTCGGCCTGGCGCCGCGGGCCGCACCGGATTTCGGCCGACTGGCAGCTCGCGGTGCGGCTGCCGGCCGATGCGCGCCGGCTCGCGCCGCTGGCGCTGCTGCAAGGCCTGGCCGGCGAGGGCCGGCTCCACGTGCACGACTCGCTGCTCGCCGGGCTGCCGCTCGCGGCCGACCTCACGCTCGGCCAGGCGAAAGGCGCGACGAGCGCGCGCGGCACGCTGCAGATCGCCGGCAACACGCTCGCGCTCGACGGCCGCGGCGACGCCAACGGCAGCGGTGCCGCCGACCGCTGGCGGCTCACGCTCGACGCCCCCGACCTCGGCCGCCTCGGGCCGCTCGCCCGGCTGGTGCCGGCGACCGCGGTCTGGGCACCGCGCAGCGGCAAGGCGAGTGCGACGTTGGACACGATCGGCCGCTGGCCGGCGCTGCGCACCGAGGGCCAGGCGACGCTGACCCAGCTCGAGGCCGGCGACCTGGGAGTGCAGACCGGCAGCGTGCACTGGAACCTGGACACCGGCGGCAGTGGCGACCGGCCGCTGCAGCTCGAGGCCCGGCTCGGCGGCATGCACCTCGGCCGCCAGCGTGCAGAGCAATTGAGCGTCGATCTCAGCGGCACGCTGGCGCGGCACCGGCTGCTGCTGTCGGCCGCGCTGCCGCTGACGCCGCCGCCCGCGGCCGAGACGCTGTTCGCGATGAAGCCCGGCTCGGGCACGCGCGCGCGGCTCGAGGCCGACGGCAGCTGGAGCCCCGACCCCGGCGGCGGCGGACGCTGGCACGGCCGCGTCGACAGCCTCGCCGTCGGCACCTGGGACGGGCACACGCTCACCGGGGCCCCGGCCGCCGACTGGCTGCAGGCCGAGGGGCTGGACGCCACGCTGCAGTTCGCTGCCGGTGGCGAGCTCGTCGACCTGCAGGCCGACCCCGGCCAGCTGCGCATCGCCGGCGCGGTGGCGCTGCGCTGGGACGCGGTCCATCTCGACCTGCGCGGCGCACGACCGAACATCGCGCTGCGCGCCGAGCTCGCGCCTTTCGAGGTCGCGCCGTTGCTCGCGCGCGCGCAGCCGAAGATGGGCTGGAGCGGCGACCTGCGCCTCGGCGGCCATGTCGACATCCGCGCGGCCGAGAACTTCGACGCCGAGCTGGTGCTCGAGCGGCAGGACGGCGACCTGCTCCTCGACACCACCAGCGCGACCCAGCGCCTGGGCCTGACCCGGCTGCGCCTGGCCGTCAGCGCGCATGGCGGCGAATGGGTGTTCACGCAGGCGCTCGCCGGGCGCACGCTGGGCGAGATCGACGGCAGTCTGCGCGCGCACGCGAGCCCGCAGGCGCGCTGGCCGGGCGCGGACGCGCCGATCGACGGCACGCTGCAGGCGCACGTGGCCAACCTCGGCATCTGGGGCAACTGGGTGCCGCCGGGCTGGCAGCTCCGCGGCGACCTGAGCACGAGCGCGACACTCGGCGGCCGCTTCGGCGCGCCCGAATACACCGGCGAGATCCTGGGCCGCGGGATCACCGTGCGCAACATCCTGCAGGGAGTGAGCCTGGACCAGGGCACCGTGGCGATCAAGCTCGAAGGCGACGCCGCACGCATCGAGCACTTCACGCTGCGCGGCGGCGACGGCACGCTNACGCTGAGCGGCGGCGCGAGCTTCGGCACGACGCCGAGCGCGACGCTGAAGGTCGACGCCGAGCATTTCCGCATGCTCGGCCGCATCGACCGCCAGCTCGTCGTCAGCGGCAGCGCGAACCTCGGGCTGCGCGCCGACGAGATCAAGCTCGACGGCGGCTTCAAGGTCGACGAAGGGCTGTTCGACATCAGCCGCGGCGATGCGCCGTCGCTCGACGACGACGTCGTCGTGCTCGGCCCGGAGCAGGCCGCGCTGAAGGCGGCCGAGGCCGCCGCCGCGGCGCCGCCGCCGCGGCGCAACGTCGACGTCGCGATCGACGTCGACCTCGGCGACAAGCTGCGCCTGCGCGGCCGCGGCCTCGACACCGCGCTGCAGGGCCGGTTGCGCATCACCACGCCGGGCGGCCGGCTCGCGGTGCAGGGCCGCGTCAACGCCGAAGGCGGCACCTACCAGGCCTACGGCCAGAAGCTCGACATCACGCGCGGCGTCGTCGCGTTCAGCGGGCCGGTCAACAACCCGCGCCTGGACATCCTCGCGCTGCGGCCGAACACCGACATCGGCGTCGGCGTCGCGATCACCGGCAACCTGCTCACGCCGCGAGTGCGCCTGTACTCGGACACCGACCTCAGCGACGCCGACAAGCTGTCGTGGCTGCTGCTCGGGCGCGCGCCCGACGGCCTGGGCCGCAGCGACACCGCGCTGCTGCAGCGCGCCGCCGTCGCGCTGCTCGCTGGCGAAGGCGGCACGCCGACCGACGCGCTGATCCGCAACCTCGGGCTCGACGACCTGTCGGTGAGCCAGAACAGCGACACCGGCGTGCAGCAGACCGTGGTCAGCCTGGGCAAGCAGCTCTCGCGCCGCTGGTACGTGGGCTACGAGCGCGGCGTCAACGCGACCGTGGGCACCTGGCAGCTCGTCTACCGGCTCGCGCAGCGCTTCACGCTGCGCGCGCAGTCAGGCGCCGAAAATGCGATCGACGTGATCTGGACCTGGAAGAGCGCG
>JGI20214J51088_10002153_pt1 | contig 13269 bp, 10 predicted proteins | sample WetSurMetagenome_FD_51088 | JGI IMG/M metagenome (IMG submission 51088)
TTTCTTTTCACCTGTTGAGGTCTTCACCATTATTGTCTCCACAGTAAAGTTGTCTTTTGGGAACAAAAGTGGATCTATAGTCTGGCTGCCAGCGGTCTCCCATAAGAAGAAACATACGGCTGTAAATGCAAATGAAATCTGACGACTTTTAAACATTGATTCTTTATTTCATGGATCATCCTAAAATACGACTATTTTAAAAATAAGAGAAGTATAATCGAAAAGACAAATCCTGTCAGTACAAAATAGATACCTTTCCGAAATATTTTCGATTTTGTGCTGAACATCCATAATGACGAAATAGCCATAAAAAGCATAAGCACACCAAAGAACAGAGTAAACCAGTGAAATGGATTTTTGCTTGGTGTTTTGTGAAGTGCTGTAAGCTTGTTAAACGGGAAAATAAGTTCTTTTACCGAATATATAGCCTCACCGGTTACCGTATTGAATGATCCCCCCTGAAAATAAATTACATCCCCTTCGGTTTTGAGGATCTTAAAATCCCTTAATTTAAGAGCCGGACCAATCTCGGTGGGTTTAGTTTCAACAGGCAGGTTTACCTTTATTGTTCTCTCATGTTTCAAAAAATCAGAATCTCTGTAAATAAGAGTCATTCCGCTTATTGCATAAATTAGAACAAATCCCAGTATAAAGAATCCTATATTCCTGTGCAGAATTCGAATGGATTGATTTATTGACTTTTTTTCTATGTTTTCCATACCAAATAAATGTTACTAATTAATATTTGTATCCCATCATCGGTTCTACATATACTGGCTGTGCTTTATCCTATATATCGTTAAGAAAATAATTGAGCCAAATGTTTTGAACAATTTCATTCCGGTAGTTTTTGAAATACGCGGTAAATCTATTTAAACAGCAATAATTTTCCGGATAAAATCTAGTGAACCTGCCATTTTAGGTACTGAAGTGTCAAAAAGTATATGTAAAATGTCATGCAGTTCCCGCAAAGCAGGATTTACACTGGGGAGGTCTCTTCGGTCGGTTGACTGCGCCGGGCTTTACTTTGCTCCGGTTACTCACTTCGTACGTCAACTTGAGGTATAAAAATATTTATTTTATCTGGTATACCATTAAAACCTCGCCATGCCTGATATAAAGCTTACCCTTGTTAATGACAGGGTGAGCCCAGAAAGGTCCTTCTCCTTTTGTGATCTGAAACTCGCTTACTATGTCAAGCTTTGAGGGATCGGGTCTCACAAGGGCAACATGACCCGACTTTTCCTCAAATAAATACAGCATTCCNTCGGCAGAAATTACAGAGCCTCTTGAGTACCATTTTGCAGTCCATAGTGTTTTACCCGTTGTCCAGTCGACACATGTCCACATATCAACCGGTTTTGACATATGTGTTGTTCCGTAAATATTATTACCCAAAAGAACAGTTCCTCCAAGCTGCGGGTCAAAATTCCTGTTTTCCCAGACAATGCTTACAGAATTGCCATCTGCTGAAAGCTTAAGTTTCAATGCAACCCAGTTGTAACCGTTTGCGATAAGGATATTCCCGTCCCTGAAAACAGGTGTCATTGCATGATTTTTCATTACCCTCCCGGTTGCCGCATTAATACCTGTATAGTTTAATTTCCACATTATCTTACCATCTTTTGCATTTACTGCAAATATCTGTGTACCCATTACGGTAACAATTATTTTCTTTCCGGCATATTCAATAAGCTTGGGATTTATATACTGTGGTTCCTGATCAAGGGGTTCTGCTTCCCACATTACTTTACCATCATTAATATTGAAGGCTACCAGCGATGCTTTCTTCCCTCCAGGAGAAGCAATAACCATATTATCGGCAACCAGAGGAGATTCGGAAATTCCGAATTGTATCGGTTTACTTTCATATAACCTGTAATGGTTTTTTGACCATTTTATTTTCCCGTCCGATCCGACGCAGACAATATCACCGCTGCCGCTTATAAGGAATATTTTCCCGTTATAATATGTTGGAGTACATCTCGATCCGGTATGGTTGGCCAGCCAGGCCTTGCCATAAACAACTTCCCATTTCTTCTTTCCATCAAGAGTAAGGGCAGTCAGGATATCTGAACTGTCTCTTCTTCCAGTAACATAGATAGCGTCATCGGTTACAGTCGGAGAGGAATAGCCATCACCCATTTTATCAGCTTCCCAGAGGAGCTGTGGGCCGCCTGCCGGCCACTTTTTAAGCAATCCGGTTTCATTGTAAATTCCACTCCGCTCAGGTCCGCGCCATTCATAAAGCTGACTCTTACCTGAGATTACAAACAGAAATAAAAATATAAGTACTGAGGATGATTTTATCAAGCTCTGTTTCATAAAGTCTTATTTTTTAAGTTTTGAAATTAACTTCTTCTTTTATCACGTTTGCAAAAGTGGCATTTTTTTTGACTACCAAAGAGGTGTAAAGTGTTAAAATATTGTAAATTAGTCAATATCCTCAAACATATCCTCGCAACGAGCCCTCTCGCCACTGAAGTGGCGGTATGTGAATAACCTCCGGTGAAACCGGAGGTAAGCAACCCTCAACAAAATCCAGCTCTGAAAGAAATGAATAAAAACCCTATCCTGTACTTTCAGAGTTCNGGATCAGTTTCCCATTTCTCCGTCGGATCAGACAGACCATTTTGTCAGTATAAATTGCAATAACCGTAAATGCTGCAAATACAGCCAGAAACCATTTCACATTCCGGATATTTATTTTTTTGCCACCCGGGAACTCACCTCTTCCATGGCCTTCACTGTTTCTAAATCCTCCATCATTTGAACCTCTTCCTATCCGTTCCCCACTTCGTGGTCCGAATTGTTGCCGAATGCTGTCAGGCATATTCATCTCTCTCATTCCCTGACCGGGACGACCTTCCCTTGATTCGAATCTCTCCCTTATGCTGTCGGGCAGTTCGCGCATTTCAGGTCTGATAAAGCCTTCCCTGCCTTCCGGACCTCTGCCCTGTCTTCCTTCAAAAGGAGTATCCGAACTGTACTTAAATATCCTGNCACTTCTGTTCCAGTAGCCNAGTTTACCAAATGCAATAATCCCTATAACCATTATCGCAACTGATAAAATCAGGAAGCTAATTTTCTTTACCATTTTTTGACTTTTTTANGTGTAACCTNACCAGAACCCAGTTCCAGTGCAANCCCAGATGAATGCCGAACAGTGCAAGGGTAATGAATGAAGAACTTGTATGCATCACTCTCCAGAACATCCTTGAACCTCCCAGGTTCAGCCATGAAAAATCAATGGTCCGGGCTATTGCAATTCCGCTCAGAATCATAAGGGTGATACCTGCCAGCAGCATTACATCAAGGATATAATTAAACCTGGCTCTGCCCGGACATTTTCTGAAAAAACCCACAGTAACTTTCTTTATCCAGCCCCAGTTAAGGATCTTATGAAGAATAAAAAATATTCCGATCACCAATCCGGCCCATTCATGAAATGCCAGACCATAGAAGGATCTCGGATCCATCAGCAAAAGCATTGCAATTGTGATTATAAGACTTAGAAAGAATTTGGAGATGTTCATTATTACTAAATTACAGGATTAATATTTCTTTAGGAAAGACACCATGAACACATGAAATATTTCACATNATTCTGCTATTAACAATACATTAACAAGAATTATAAAATAAATGTGTGGGTGTATTTGACCATTACAGTCTTATTGAAGAAGGAGGGCTTCTCAGGTACCACATACCTGTTATTATCAATACCCCTGAAATCATTAAAAACGAGGTAGAAATCATTACCCTCGCGTGGATTATACCTTAGTCTGAAATTAGAGATCAGTTCATCCTCGGTATTTACATATTGTACGAACAANGTCGCTGAGAACTTTGTGCTGAACATATATAGAGCTTTCAGATTCACTGAATGAATATTCAGCGAATTATTGGTGGCCCTGTCAGGAAACCTGATTGCATTAAATTCATATCCTGCAGCTAATGTCAGACTGGATGATACATTAATGTTGGGTTCCACCCTGAATCCGATCCTTTTTCCATCGTAAAACTGTCCGATGCTTGCCTCTGAACGCATAGAGATCTTTCTTGCCTGTGATGTTCCCAGGCTAATCTCCGAGCCTGTAAATGAATAATTCCCAGCGTGAATCTTAATGCTGTCGGAAAGATTAAAATCTTCCATGACACCTTCACTCTGTAACTCCAGTGAGAATTCGGCATGAATACCCTTTTTTGTATTGAACTCAAAGCCCGGAGANATTATTCCCGATTCAAGTTTGCCGTCTTCCAGCCTTGTATACCTCTCACCTCTTACATTTATACTATAATTGAATAGTTTTGATTTATCACCTGGTATCCAGCCGTAAATCAAACCTCCGTTCAGCCCCTGGACCCCGTTGCGCATCACAAATCCTGCACCAGGAGTAAATTCTCGTCCGGCATAGGTATAATTCAGATTGTATGCAAATCCTTCTTCTGATCGTCTTTCCCAGTTTAGAAGAATAAATGACGGGTCGAGGGAATTCATTTTATTGCCAATCTTACTGTCGTAGGTCTGGGCCCATTTTACATTCAGGTAATCATCACCAAAGAGGCGGAATATACCATCGACACCATAGGCCAGATTCTGGTTGCCATTCATTCCAAGCCTTGATGTCATAATTCCTCCTACATAGCTATTCTGGTTGATAACCTGTCTGCGCATCCTGAGGACACCGAAATTCTCCCCAGGGGTCTCTTCCTGTTCTGCAGTCTGCATATCGAGGAAACCCATGTCCCATTTCCCTAATCTTCCTGTCAGCCTTGCCCCTCCGTATATCCTTGTAGGTTCTCCCCGGGAGATACCTATGTTCCTGCTGTAAAACAGGTTATCAGCGTGTCCTCCAAGACTGAAATCAAACAGGCTTGACCTTTCCTGGAAGAACATCCTCTTTTCGGGAAAGAAAAGTGAATATCTTGTCAGGTTCACCTGCTGATCATCAGCTTCCACCTGTGCAAAATCGGTATTTGCCGTAAGATCGAGAGTAAGGTTGCTGTTGATATTATATTTTATATCGAGACCCGCATTATATTCAGGATCATCCTGCCTTATATAGTCAGTCTCCTCCTCATTGATTGAATAGTCTCTTGAAAATCCTCCGATTATATATGGTGACACATAAACTGGTTTTAACGGTCTTGCCCCTTCGATTGCCACTTCCTGTGCCAGAGATGGTTTATTAACTGCCATGAATCCGTACTTCGGATCGATCGCAGGATAAGTGTCTGTCTCATTGTTTGCACTTATAATACGGGTTATTATCAGGCCCATTGTTGCAATATTGTTTTCCGGTTTGAATTTCAGGCTTGAAAAAGGGATCCTCATTTCGACATACCATCCTTTGTCGTCCCTGGTTGTTTTTACATCCCAGAAGGTGTTCCAGCTTAAATTCATTCCCGGAGGGCCTCCGGGTCCACCTTGTCCTGCTGCATCATTTGAGATTGTGTAATCGGTCCTGAGACCTGTCGGGGCAGTAAAAAATCCCAGGCCGTTCTCATTGTCGTTATATGTGTCCAGGACTACTCCAAAAGCGTCATAGTCAAATAGTTCCTCATCCCTCTTCTTCGTTACAGCAAAGATTTTCGAGGCATCCTGCATATAAAGAGAAGCACCGATCCAGAGAAATTCATCATCGTATCCGATCCTGACTTCACTTTTCTCTGAAGGCTGAGTTCCGAAATTCGGCCTGTGCATNGTCAATGAAAAAATATCAAGGGATTGCCATGCTGACTCCTGCGGCAAGCCGTCAAATTCGACAGGAACAGTTATCCTTTTAATTTTAACGGCATCCTGGCCAATAATATTAATCTGAATCCAGAATAATAATACAACCATTAAAAAACGATGGAACTTGTTATTCACTACTTGTTTTCTTCGCATAATTTAAATTTTTTTTATTTCCCGAACCAGTTTTTGAATTCACCAATACGGGCTTTACTTATAAGGATTTTATCCGGAACAGGTATTTTAAGGTTCACCGACAGACGGCTGTTGAACCAGAGGTCGATATCAATTATTGCTGTCCTTGAAATTATATATTGACGGTTGGCACGGAAAAACATGTCAGGATCGAGCATTTCTTCAAGTTCCTCGAGGGTGTAATCAAAGGTGTAAGATTTGCCTTCAGATGAGAATGCTTTGACCACGCCTGCATTTATGCAGAAGCATGCAAGGTCGCTTGTCTGGACCGGGATCAGTTTGTCTCCCTTTGAAGGTATAAGAAAATGCTTCCTGTATTTAGAAGTTTTTCCGTAGGAAGTAATGAAATTGTCAAAGGCTGATTTCACACTTTCAGAACCTGAGAGTTCCTTTAGTTTCTTCAATGCAGCCTTTACATCGGCCGGCTCAATCGGTTTAAGGAGGTAATCGATGCTGTTAACTTTAAATGCCTTCATGGCATACTCATCATAAGCAGTAGTAAATATGATCGGACAGGAAATATCTGCGTGTTTGAATATCTCAAAAGCAGACCCGTCAGCCAGATGAATATCCATAAATGCAATATCCGGCTGAGGATTACTTCTGAACCATTCTACTGTTTCAGCTATCGAATCAAGAACCGCAATAACCGAAATATCACCGACCTCCTCAAGCACCCGGAGCAGATGTTTTGATGCAAGAATTTCATCTTCAATTACTAGCGCCTTCATTTTTACTGCCTGATTAATGGTACTTCAACACTAAACATATTATTTTCGTTACGTATAATAATTTCTTTGTTTACGATCAGTTGAAATTGCTTTGAAAGGTTTATCAGACCTATCCCGGTTCCTTCTTCAGAGGTGATTTTCTTCTGAAATCCGTTAGCAATTATAAGGCTCTCGTATTCGGTGGTGAGAATACTGATCGTGAGCGGATGCAGTTTACTGATCTCGTTATGTTTGATTGCATTTTCAACAAGAGTCTGGATTGTAAGGGGAGGCAGATTATATGACAAAAGATTTTCATTTATGGTCGTCTGAACAGTAAGATTACTGCCAAACCTCATCCTGATCAGGAACAAATAAGATTCCATAAACTCCATTTCCTCTTTCAGCGTGACAAGCTGTTTTTCATTGCTTTTCAAGGTATACCGGAGAGCCCTTGAAAGGCTGTTGACATAATTCTGAGCGGTATCTGGTGAATCCTTGATCAGTATTTTAAGAGCTGTTAAAGAATTGAAAAGAAAATGGGGGCTCAGTTGATTCTTCAATGACTCGTACTGACTTTGAAGAGATTCCCGCTTTAGTTCTTCATTTTCGAGTGTGATAGTTTGTTTCTGAAAGATCAGCCTGATTATCAGTACACAGCCAATAACAAGCCCTGAAACAAAGAAGTTGGTATAATCAAACTCATCCCGGCGTCCTCTTCCCCTGGGACGGGGAGAGGTATCAATTTTGTCCAGGATTGAAAATAGCAAATCATTCAATATATAGACAGAAATTACTGTCAGTGTAACAGCAATAACTATATGCAATGGCTTAAGGCTTCCATGCTTTCCTGAAGGATTCAGGATGAAGAAATTCAGGGTGAACATCAGAAGTGCCACAATATAGGTTATAAAGAGATGCCCTATAATATGGGCAAATCCCGGGGTAAATCCGTGTCCGGGTCTGCCTCCCCCCTCATCTCCGAAGAAGTAATTCAATACCACAGGGAAATGGATTGTCAATGCTATTGCGAATGACAGCAGAAATGCAATAATAAAAAACTGTTTTGCCGGGTTCGTTTTCATCAACTTTTTAAGCAGCTAATTTACATACTGATCTGCCCTGGGATCTCGGTTCCCAGAGTGAGAAAACAAATAACAATTGTAAAAAGCTTAAGGGCTTTCATATCCTTCAATTTTTTCAAAAATAATATTTAGTGAAGGATACAATTGAAAAAACTGCCTGAAACTGCAAAAAGGATTCCTGAACCTGCTCTACCGAGGGGTGAAATTCAGTGGAGTATAATCAGTTCATTATTGCATTGCTTTTACTGTCGCTCTCGATGTCGATTTTCTTATCGAGCTTTTTGACATTCTTCCCTTTGTTGAATTTAAATGAATACATGAACTGGATATAATTTGAAGCATCAAATCCTATAATATTTCTGGAGTAAAAAGCAGCCGTCTCGGTTTCGGTTCTGCTTAATCTTACATGTGTTGACAGGGGAAGGACCCATACCACCCCAATAGTGTGGTCCTTTATCTGTGTCTGAACACCAGGACCATAAAAAGGAATGCTGTATGTTTTAGACAGAGCATTAATGTTTACCCCCGTATAGCTCAAAAAAGCAAATGCAGTTGTTTTTTTGTTTTTACCAAAACTGCCATAGGCTGTGCTGGTTATACTCCAGGAGAAATAATTCCTCGAGGGTATTGATATTGTTTGCCCTGTGTATTCGTTTATATGTCCCTTAAAGATCCTTGCATTGATATTTATGTACCACAGCGTTGTATTAATGCCGCCNCCGAGCTCATATCCGCTGAGGAGGTTAAATGGTTTGGTGAAAGATGTCAATCTGTTATCGACAGGGGAATTGACTATCCTGTATTCGGTTCCCACCTTATCGGAATAATACTCTTTATAAACATAAGGAGAGAAATAATTGCTGCCAAAGTTCCAGGTATAGGTAAGCTGCAGCCGGTCGCGGTAATCTGGCTTCAGGTCAGGATTCCCCTGGGAAACATTATAATTCTGATCTATCCTGTAATACGGATTCATGTCGTAGATACCCGGCCGGTTAATTCTCCGGTTATACGTAAACTTTATATTATGCGACGCTGATAACTTGTATTGTAGGTTGACAGAAGGCAGGAAACAGGAATAATCAGGCTTTGTAACGGAATCAGCCTTGATATGGCTGTTTTCGACCCTCAGCATAGTCTGGAATCCGAATTTTTTCAGATTGTATGTTATTCCGCCATAAACCGAATTCCTTAATTCGGCATATTCAAACAGGTTATCTGACACCTGGTTGTTTATCCTGAAATCGTAGCTCAGCTGCTGGTAATATAACTGATATCCAGTCTCGATTTTTGCAGACATACCCAGGGGATGTATATAATTCAGTTTTGTCGAATAATAATTGCGGTTATTCAGATTGTCTTCAGCCCGGACATAGGTATCAATTACAGAACCCGAATTATAAAGGTACCGGGTATTCGTAAAATCATTCTCTTCGGTAGATTTAAAATTATAATATGTGTTCTCGGCCGTAAATTCCTGAGTTGGTTTTTTAAAAGTCTTTTTATAAAAGAGAGAAGCTGATTTTTCATTGCTTTTAAAGCCATTAAATGTCAGTGCTGAAATCCTGTTTAATGGANTACCATTTTTATACAGGAAAGATTCACTTGCCATATCAACATCCTGATTTATAGGTTTGTAACTGACGTTAAAGCTCAGGCTGTTCTTATCGTTTATATAATAATCGAATCCGCTGTTGATTGTTGACAATGTTACTTTTATCCCGCCTTGCCCTGTCAGGTTGATCGTTGAATCGATCATCGTGAAATGGTTTTCATTTATGTTGGTGACATCAAGACTCTGTGCAACATCAACGGCAGTCACATAAAATGTTATTTTGCCGAGAGCATAATCCAGGCTACCTGTTTCCTGACGGGTGATCTTGTTAAATGGTTTGACATTAAGACCGATATTACCGTTCATCCCAAACCTTGCCTCTTTTTTCAGGATAATGCTTAACACACCATCGATATTGCCTTCATATTTGCCTGACGGGTTGCTTATAATTTCGATACTTTCAATATCTGTCGGAAGCAGCCTGGCAAGATATTCCTTATCGCGCTGTCTTCCGTCCACCTGGATTATGAAATTGCTGCTGCCGTTTAGTGTAACGTTGTTCTGAAAATCTACATTAACCTGAGGTATTCTTTTTAACAGATCATACCCGTTACTTACAGTTTTGGAAACAACTGAAGGAATTGCATAAACGGTCCTGTCGACCATTTCTTTACCCTTCAGCCGCTCACCTACCACCGTGACTTCATTTAAGCTTGCGACGGCCTCAGCTAAATAAATTGTATCCACAGCAACCTCAGTGGTTCCCGCCTCAACAACAACCGCCTTTCCATTGGCTTTATAACCAACGAAACTTGCCCTTATGAAATAGTTGCCTGGTTTTACTTTTTCAAGAACATAACCGCCGTCGGTTAAAGTAATTACTCCCGTTATCATTGATGAATCAGGCAGTTGGAGCAGCCCCACCGAAGCAAACGGCACGGGGGATTTATCCGTTGCAAGGCATACTTTTCCCCTTATATTCTGAGCCTGAACGGTAACGGAGCAAAAAAGGATCAACCAGACTATAAATGTTTTCATTTTACTTATTGTTCAATTCACTGCAATGAGATTACTTTCGATTCCCCGTTTATATCCATGGGCATCTGCATACTGAAACCGGGAGCACTGATACCGAGGTTTCCGGCAATGTGTGATTTTGCCTTGTCTTCAACTAACAGTCCGGTGCGGATATCGATCACCATGTTTGACTTGCTCAACCCTTTCAGGTCGTTGTAAGTCACTTTAGCCCCTCCCGATTCAATCGGAGCCGCATTCTCCGCAGCCTTAATATCCGATTCGACAGTGATGTTTGCGTTATTGCCATTTAATCCGTCAAGATGATAGGTGGTAATAATATCGAGCATCATTCCGCCGGAATTCATTTGTTGGGATATTTTCCATGTATCACCGGTGGAAACCTGTTTACCGGGGAGTGACCAGGTAAACATATTGATCATCGTTTTTAAAGAATTATCGCTGATCATATTTGTTATCTCCTTTTTAACAGCTGCGGCTGTNGGACCCGTAAGAGTAATGGAACTTGTATCTTTCAGTATTAAGTCGGACAGCATTTTTGAATTTACGATCTCAAATGGCTTCCCGGTAAAATCCATTTTGACATAAAGTGCATTTTTACTTAACCGGTTCATTATCGATGATATAACATCATCNGTCTTTGCCGATTTGATATCTCCTTCTGAAACTGAACTCATAGTGGTTACCTTCCCCATTGCATTGGTATTTGTGATCAGGGTATCAAAATGTACTTCAGCAATCATGAAATCGGAGGTTGCATCAATCATTTTCAGCGAAATCGTATAATTGACTTTCGATTCGGTGGTCTGCTGAACCCCGTTCATAGTTTGAGTAATAACCTGCTCCGAAACAGACTTTAACCGGTAAACCTTGTTTTTCTCAAGGTTCATTTTAAGAGTGGCGGTGGTTTGTGCCACGACCGAAATGCNGGCTATAACTGCAATAATTGATAAAAAAGTCTTTTTCATCAGTCTGGATTTAAAAGGTTTATGAATTATGCAAATTTAAGACGGAGATAATGTTCTACAAAGAATTTATCGGTAAACGGAAGAATTTTGCAGGTGAATCACATATTTGAAAGGTATATTATGCAATCACAATTGCTTATTCACCCAATTTTATCATATCAGTAGGCATATTCCTGTTCAGAATTGATATCTGATGGTTGCAGTTCAGGGCAATACCCCGTTCAGCGAAAGTCTGCTGAAGCGACTGAAGNACCAGTTCGGGTGTATTATTGTTTATACTCAGATGGGCAAGGCAGATATTACTGAGATTCTCACCGATATTATCTGCCAGGAAAGCTGATGTTTGATGATTCCCCAGATGGCCGTGGTCTGATTGTATCCTTGCTTTTAAAAAATGAGGATAACTGCCATTCACAAGCATTTGCTCGTCGTAATTTGATTCTATTACAAGCAGGTTAGCCGCTTTAATATACGGAGCAGCGGTCTGGCAAATATGTCCAAGATCAGTGGCAATTGTTATTTTTTTTTCTCCGGCACAAATGTGGAATCCTATTGTCTCGGGAGCATCATGGCAAACGGGAAATGCCTCGATATCAAAACCTGCCAGGTGGAACTTTTGCATTAAGGGAATTTCGCGGATACAGTCCCTTGAAATATTGTTCCGGGGAGAAAGGATGCTTTGCCAGATTTTATTGGTCGTAAAGGCCGGAAGATTGTTTTTTCTTGTAAGGACTTCCAGTCCCTTGATATGGTCTGTATGATTATGAGATATCAGGACACCCATAATGGTTTGCATAGAGATATCCATATTCTTCAGGAACTTACGTATTGAGGTTGCTGAAATCCCTGCATCGATCAGAATTCCATGGAACTCGTTGCCCAGGTAATAACAATTACCGCTGCTGCCGCTGCTGAGACTGCAAAAATTCAATTTCATCAAAACTTTTATAATCCGGTTCAAAGATATAGATAATCATGCCAGACTATTTTAATAAAAACAATACGTTATTATTTCTTTGTGTAACTTGGTGTCTTTGCGTCCTGGTGGCTTTAAAATTCCATCAGTACAGTAAATTATATTTAAAAATGAAATATTTTTTAATCCTGATTATTGCTCTGTTAAGCATTTTTGGCTCCGGATTCAGGGATAACGACGGCAAAGGTCAGACTTCCAGAGCCCTGAGAAACTACAATCCTGTCGGATATGACCTGACAAGTCCGGATAAGATTGACGTTTTACCGGGAATTCTTCATGAAATTTCAGGGATTACAGAAATTGACAATTTGACAATTGCCAGCATACAGGATGAAAATGGCGTACTTGTTTTTTATGATTTATCAAAAAGCAGGATCACAAATCAATTTGTCTTTAATAGCGATGGAGATTATGAAGGAATCGCAAGGGCAGGGAATACAATTTTTGTTCTAAGAAGCGATGGGATATTATTTGAAATACCTGATTATAAAGCCGACGAATTTGCCGGTAATAAATATAAAACTGAAATTCCCGCAAAGGATAATGAAGGGCTCTGTTACTACAAAAAGAAAAATATGCTTCTGATAGGCCCCAAAAGCGATCTTGAAGGAAAGAAAAAGAGTAAAAAGGCAGTTTACGGCTTCAGCCTGGAGACAAAAAAACTCCTTGAGAAACCGGTTATTAAGTTTGATCTTGAGGAGATTAAGGATTATGCTGCCCGGCATAATCTTAATCTGCCCGTAACCAATANAAAGAATGGGGAATCCGCACCAAAAATTGAGCTGAGGATTTCTGACATATGCATTCATCCCAGAACCAATAAGCTATTTTTGATTTCAGGTGTGGAACAATTATTTTGTGTGTTTGATTTAAGCGGTAAAATTGAATATATGGAGAAGCTTGACCCGGTATTATTTAATCAGCCTGAAGGAATTACTTTTTTAAATAACGGAGATATGCTTATTTCAAATGAGGGTGGGCCGGGAAAAGCAACTTTGCTTAGATTTAATT
>JGI20214J51088_10002154_pt1 | contig 13268 bp, 12 predicted proteins | sample WetSurMetagenome_FD_51088 | JGI IMG/M metagenome (IMG submission 51088)
ATTGCCATAATCATGGGCGGCGCAGCAGTCAAAAAAGAAGATGCTGACGCAATGGGCGCACTTTTCGGCAAGAACAAGGAAGAAGCTCCCGAGTTAGCGAAGAAGGCAATGGGCAAAAAATAAGTCCATCAGATGAGGAAAAATGTCCTTTAAATTCGATACGAAACAAAATATCTACACTGTAGGGAAAGCGAAAGTTGGCGGTCAACCAGGGGAACTACCTACTTTTCTAATTGGTTCTATCTTTTGGCTTGGTCAGAAAATGGTTCAAGACGCCAACAAAGGCATTTTCGATGCAAAAGTGGCAGAGCAAATAATCAACACAATGCAAACCCAAAGCGACATCACTGGAGTTCAATTCGCATTCGACATTGTAGGAACAACTGACTTAGCATTCGAAAAATACATTGACTTTGTCTCCAAACACAGCGACGCACCATTAATGCTTGACGCAATGAGCCCAAAGACACGCATGACTGCTGCACAAATGGCAAAGAAGATGGGTCTCGCAGACAGGTGCCTCTATAACTCAGTTTACAAAGGTGTCACTGACGTTGAATTGGCAAACCTCAAAGACAGCGGCGTCAAAATGTCTATAGTATTAGCTGATGATCCAAAAGATACTACTCTTGAAGGAAAAATGAAGGTAATTCAAGAAGCTTTAGCATTGGCAGAAAAAGGCGGAATTACAAAGCCTCTAATTGACACGGCTATTCCAGCTTTCGCTCCAGACATGGGCACAGCTGTAAGAACCATACCTATCATGAAAGAGAAGTATGGTCACCCAGTAGGCTTAGGCAGCGGCAACGTTGTCACAACCATGGGTTGGGTCAAAGCAAACGTCGCAAAAGAGTTCCGTCCAGGATGCAGAACTGCAACCAACGCAATCATGCAAACAGTAGGCGCAAACTGGCTAATGATTGGTCCAGCGGAACAGGCAGAATGGGTATTCCCAGCAGTTGCAGTAACAGACGCATACGTTGCATCAGCAGCAGGCGATCTCGGAACACGACCATTAGAAGAAACGCACCCAATCTACAAGATGTTCATGTAAAAACAAAACCTTCCTTATTTTTTATTTGTTTAAAAGTTTTGAAGTGCAAAAAGACTGATCAACTATAAATGGTTTGGAATAATCCTCGTTTTCACCATTGTTACCCTATTAGTAACCTACCTTATTCCCGGCGACTCGTTGTTCGCATTTCTGCGTTATGTATTCGGATTCATTTTTGTAGCTTTTCTCCCAGGCTACTGCTTAGTTACTATACTCTTCACTGGCAGAAACAGCATCGATATAGTGGAAATGCTTGTACTTTCAGTTGCTTTAAGCTTCGGTTTGGATGGACTTGTAGGTTTATTCTTGGGATTATCACCCATCGGAATCAATCTAACCTCAATAACAATCTCCCTCAGTGGCGTCGTTCTTGTTCTTGCAGTAATTGCTCTTGTCCGAAAAAACAGAGAAGAACAATTGCCTCTGCAAACAGCTAATCCGTCCACTCCACCAAGCATCTAGCTTTTATTTTTAAACTGGAATTTGGTTGTAAAAACTATTCCCCTTCTCTTCCGTGGGGTTTTGAAGCGTCATTTTTTTGAAAGTGATCCGTGCACAATTGTAATTAGTGCTTGTTTTATGAAAGGAGGTAGATCAACCGTATCACAATCTTGTACTCTTGAAGTATTTACGCTTGAAATGGCAAGGGTGCCAAAACCAATGCTTAATTCTTCAATATTCGGTAAGCCTTCGGGGACTAGATTTTTTTTAACGTCGTCATCCAGCTTTGCCGCTGCCAATAAGTAAAATGCGGCAAGTGAATTGTCCTTTAAAATCTGAGCCAATTCTTCTGCATCAACGGCTAAACCCTCCACCTTGGATACTTCGGCTGATAGTTTCTCAAGCGGAAGATGCCTTTCTTTGAGCCTATCTATTACTGTGCGGCATGCCCAAATTGGCTCCTGTTTGATTAAAGCTTCAGTTACTGCTTTCCGCGTGCAGTAGCCGACCATTTGTCCAAGCTTTGAAGCTGGACCTCCATAGACAATAGCTTTGCCTTTGTTGTTTGTTGCTACTGTAACACTGTCAGTTATAGACCCGGTTGCCGAATCGCCTGTATAGAAACTGCGGATGTCAAAATCCCGTAAGGCCGCGGATTTAGCTTCAGTTGCAGTAATTAAAGATGCAATAATGCAACTGTCCGTCGGGGCCCCGTCAATGAACACAATGACATTTATCGTGCCCGGCGTTTCCTCAACATCCATTGCCTCCCCTGACGATTCGCCATGTGAACAACCTGCCGTTGCAGCTGCGCTAACTGAAAAATCGAATGCTTTTTTTGTTACCCAACTGTAGTTTTTAATTTTTGCCGCTGTAACCATGGCAAGATAGTCTTTGGTTAAGTCAAGTTTGGCGGCGGATGAAGTGATAAGTTCCAATGGATCAAGATGAAGGAAGCGGTCGTTGTAGCCCTCTGGTACACCAACGTTAAGCACAGCTTTCACTTTTTTGAAGCCTCCATTGAATATGGCGGAGCTGACCGCTGTTAAGCCTTCGTCTGATGATATAGCTAGCACGTTATCTTTTATGGTTAGTTTGGTATTGCTTGCAAGGTTGTACTGTTCCATGTCTGCTTGTCCCCTTGTGTTTTCTAGTTGGGTTTGCGCATTTATCTTTTACGCGCAATTTCTTCATTATGTTGCAATTTGCATTCGAGGGAGGACTCGTCTGTTCAGTATTTTGTTTAGTTTCCTCACGTCTGTTTACTATTTTTTAGCTTTTGTTTGCATACGGATAAACCTTATATAGCCGACATAAGACAGGTTGAGTATTGTGAGGAAATCAGACATGACGCTTGACCCTAAAGAATATTTACACCTCATACCGGAAACAAAAGCTTTAGTTAACAAAGTAGTCAAGAAAAACATGGCAGACGGAATTCTCTTCTCAGCAGGAACCGACACAACAATAATCGCCTATGAAGCGGTGAAATACAAACCAGACATCCCAGCCTTAACCATAGCTTTCAAAGAAGGCGCACCAAAAGACACCCAATACGTCAAGAAAATGGTTGAGTTCCTAAAACTCAAAGACCATCAAACACACGTTTTCGACAAGGCAGAAGCCATCGCTAACGTTCCTAAAGTGGTCAAAGCCCTGAAAACTTTTGACCCCATGGACGTAAGAAACAGCATGCCTGTCTACATCGGCTTAGCTATCTTGAAGAAAAAAGGCTTAAAAACCGTTTTCACCGGAGATGGCTTAGACGAGCTTTTTGGTTACCCCTGGCAATTCCACCTCAATGAAGAAGAAATGCTCAAAAAACAGAAAGACATGTGGGCAGAAATGGGTTTCTCCTCAATTCCAATGGCTACATCCTTGGGCATGGAGGTTAAACAACCCTACCTCGATCCCTTGTTCATGGAATGGGCTAAAAAACTGCCTATCAAAGTTAAGATTAACATGCATGACGGCGAAAAATTCAGCAAGTGGCTAATGCGCAAATCCTATGAAGACGTTGTACCTAAAGACGTTATTTGGCGACCTAAGGCACCCCTAGAAGCAGGAACAGGCGCAGCAGCATTGCATACAGTGCTTGAAGGAGAATTCACCGATAAAGAGTTCGCAGAGAAAAAGAAGAAAATCTTAGACGCCGACAACGTAATAACCCGCGACAAAGAACAATTGCTCTATTACGAAGCGTTCCGCAAAATCTTCGGTAAACCATCAGAAGTCTTCCCCAAAGTCGCCGGCGCAAAACTCTGTCCCGAATGCAAAAGCTACGTCAAAACAAAGATTCAGTTCTGCAAAGTATGTGGAGCTTATCCAATTTAATTTTTTTATTCCTTTTAATTTAATTTATCAAGTACTTTTTCGAATCTTTTAGAAAGACTTAATTCTTTACTTTCGCAATTGTGGGAAACAACAGAGGGTTGCAAAGTTGGCTGGTCTTTCACAATTAAAATTTGCAATGGCAACTTCCATTTTCCTATCCGCGTTCATATTTGGCCTTTTCGTCTTTGCAATCGTTTACTTTCTACAGCTTGATGCTTTTACTGGCTTAATTGTGGCTTTAGTGGGTTCTGGACTCTTCATCCTACTCCAGTACGCAATTGGCCCTGTCATGGTTGCAGCCTCAACGCACCTGCATTACTTAAAGCCAGGAGAGAACCCGTGGCTTGAAAAGACTGTTAAAGAAATCGCTGACAAGAGCGGTTTGCCAATGCCAAGGTTAGCTACAGTCCTCAACAATACACCTAATGCCTTCACTTTTGGTAGAAGCACGAACAACGCAACGCTAGCCGTGCATGAAGGACTGCTAAGACAATTAAACCAGGATGAGATTAAAGGCGTAATCGCTCATGAGTTGGGACATGTTAAACATAAAGATTACATCGTAATGACTGTACTCTCTGCGTTGCCGATGATTGCATACTTGATTTCTCGAGCAGCACTCTATGGCGGAGTTTTTGCTGGAGGAGGAAGAAGAAACAGCAAGGACAACTCAGGAGCCGCACTTATCATAATCGGCGTTCTAGCTTTCGTAATTTACATAATAACATTTTTGATTGTCATGAGGCTTAGCAGACTTAGAGAACACTATGCTGATGCGTACTCAGCTTACGTTACCGAAAATCCGAGGGAGCTTGAGAGTGCTTTGGCAAAAATCACTTATGGTTTGTCACTTTCACCTCAGGCGTCCGAGGGAGCTAGAGCATTCTATATTGAAGATCCAGGTGCCGCAAAACAGGAAGTCCAGAATATTATGGAACACAAAGACGAATACGACCTAGACCACGATGGTGTCTTGGACGAGCGTGAACTAGAGTTAGCAATGGAGAAAGAATCAAAAAGCACATGGGCGCAAATGAATAGCTTATTTGCTACTCACCCACCAACTTTCAAGCGTATCATGATGTTGAAGGAAATCGAGCAGGAAATGGATACAGGAAAATACAGTAGCGACAAAATGTACTCTAATGTTTAAAAATCCCTTATTTTTTGGTTGAAATTGCGTATTTTTATGCGAAGACTAATATCCCCGCAGAAATGATTTATTATAAAATTCAAAAGAGAGCGGTAAAAATGGAAACATATTGTCCTGAATGCGGCGGAGAAATGCATTACGACATAATGACCAAACACCAAACTTGCAAAAGCTGCGGCCTCTCAGTATCACAGCAAGAACTAATGGATTTGCGCGAGAAAAACCGGCCAAGCGAAGAAACAGCCGAAGAATTAAAGCAAAACCGCCGAAAAGAATACCTCAAGTGGTATCTCAGTAAAAAATGAATTACCGCTAAAAACGGTAACGAACCTTTTCACTAGTTCTGACTATAATCTTTCCTGCACTTATTGCAATTTTTACTTTTTTGTTATAAATGAAGCTGGATGCAAGCAAAAAGTAATAACAAAGTAGTCAATTTCTAATTTGCCGATTGTAGGTCGAGAAAGTATGGTGGATTTGGAGATAATCTGTGTAGGCAACGAGTTGTTGATTGGCAAGATACTCAATACAAACGCGCATTGGCTAGGCAAACAGGCGACAAACATTGGATCAAACGTTAAACGAATAACCGTCGTTCAAGATATTGTTTCCGAAATAGCTTCGGTCATCTGTGAAGTTTTAGCTCGTAAACCAGAGTTCATAATTATCACTGGCGGGTTAGGTCCTACATTTGATGACAAGACCCTGCAAGGCGTCGCTAAAGCGTTAAACCGTAAACTCGCAGTCAACCAAGAAGCCTTTGAAATGGTTAAAGAGAAATGCCGTCAATATAGCAAAGCAAAAAAAATTTCCATGGGCGAAATGACCCCTCGAAGAGTTAAAATGGCGACTTTGCCGGAAAGAACACATCCTGTTTTCAATCCAGTTGGAACAGCTCCAGGGGTACGGATAGACTTGAANAACACGGTTTTATATTCTCTGCCCGGTGTGCCTTCTGAGATGGAGGCGATTTTCAACCAAACAATTGCACCTCTTCTAAAAAAGGCGGTAGGTGACACGGTTTTTTGTGAGAAAAGCGTGTTTGTTAATCAAATGGCTGAGTCCAATCTGGCGCCGCTAATTGATAGAGTAATGAGCGACAACGAAGGTGTGTACATTAAGTCTCATCCTATGGCTGTAGAAGACAAACCCCACATCGAAGCCCACCTAACTATACGAGCTAAGAAAGAAGAAAAGCCCGCTGAGAAAATTGAGAATGCCCTGCGTCAGCTTGTAGACTTAGTGAATGCGAATCGTGGAGAAGCCACAGTTTAGACGGTGTAAAACAAAATTCTTAGCAAAAAATATCTTTATAACAAAAGGAAAATAATGAAAAAGAAAGTTAGGCTTTTTTAGCCTTTTCAAAATCTTTTCGCACCTCTTCAGCCTTATCGGTTTTTTCCCAGCAGAAATCTGGGTCTTCTCTTCCGAAGTGGCCAAAGCATGCCGTTTTCTTGTATATTGGTCTAAGCAGATTTAGCTGGTCAATGATTGCTTTGGGACGCATGTCAAAGTGTTTTTTGACTATTTCGAGGATTTGTGCGTCTGGAAGTTTGCCTGTTTCGTAAGTGTTAACTAGCACTGAGATTGGTTCGGCAACACCGATGGCGTAGCTGATTTGGATTTCGCATTGATCTGCTAAGCCCGCAGCAACAACGTTTTTGGCGATGTATCTTGCCATGTAACAGCCTGATCGGTCAACTTTTGATGGGTCTTTGCCGCTGAAGCATCCGCCTCCGTGACTTCCGACTCCTCCGTAAGTGTCGACGATGATTTTTCTGCCTGTTAATCCTGAGTCTGCTAAAGTTCCGCCAATCACGAATCTGCCTGTTCCGTTGATGACATATTTGCAGTCGTCACTTAGCATTGCAGGTGGAATAACGTATTTTATTACGTTTTCAATGATTTCTTTTTTGAGTGTTGCATCATCAACGTTTCCGTTGTTTTGGGCGGCTATAACGACTGCGGTGACACAATTTGGTTTACCATTTTCGTAAGAGACTGTGACTTGTGATTTGCAGTCTGGGCGTAAATAGGGCATGAGCTTGGTTTTTCTGCAGTCAGCTAAACGTTTAACTAGTTTATGCGCAAGCATGATTGGCAACGGCATAAGCTCTTTTGTTTCGTTTGTTGCGTAGCCGAAAACCATTCCTTGGTCGCCAGCGCCTTGCTCGTGACCTTTGGATTCGTTTACTCCCATAGCAATGTCTGGAGACTGGGCAGTTAAAGAAACTAAAATGCCGCATGTTTCCCAGTCTAAACCATCTTTCGCGTTGTTGAAGCCAATTTCTTTTAGTGTTTGGCGGACGACTGATGGAATATCAATGTATGTGCAAGTTGTTATTTGACCAGTGATCATCACTGTTCCTTGCATAATGAGTGTTTCGCAGTCAACTCGTGCCTTAGGGTCATGTGCAAATATTGCGTCTAAAACGCTGTCTGATATTTGGTCTGAAACTTTGTCTGGGTGGCCCTCTCCGACTGATTCAGAGGTGAACAAGTATTTTCCGTTTATTCTCATCCGAATTTTTTCTCCGTACTGATGATTAGAAACTTAACTTACTTGGTGTTTTTCTTAAAAGGCTTTCTCCAATAGAGCAGTCTAAATACCATAATGACTATCCATAAAGAACGGTTTAATGCTCCAAGCTGTAAGTAAAGGTGGCGAAAAAATATGCAAGATGACGTTTATCCGACCAATGCTCAAAGACCATTGGTTACTATAGTCAAGCAGTGCAAGCAGGAAAATATCTGTTTATTTCGGCCAACTTCCAAGTAACCCGAAAGAAGGTAAAAACATCGAGTTAAACAGGGCCTTCGAAGAATAAGCAAATAAACGCTAAGAAGGCAGCTTGTTTTACCGCAATTGTTTAATAAGTTAATTCTCAGAGTTCTAAATACAACAGATTAGGAAGGCAACAATAATTGTCTATTAACCAAAACTTGGAGAAACTTTCAAACGCCTGTGGAGTCACGGGCAGAGAGTCTGAAGTTAAAGAATTAATGATTAGATTAATGACTCCTTATGCAGACGAAATAGTTGTTGACCGACTCGACAACGTTATTGCCGTAAAAAAAGGCAAACAGAAAGCACTCAAAATCATGCTTGCCGCACACATGGATGAAGTCGGCTTAATGGTAAAAACCATAACCAAAGAGGGCTTTTTACAATTCGCAAAAATGGGCGGAATAGACGACCGCATCCTACCAGCTCAAAGAGTCAAGGTTTTTTCAAAAAAAGCCAGTTTCCCCGGAATCATTGGCTCCAAACCTCCGCACATACAAAAAGAAGAAGAACGCAAAAAAATCATTGCCTCAGACGAGCTTTTCATTGACATTGGAGCAGAAAACAAAGATGATGCCTTGGCAATGGGAGTTTCTGTAGGTGACCCAGTAGGCTTTGATGTTCAATATGTTGAATTAGGTAAGAATGTTGTTGTAGGAAAAGCTTTCGATAACCGTGCAGGTTGCGTTACGATGATTGAAGCCCTCAAATTAATGGAGAATACAGATTATACAGTTTGCGCCGTGGGCACGGTGCAGGAAGAAGTTGGTTTACGCGGAGCGGCAGGTGCAGCGTTCGGCCTTGACCCCGACTTAGCCATAGCTTTGGATGTAACTATAGCTGGGGACGTTCCAGGTGTAAGAGAATTTGATACCAGCGTGAAAATGGGCAAAGGACCTGCTCTCACAATTTCGGATTCGGGTTTGATAACTCACCCAAAAGTGCTTCGGTGGCTTTTGGATTCGGCGGAAGAAGAAAAAATTCCTTTCCAAATTGAAACAGGCTTAATGGGCTCAACCGACGCGGCACGCATCTCGCTGACAAGGCAGGGTATTCCAAGCGGCAACATTTCTATTCCCACAAGGTACATCCATAGTCCGGTTGGTATGCTAAACCTAAAGGACATAGAGAATAGCGCTAAACTCACAGTTGCAGCAATCCAGCGAAGCTCAAGTTATTTCTAATTTGTAATTCCAAATTCGCATCAGAAGTATCACCGACAAAACAATTGTAGAGTTGATGGTACATCTCTTTGGGTGGTATTGATAAGTTTGTTTTAGATTGCTTTTTTGTTCCAAAGCTTAATTCAGCTGCAACAGTAATCGCAAAAGATCGCAAATAATCGCGAAACATCGCGTTTCATCGCAATCCATCGCATTTCATCGCAAATGATCGCAAATCATCGCGCAAAAGAAGGACTGAAGAATGTTAGGCAAGTACTATTTACATTGATGGCGCAGTTGTAAATAGTAAGGGAGGGAGTCGGTAGGCCTTGAGCATTGACGGATATGTTTCAGATTTTTTTATGGTTTGATTTGGTTGTTTTAAGCTTTCTTTAGCTGATGGGTGTGCACAATTTGTGTTGATGTTTCAGTCACAAATTGTAGAGGGGATAGTGGGTAAGCCTTAGACATTGGGCACATGCTCTTTTTACTCTTTGAAGTTCAATGTAAAAAGATAGGGAGGGAGAGGGTAAAGTTAGATGAATGGAGCCTCGAAACATGCCGCTTCTTCTAAAAACCTTTGGTTTACATTCGCCAAGATTCTTGTTCACCATCAGATTGGTGAAAGCATTTTTTAGTTCCCCGCGTCTTAATGGCTAATGTGGCTTAAGATTGGATTCGGCTCAGAAATTTGCTGATAAATTCGAGTTTTTGGAACACACGGCAGATGTCTATATTCGAGCGCACGGAAAAACAATGGAGGAGGCCTACGAGAACGCCGCCCTTGCAATGTTTGAAACAATGACTGATGCAGAGAAAATAAGTCAGACACAACAGCAAACATTGGAGGTAGAAGCCGAGGACCAATATGGTTTGCTCTACAATTGGCTTGAAGCTCTTCTAGTAAAGTTCGAAGTAGAAGGCATGCTTTATTCAAAATTTCAAATTTCCGATTGGAAAGAAACCAATGAAACCTTCAAGTTCAAAGCAGCAGTTTGGGGTGAAAAATTTGACCCTCAAAAGCACCCACAAAAAGTTGCTGTAAAAGCTGTAACTTACCATCGAATGATGATAATAAGGGAAAAAGACCGAGTGGTCTTAGAATTTATTTTGGACATTTAGGCAAGCTTAAGTTTCTTGAGTTCTGCTAGCATTTTTTCAACGATTGGTTCTGGCGGCTGGTCAAGAGCTGTTGTTCCAGAGATGACGAATGGAATATTTTTCTCCTTAAAGAATTCGATCAGTGGCTTGGTTTGTTCTTTGTAGACTTGAAGTCTTTTCTTTATTACTTCTTCATTGTCGTCACTGCGTTGGTAGAGTGGTCCGTCACATTTGTCACAGACACCTTCAACTTTTGGTTTTAAATAGCGTATGTTGTACACGGTTCCGCAGTTTTTGCAAATCCTTCGAGTTGATAAGCGCTCAATTATGATCCAATCTGGGACATCAAGCATTAAAATAACATCAATTTTAGTGATGGTGTCTAACATTTTTGCTTGTTCCATCGTGCGTGGAAAACCATCAAGAATGAAGCCTTTGCCCTTTTGGATTTTGCTTAAACGCTGTTTTAGAACCTCAATGACAACTTCATCTGGAACTAATAACCCCTTTTCTACGTAACTCTTAACTTTCTTGCCAAGCTCAGAATGCTCCTTAATTAATTCACGGAAAATATCGCCTGTAGCAATAGTTTCAACTCCAAGCTTTTCTTTAAGCCTAGAAGCGTAAGTTCCTTTCCCAGCTCCTGGAGCTCCTAACATAATTGCCTTCAAATTTGTCACCTGTAACCCTTTCATAAAAATGAGTCAGTTAATTAAATTTATCGTGTGCCATCTTGACGAGAGGAAATGTTTATGGCACAACTTGACAATCAAACCATGACAAAGGTGACTCATTGCACACCAAACAAATTGGCAAAAACTTTTATCAAGTTGAGCTTGAAACGGGCGGCTTCAAAAATCTCATTTGCAGCTATGTGTTTACTGGTGAGAAAGTTACGTTAGTGGAGTCAGGTCCAACAAGTTCCGTGCCTCGGCTTGTTGAGGGCCTAATTGAGCTGGACGTCAAGTTTGAGGATGTACAATACGTAGCTGTTACGCACGTGCATTTAGACCACGGCGGCGGCGCAGGAACATTGATAAAGTATCTGCCAAACGCCAAAGTCATAGTTCACCCCAAAGGCATGCCTCATCTTGTCAATCCCGAGAGGCTTTGGGCGTCAGCACAGACGGTTTTGGGCTTCGTCGCCGAAGTTTTTGGGAAGCCTGAACCTATTCCTCAACAACGCATAATTCCAGTTACCGAGGGAATATTTGACGTTGGCAACGGGGGGAAACTGGAGGCTTTTGAGACAATTGGTCATGCCTCACACAACTTGAGCTTTCAGGAATCGTTTGGGAATGGGGTTTTTCCTGGAGATGCCGCTGGCACTTATGTTCCAGAGTTTGGGGTTGTTGTCCCAACCACTCCACCGCCGTTCTACCTACTAGAGGCTTTGGCTTCTCTTGACAAGCTAATTAGCGTAAATCCTTCTGTGCTTTACTTTAGCCATTTTGGAAAAGCAGACAATGCAGTGCAGCGCCTCAAGGAATACAAAGTGCAGCTTCAATTGTGGGCTGACATTGCTAAGGACGGTGTTGGAAAAAGCCAGAGTTTAGAGCAGATACGTGACCGAATTGTAGCGGAGGATAAAGTGATGAAGCAAATAGTCAATTTTGTGAAAGCGCATCCAATCTATTCTAAGACTATGTTGGAAAACTGTGTTCGCGGGTTCATGTGGTACGCTATACAGGCTAAAGGGTCTCAGTAAACGTTTAATAACCAACTTTCTTTTTTTGAGTGTTAAGGTGACAAAGTTTTGGGTGAAAATGATAGTAGAAGAGCGCCAGAGCAAGTTCCTCTTGAAAAAGTAAACGATTACGCATGGCGTATCCCCCAATATAAGTCTGGAATGAGGGTTCCAGGCATGGTTTTTGCCAATGAAGCACTTTTAGATAAGATGAAGACTGACCGCACTTTGTGGCAGTGTGCCAACGTTGCACAATTACCGGGAATTTATAAATATGCTGTAACTTTGCCGGATGGGCATGAAGGTTACGGTTTTCCAATCGGCGGCGTCGCAGCAACCGATTATGAGCACGGCGTCATCAGCCCCGGAGGCGTTGGCTATGATATTAACTGCGGCGTGCGCCTTCTCTCAACAACGCTTATGGAAAAAGACATCAGACCCAAACTTGCGCTTCTTGCAGAATCAATTTTCCGCAATGTTCCCTCAGGTCTTGGAAGCAGACGCAAAGACTTCACAATATCCAACAAGGACCTAGACAATTTAGCAGTTGAAGGAGTACAGTGGCTTATCAAACGTGGGTACGGTTGGTCTGAAGACGCAGAACACTGTGAAGAACGCGGGTGCATGCCAAACGCTAATCCCGAAAAGGTTTCTTCAACAGCAAAGAGTAGAGGAGTCACGCAAATAGGCACCTTGGGCTCGGGAAACCACTTTTTAGAAATACAGAAAGTCGATAAGATCTACGACGCAAAAAAAGCGAAGGCTTTTGGTATCACTCAGGAAGGTCAAGTTACAGTTATGATTCACTGTGGCTCAAGAGGGTACGGTCACCAAGTCTGCTCTGACTACTTAAGAGTTATGGAACACGCCATAGTCAAATACAAAATCGCCATTCCCGACCGCGAGTTAGCATGCGCGCCTGGTCAAAGTAGTGAAGCACAAGATTACTTCCAAGCCATGGCATGCGCTGTCAACTTTGCCTTTTCAAACAGGCACGCAATCATGCATTGGGTACGGCAAAGTTTTCAGCAAGTCTTTGGGCAGCCAGCAGAACACTTTGGGTTAAAACTCGTTTATGACGTTACCCATAACATCGCTAAAATAGAAACCCACAAGATCGACGGTGCAGACAAGAAGGTTTGGGTTCACCGAAAAGGAGCGACACGCGCTTTCCCACCAGGACATTCGGATATCCCTTCAGATTACCGCAACGAAGGACAACCTGTGCTTATTCCAGGCAGCATGGGTACAAGTTCATGGATTTTGGCGGGCTCACAAAAAGCCATGGATCTAACTTTTGGTTCCACAGCGCATGGCGCAGGCAGAATGATGAGTCGTTCAGCCGCCAAAAGGCAATTTTGGGGTAATGAAATTAAAAGCAGCTTAGAGAAACGCGGAATTGTGGTTCGTGCTGCAAGCTCTTCGGTTTTAGCTGAGGAAGCTGACCCCGCTTACAAGAACGTCGATATCGTCGCGGATGTGAGTGATAAAGTGGGCATTGCCACTAAAGTTGCAAGATTAACGCCGTTAGCTGTTGTTAAAGGTTAAAG
>JGI20214J51088_10002155_pt1 | contig 13268 bp, 14 predicted proteins | sample WetSurMetagenome_FD_51088 | JGI IMG/M metagenome (IMG submission 51088)
TGTCGATCTCGTCGATGATGGCCACGGGGTCGGCAGCCTTCAGGACTGTCGCCAGGGCCTGGTAGCCCCCGTGGGCCAGATAGTCGTCGAGCGAATAGGGGTCGACCTTGCCGTTCAGGGCGAGAACGAGCCGCTTCTGCAGCGCATAGAACGGGATGTCCTTTTCGAGGGCAAGAGGCTCCTTGGTCTCGGGATGCCGGTATAGCAGCCGCTCGACCACGCCGTCGCCGACCACGCTGGTCTCGATGATCTCCTCGATGTCCTTGGGCTTCAGACGGGGGTAGAAGACACCCTGGGGTCTGAGGACCACGATGGGCCCGACCTCGCAGAAGCCGTGGCACCCGGTCTCGACGACCTTCACCGAGTCGGAGAGGCCACGGTCGGCAAGCGACTTGACGATAGCTTCGCGCAGAGCGACCCGTCCCGAAGCGTGGCAGGCCGTACCCGCGCAGATGCGTATCTCGGCCTTGGCGTCGTCGGCCAGGTAGGCGCTGCTGTCGTGCGCGGCGGCCAGGGCGGCGTCGATCTGAGCGGCCCGCACATGGGGGTCGTACACGCCGCGCTCCCCCGTCTGGCGTGCGCCGTTCGAAGCGGCCGTCATGGCGCCACCTCCTGCTTGCGCAGCTTACGTACCAGCCTGCGGGCCTCGGTGGGCCCCATGCGCCCGAAGGTCTCGTCGTTGCCGAGGCGGACGACCGGCGCGAGGGCGCACGCCCCCACACAGTTGACGGTCTGCAAGGTGAAGAGGCCGTCGGCGGTGGTGCCACCGATGGGGATCTCCAACTCCTGGCTGAATGCCTCGACGACGAGGGGCGCTCCCGCTACGTGGCAGGCGGTGCCCATGCACACGTCGATGACGTACTTGCCCACCGGCGCCAACCGGAACTGCGCGTAGAAGCTCGCCACGCCGAACACCCGCGAGAAAGGCAGGCGCATCTCCTCGGCGATGTTCTCGAGGGCCACTCGCGGCAGGTAGCCGAAGGCCTCCTGGGTGGCATGGAGCGCTTCCACCAGGCCCGAACCGGAGCGGATGCCCGCCACCACGGGGTCGAAGAGCTTCATGTCGAGCGGGGGCACGAATCCGACGGGGTTCTCGCCCATGACGCAGGCCGAGGCGGCTCCGCAGCTCTCGCCGGGCAAGGTCGTGAGGGCGGCCGCGCGGGCCGCTTCGTAGTCGAACGGCTGCTCGGCGAAGTCGGGGCAGTACTCGATCTCGATGCAGTTCGACGGACAGGTGCGCTCGCAGAGAGTGCATGCGTAGCAGCGATCGCCGCCGTCGCTCTTCTTCACCAGGTTGAAGAGGCCGCTGCCTTCGGGCTTGTCCACCAGCTGGCGGCGCTCGAAGTCGACCCCTTTCAGAACTTCATAAAGGGCCGAGCCCTTGGGCTCGACGCCGACGGCCATGCCGGCGCCGCGGGACGTCACGTTCCCCTTGGCGTCACCGTTACCGTGATTCATGGTCCCCACCTCAGCCTTCGCGCACGTTGAGGTAGCGGCGCTCGGTCGTCGCGCGCTCCTTGCCCTGTGCTGCTTGCTCGAGCTGGACGAAGGCCTGCTCGATGTTGTCAGGAAAGATGTCGCGGCCTCCCAATCCGTAGATGAAGGGGAGCACCTGCGGACGCGGATCGCAGTCGTAGAGCGCCGCTCGTATCTCGAGGAAGACCGGGCCGCCCTGGGCGCCGAACGAATCGGCGCGGTCGAGCACCCCGACGACTTTGACGTGCTGCAGCGCCTGGGCATATGCCTCGTGCGGGAAGGGCCGGAACACCCTCACGCGTACCATGCCGGCCTTGACGCCCTTCGCCCGCAGTTTGTCGACCACCATGCGCGTGGTGCCGGCGGTCGAGCCGATGACGACGATGGCGATCTCGGCGTCGTCGAGGCGGTAGGGTTCGAGCAGACCGTACCGGCGGCCGCTCAGGTCGGCGTACTCGTCGGCCACGTCTTGGATCACCGTGAGGGCCCTGTCCATAGCCCGGTTCTGCGAGATCTTGTGCTCGAAGTAGAAGCCGCGGAGCCCGTCGAATGGGCCGACCGTGACCGGGTGCTCGGTGTCGAGCAGGGGGTTGATGGCCTTGTAGGGCCCGATGAACTGCCGCACCGTCTCGTCGGGCAGCATGACGAGCGGGCCGATGGCGCCACTGATGACGTACCCGTCGTACATGTGCATGACGGGGGTGCGCACGTCGAGGTGCTCGGCGATGCGGATGGCCTGTATGCAGTTGTCGTATGCCTGCTGGTGGTTCTCGCCGTAGAGTTGGATCCACCCGCTGTCGCGGCCACCCATGGTGTCGCTGTGGTCGCAGTGGATGTTGATCGGGCCCGACAGCGCGCGATTGACCGTCGTCATGACGATGGGCAGGCGGTAGCTGGCGGCGATGTACAGCAGCTCCCACATGAGGGCGAAGCCTTGGGACGACGTCGCCGTCATGGTGCGCGCCCCGGCCGCAGCCGAGCCGATGACGGCGCTCATGGCCGAGTGCTCCGACTCGACGGTGACGAACTCCGAGGTGACCTTGCCGTCGGCCACCATCTGCGCATACAACTGAACGACCTCGGTCTGCGGCGTTATCGGGTAGGCGCAGACGACGTCGGGATCGATCTGGCGCATCGCCTCGGCGACGGCCTCGTTGCCGGTGACGGCGAGCGTGCCGGTCTTAGCTTCAGCCATGTCGTCACGCTCCCTGGTCGGTCGTCATGGTGATGGCGTCCGACGGGCACTCCTTGGCGCAGATGCCGCAGCCTTTGCAGTGCTTCAGGTCGACGTCCACAGCCTTGCCGTTCTCGATGACGATCGAGGCGTCGGGGCAGAAGAAGTAGCACAGCATGCAGCCCGTGCACTTGTCGATGTCGATGTGGGGAGTCTGTGACCTCCACCCACCCGTCACGAACTCGTCGGAGTTGCCCGAAGTCGGGATGGTGGCGCCCAGCTCATGCTTGCCGGGACCCCAGGTGTCGATGTCGGTGATATCCCACTTGGGCCTCTTCATGGGGGTCATTCGCTTTGGACCTCCTCGTATCCGCGCGTGATGGCCGCGAGGTTGCCCTCGACCACCTTGGGAGGGAACTTCTTGCTGAAATCGGCCTTGAGGAACGCGAGCACGTCGGCGATGGGGAAGAGCGCGGTGATGCGCGTCAGAGCGCCGACCATCGGGGTGTTGGGGATGGCCCGGCGGATGGTCTCTATGGCGATGCGGTTGGCGGCGATGGTGGAGAGCCGGCCGCCTTTGAGCGCGTATTCCGTCCGCACGTGTGCCGGTGAGGCTTCGCTGTTGACCAACACGATCGCCCCGGCGGGAGCTCCGCTCATGACGTCTACCGCTCCCAACAGGGAGGGATCGAGCACAATGACGATGCTGGGATGCTCGATGCCGGAGTAGACCTGGATCGGCTCGTCGCTCACCCGGGTGAAGGCGACGATGGGGGCGCCCGAGCGTTCGGGTCCGTACTCCGGGAAAGCCTGGAAGTACTTGCCTTGGCCCAGGGCCAGCTCCGCCACCATCTTGGCGGCTGTCACCGCGCCCTGGCCGCCACGGGCATGCCAGCGGATCTCTGTCAGGCCATTCTCAGCGCTGCGCTGCGTTGCGGTGTCCTCGATGGACACGGCGACTCCTCTCCCCATCGGGTCGAAATCGAGCGGAATGCCCGCACTTCACCCCTGCGACCTCATGCGGCCGTAGTACTGCATGTGGGTCATGCGGAGGGCCCGCGCCTGCCCCGTTCCGCCAATCACGGAGGGCCGCAAACGGCGGGTTCTTCTGCCGAGAGACGACCCCGGCAAACGGCTCGTAATTATACCACCGAGGAAGTCTTGCCGCTTCCCTATGCGGGAGCGGAATACCCATTCTCGATGCTATACTCAGGACGTTCTTACATACCTTGCTAGGGGAGCGCGTAGCTGAGAGTGTGGCTTTGCCACAGACCCTACGAACCTGATCTGGGTAATGCCAGCGAAGGGAAGTGACGGTGTTGCATTCCTACGTTCCCCGTGCATCGATAAGAGGCTTCTGAACGACGAAGCCTCGGCCTTCAGGCCACGCTGGCCGGCACGATAGGGCGTCCTCGGTCGCACCAATAGCGCTGCTATTGATGTTCCCTGCGTCCTTCTCCGGTCCGCGGCGATCGTGCCCTGACGGCGAGGCGTCATCATTCAGCAGCCTGCAGGGAGTGGATCATGCACGCGGTCATTGTTGCCGGCTCGAGCCTGAGGGCCGAGCTCGACGCTGTTCTGCTGAGAGAGGCCGACCTTCTCATCGCCGTTGACGGAGGCGCCGACGCCGTAGCGGCGGCCGGGGTGGTGCCCTCGGTGCTCATCGGTGACATGGACTCCATCGCCGCCGCCACCCGCAGCGCCTTCGAAGCCGCCGGCATCGAGACCATCGTTCTCGAGACGGCCAAGGACGAGACCGACACCGAAGCCGCGCTTCGTCTCGCGGTCGACCGGGGGGCCGACGAGATCACCGTTTTTGGTGCTCTCGGCGGACCCCGCTTGGATCACCTTGTCGGCAACCTTCTCTTGCTCGCCTCGCCCTGGCTCGAGGATGTCGCCGTGCGTATGGTCGACGACCTCCACGAGGTGTTTCTCGTCGGAGGCGACGTGATCTTCGCGGGCCGAAAGGGAGACATCGTCTCGCTGCTGCCCCTTACGCCCCGGGTGCTCGACGTGAGCACGTTGGGACTGCTCTACCCGCTCGCCGGGGAACCCCTCCTGCAGTCGGCCACCCGCGGTGTGAGCAACGAGATGACCGGGCGCGAGGCGAGGGTCACTCACGGCGAGGGCGTCATGCTACTCATCCACTATCGAGGAAGGTGACAGTCATGGAGAAGGATTCGGGATACATGAGCTCCGACGTCATAGGCTGCCAGTTCTCGGTCTACCCGCTGCGGCAGGCCGACATCGGCGAGTCCATCAGAGGGGCCATCGACGCGGCGCACGAGGCGGGGTGCCAGGTGCGGGTGCAGAACTTGAGCACACTGATGTACGGCACCGAAGACCAGGTCTTCGCGGCGCTGCGGGCGGCCTTCGGCGCCGCGCAGCGCCCCGGTTCCTCGGTGCTGATCGCGACTCTGGTCGCCGGCATGCCCACCGACGAGTTGATCGGCGAGATCCAGGAGGGCGTCGAGAAGCATGGCTAGCTCTGACGCACCCACGAACGGCCGACCGGGCGCCGAACTGACTCCGTCCGCCGGTCTCGGGCAGCTGTTCGCAGGCTGGACCACGCGCGAGCTCGTGGTCGCGGCAGTTCTCTCGGTCGCCATCGGCGTCATCTTCTGGGCCTGGGGCCTGCTCTATACGGCGGTCTTGGTTCTGATCCCCTTTCCAGCGCAGTACCTCAGCGTCGGCCTCTGGATGATGGGTGGCCTGCTGGTGCCGTACATCGTCCGCAGGCCGGGCGCCGCGTTCTTCGGTGAGGTGGTCGCCGCCTTCGTTAGCATGGCGCTCGGCAACCAATGGGGCATCCTCACCATGGCGAGCGGGCTCGTGCAGGGCTTCGGNGCCGAACTGGTCTTCGCAGCCTGGCGGTGGAAGCGGTTCGGGGGCCTGCCGCTCTACGGAGCCGCCGCCCTCGCCGGCGCCTTCAGCATCATCCTCGACACCTTCGTCTGGAGCTACTACCAGGCATACACGTGGGGCAGCATCCTCGTCGCCGGCGTGGTGTGCGTCGTCAGCTCGGTCATCCTGGGAGGCGGGCTTTCGCACCTCCTCGGTCAGGCGCTTGCGCGGACGGGCGTGCTCACGGGCCTCGAGATTGCCAAGGGCACGGTGAAGCGGATCTGAGCGAAGCGGCTGCGGACATCGTCTCCGAGGGTCTGTCGTTCACCTATTCGACCCGTCTGAAGCCCGCGCTCGACGAGCTCTCCTTCACGGTCGACCCGGGGGAGACGGTGCTGGTGCTCGGGCCCAGCGGCTCGGGCAAGAGCACGCTGACCCTGTGTTTCGACGGGCTGATCCCGCACTCGGTCGAGGGAGACTACGCCGGCCGGGTGGCGGTGGCGGGGCTGGTGGTCGCCGACAATCCGGTGCACCTGCTCTCCCAGCGGGCAGGGTTGGTCTTCCAGGATCCCGAGTCGCAGTTCTGCACGCTCACCGTCGAGGACGAGGTGGCCTTCGGGTTGGAGAATCTGGGTGTCCCGCCCGCCGAGATCGAGAAGGCCATCGACGGGGCGTTGGCCTCGGTGGGACTCGCCGGGTACAGACGGCGGCGGCTAGTGACTCTGTCGGGCGGGGAAAAGCAGCGGGTGGCGCTCGCTTCGGTGCTTGCCATGGGCCCGCGCATCCTCGTGCTCGACGAGCCGTCGGCCAACCTCGACCCGCAAGCGACCGCCGAGCTGTTCGACGTGATCCGCCGGCTGGTGACCGACCGCCGGCATACCGTCGTCATCATCGAACACAAGCTCGACGAGCTCATCGAATGGACCGACAGCGTTCTGGCCCTCGATCGCGACGGACGTCTGCTGTTCAGGGGCGGCCCCGAGGAAGCCTTCTACGAGCAGGCTGCGCTGCTCTCGGGCACCGGAGTCTGGCTCCCGCAGACGGCGGAGTTGGTCGCGTCGCTTCGCGAACGGGGGTGGAGGGTGCCCGGAAGCCCTCTGGGAGTCGCCGACACGGTCGCGGCTCTCAAGGCCACTCCTGGGTTGGCCGGCCGGTTGGCCGCGGGCGGTGCGGCTCTTCGCGCTTCGACCGACACCACGCCAGGCGATCCTCTCTATCGCATCGACGATCTCCGCTTCGGCTATGAGGGCCGCAAAGGTCCCTCCGTGCTGCGCGGCATCTCCCTCTCGATCGACAGGGGAGCCTTCGTCGCCATCGCCGGGGTGAACGGCGCCGGCAAGAGCACCCTGGCGGCGCTGCTCTCGGGTGTGCTCGAGCCTCCCGCCGGCCACGTGTTTCTAGACGGCGATGACCTCGCGTCGCTCAGCGCGACCGCCCTCAGCGCGAAGGTGGGGCACGTTTTCCAGAATCCCGAGCATCAGTTCGTGGCCCAGACGGTCTTCGGCGAACTGGCTTTCAGCCTCTCTCCTAGGGCGGGTAGAAAGGGCGCCCGCCATCTGACCGAAGCCCAGCGCGTGCTTGTCAACGAATGGCTGGACCGGTTGGGGCTCCTGCCGCTCGCCGAAGCCAGCCCCTTCGCGCTCAGCCACGGGCAGAAGCGCAGGTTGAGCGTGGCCGCCATGCTGATCCGCGGCCAGTCGGCGCTGATCCTCGACGAGCCCACCCTCGGGCAGGATGAGACGCAGGCGGCGAGACTGCTGACCATGGCTGAGGAATTCCGGCAGGCGGGCGGCACCGTCATCATGATCACCCATGACATGCAACTGATCGCCCGCCACGCCACACAGCTCTTGGTTCTGGTCGACGGGCGCGTCGCCTTCGTTGGGGAGCCTGCCGCGTTCTTCCGCCGGCCGGAAGTGGTGGCAGCCGCGGGCCTGACTGTGCCGCTGCCCGGGCGGGTCGCTATGGGTCTGCTCGACCGGGACGATCCCGGCCCCTTCTTGACCGCCGAGGCGTTCCTTGCCGCACTCAACAGTCTCCCAGAGGAGGTCTCGTGAGCGTCGCTCTGTTCGGCCCGGCCGCGGCGCCCGAAGGACTCGGGACCGGCTACCTTCAGCGGCGCAACCCGACCGTCAAGCTGGCCGCTGTGGTGCTGGTCGCCTTGGCCCTCACCTTCATCTTCGATCCGGCTACTCCGGCCGTTCTCGTGGTGCTCATGGTGCTGGCAGGCCGGCTGGGGGGGCGTCTGAGCGTACCCAGCCAGCTCAGGCCCCTCTGGATCTTCGCGCTCGCCGGCATCGCCATCCTGCTCGCAAACATCTTCTTCAACAAAGAGAACGCGACCGCGCCGGCGCTTGCCTCGCTCGGCCCGATCACGATCACCGGCCCCGCTCTGTGGGCGGCCGGCACGCTCTGGCTGCGCCTGCTCGCCTTCGCGCTCCTCTCCCTGGTCTTCGTGCGGACCACCGAGCCGCAGGACTTCATCCTCAGCTTGGTGCACCAGTTGCACCTGAACTACCGGGTCGCTTTCGGCACGATGGTCGGCTACCGCGTGCTGCCTCTACTCCAAGCCGACTACCAGACGATCCGCGCGGCCCAGCGTGTACGCGGCGTGCGCGAGGCTCGAGGGGCGCTCCACTTGTGGGCGCACTTCCGCAGGTACGCCCTCCCGCTGCTGACGGGTTCCGTGAGGCGGGCCGGGCGTGTCGCCTTGGCCATGGACGCCAGGGCGTTCGGAGCGTTTCCCGGGCGCAGCTACCGCCGCCGCATGACTGTCGGCCTCGGCGACTGGCTCTTCCTCGGCGTAGTCATAGTGGTGGTGGCGGTGGTCGTCGCCGCTCTGTGGCTGGCCGGAGTGGCCCGGTTCACCGTGGGGTAGAGGCGCCGCGTGCCCGTCGCACCCGGCGGCGGGGCTTCGTCCTCCGGCCGGCTGCTAGTTGTAGAACGTGATCTCCGACAACTCGACGCCCCAGCGCGCGTCGGTGAGCGGCGCGAGTTCGGTGAACCAGAGCCGGCCGCTGCCGATGGCCGTGCCGAGCGTGATGGTCTGCGTGGAGTCGCCATCGAGGTTCGCGATCGTCGCCGTTCGGCCTGACGACATGGTCTGCTGCAGCTCCCCCTTCCAGCCCTCGACGCTCGACACGATCTGGACGATGGTCGCCTTGCCGTCGAGTTCGAAGTTGAGGCCCACGCCCTGCTTGAGGTCGCCGAAGGCGGCCGACCGGTAGAGCTCGGTACTCCAGACGGTGCTTTCCTTGCCGTCGACGAGGTACTTGAGCTTCTTGGGATTCTCGGAGTTGTCCCCCTCGGGGTCGTAGTCCTCGATGCTGAGCACAGCAACCGGCGTGGGCTCGCGGGTGACGGTGAGGTGCAGCACGTCGTCGGCGGCCTTCTCGCCCGGAGCCGGATCCTGCCGCAGCACGATGCCGGCCTCCTTGTCGAACGAGGGCACCAAGTCGCTCGCTCCTACGAAGACCTCCATGCCCGCGTCGGCGGCTAGCTTCTTGGCCTCGTCTTGCGTGAGCCCCACTACGTCGGGTGCTCCGCCACCGGTGAAGGTGAGCGCCAGGACGATGGCGACCGCGACGACCACGAGACCGCCAAGCCCGCCGGCGATCTTCCAACGCCGGCTCGCGCGGCGCTTGCGCGCCAGCTCGCGCGCCTGCTCGCGCACCCACTCGCCCTCGGGCTCCTCGTCTTTGCGCCTGGCCCGGGCTCCCGCTGACTCTCCTGCCCGCGGACGGCGGGCCGGCTGTTCCTCCTCCGAACCACGCCGCAGCAACCGCTTGTGCGCCTGCGGCACCTCAGGGATCCTCTGTGGGGCGTAGAGGCCGAGGCCTACGAGTGCCCCCAGGAGCTCGTCCATGGAATTGAAGCGGTCCTCAGGCAGCTTCTCGAGGCAGCGAAGGACGACCTTCTCGAGCCCTTCGGGAAGTTGTGCGCGAACGGCGGAGATCGGCGCCGGCGTGTTGTTCAGGTGCATGCGGGCGATTTCGGGCATGTTGGTGCCGTCGAACGGAGGCAACCCGGTCAGCATCTCGTACATCACGATGCCCAGCGAGTACACGTCCGAGCGGGCGTCGACAGGCCGGCTGCGGATCTGCTCGGGTGACATGTACCGGGCGCTGCCGATGATCGAGCCGGCGCGTGTGACTCTGGTCCAGTCGGGGCCGGTGGCGATGCCGAAGTCGGTGATCTTGGCGTGCCCGTTGCGGTCGATGAGGATGTTCTGCGGTTTGACGTCGCGGTGCACGATGCCTGCCACATGGGCGGCTGCCAGACCCTCGGCGACCTGCCCCGAGATGCGGCCGAAGTCGCTCAGGCCCATGAGGCCCTCGCGTATCACGTCCTTGAGCGAGCGCCCCTCGACGTACTCGAAGACGAGGTACTCGTCGTTGTCGCTGGAGCCTCGATCGATGAGAGTGACCACGTTGGGATGCGAGAGCTGCGCCAGCGCCCTGCCTTCTCGATCGAACCTCGCGCGGGTACGCGGGTCCTCGTTCAAAGGAGGCTCGAGCCGTTTGACGGCTACATTCCGTTGGAGCTTCGTGTCCCAGGCCTGGTATACAATGCACATCCCCCCGCGACCCAGGACCCGACCCAAACGGTATCGGTTTTTCAGGAGCGGTCCCCCACCGCTTTCGTCGCCGTCTTCAGGCATAGGCAAGTAAAGAAGGCTCCTGGTTCGTGGACGTCACCGGTACGAGACATTATCATAGACCTTGCAACGTATTAGGAGGTGGCGCCGAGTGATCTACTACGTGATCCCCCGCGAACTCGCGGACAAGTACTACGAGGAGTTCCGCAAGCGCTTCGCGGGAGTCGAAGGGGTCGAGGTTATCGTCGACCGCCGCGAAGTCGACCGACGGGGTCAGAGCGAAGGGGGAGGCAAGCGGGTTGTTCGCGACAGGCGCCGGCGTCGGATGAGTGGTTCATTCCCGGACGTGTGAGATGTCACCGCCTGGTCTCAGGCTGGATCTGCACAATCACACTCATTTTTCGGCCGATGGGCTGATGTCCCCCGCAGAGCTCTTGGCTGCGGCCAAGGCCAAGGGCATCGCCTGCATCGCCGTCACCGACCACAACAGCGTCGAAGGTGCGCTCCAGGCCGTGGAGTTGGCCGACGCCGACCTCACGCTTCCGCGGGTGATTCCCGGCATCGAGCTCTCCACGTCCGACGGGGAGCTTGTGGGGCTCTACATCTGGGAGAGCATCCCTGCGGGCCTGTCTCTTCTCGGCGCGGTCGAGCGCATCAAAGGCCAGGGGGGCATCGTCTACCTGCCGCATCCCTTCGACAGGATGCGCAGAGGCGCGGTGTCGCAACGGGTGCGGGCCACGGCAGCCGAGCTTTCCGACATCGTGGAAGTCGTCAACGGACGCTCACTCACTCCGGGGGCGAACGAGAAGGCGCTGCGGCTGGCGCGGAGGCTGGGCAAGCCCGAGGGGGCCGGGAGCGACGCCCATCGCCTGGCGGACGTCGGCATCGCGTGCGTGCTGGTCGAGGCCTATCCGTCGCAGGATATTCTCGTGTCGCTCGTGGAGCGGGGCCGGGTGGTACACGACCTCAGTCTGTGGGAATACACTTTGAACTGGGGAATGCAGGCTCTCGCCCCGGTCACGCGCTTGCGCCGCCGGGTGTCGGGCGATCTGTCGAGGAGGTAGCGGTGCAGGAAGTCCGGCCTGAGCGCGGAGTCCGGGCCGACCTCTGGACGGAGTGGCGCGGTGGTCCCACCGTCCACTGCTTCCTCTGCGCTCACCACTGCCGCATCGCGCCAGGCGACCGGGGGCTCTGCGGTGTGCGCGAGAATCGCGACGGCACGCTTTTCACTCTGGTCTACGCATGTGCGGTGTCGACCGCGGTCGATCCTGTAGAGAAGAAGCCGCTCTATCACTTCATGCCCGGCACCCGCACCTACTCGCTTGCGACGGTGGGCTGCAACTTCACCTGCGCGTTCTGTCAGAACGCCGAGATCAGCCAGATGCCACGCGATCGGGGACGCGTGGTGGGCACGCCGCTTTCGCCCGGCGAGGCGGTCGAAGAGGCTCTCGAGAGCGGGTGCGGGAGCATCTCCTTCACCTACACCGAGCCCACTATCTTCTACGAGTACGCTCGTGACTGCGCACGGGCGGCCGTGAAGCAGGGGCTCAAGAACATCTTCGTCACCAACGGTTACATGACGCGCGAGATGTTGAACGATATCGATGGCGACCTGCACGCAGCCAACGTCGACCTCAAGTCCTACTCCGACGTTTTCTACCGCACACTGGTGGGCGCCCGGCTCAAGCCGGTGCTCGACTCCATCCGCCGGCTGTGGGAGATGGGGGTGTGGGTGGAGGTGACGACGCTGCTCATCTCGGGCAAGAACGATTCGCCCGGCGAGTTGCGGTCACTGGCGGAGTTCCTCGCGTCGGTGTCCGCCGACATCCCCTGGCACGTCTCGCGTTTTCATCCCGCGTACCGCATGCTCGACACTCCCCCGACCGCGGTCGCGACCATAGAGACCGCGCTCCGCATCGGCCGCGAAGCCGGTCTGAAGTACCTCTACGGAGGCAACGTCGCCGGTCATGCCTCGGAATCGACGGCGTGCCCTTCGTGCGGTACGGTAGTGGTTGAACGCAATGGGTTCAGAGTGGGCAAGAACGCTGTGCGAAACGGCAGATGCGCGGTGTGTGGCACCGAGATCGCCGGGAGGTGGTCGCTATGACTCTCGTTGGCTGCTTCGTCACACCTCATCCCCCGATCATCCTGCCAGAGGTGGGTGGTCCCGAGGTGGCGAGAGCGGAGCCGACCGTGCTCGGCATGAGCGCCGTGCGGGAACGCGCCGCGGTGTTACAGCCCGAAACGATCGTGCTCCTGTCGCCGCACGCGCCGACGGGCTCCCAGCACATGACCGTCTCGTTCGCCTCTTCGTATCACGGCACGTTCGCCAACTTCAGAGCGCCCGGCGTGCGGGTCGACGTCGAGGGTGACCTGGACACGGCCCGCGCCATCCTGGAGGCTTCAGCTGAGGCCGGCGTTGCCGTCGCACCGCTCGACGCGGGGGTCGCGGTCGACGATCTCGATTGGGGAGCCATGGTGCCGCTGAGGTTCCTGCTCGGTGGCCTTACCAAACCGTGCCGGCTGGTGCTGCTCTCCTTCTCGAATCTCACGATCGTGGAGCACGTCACGTTCGGCCGGGCCATCGCCCGTGCCCTGCTGGAGGCTTCGCCGCGGGTCGTCTACGTGGCGAGCGGTGACATGAGCCACTACCTGCTGGCCGAGGGCCCCTACGGGTTCGATCCGCGCGGCCCGCGGTTCGATCATGCCGTGGCCGATGCCTTCGCCGAGGGCGACTGGGAAGGCCTGCTGTCGATCCCCGTCGACGTGGTGAAGGGGGCGGGAGAGTGCGGCTTCCGCTCGCTGGCGGTGCTGCGGGGTCTGGTCGCTGCGGTGGAGGCCGCGGGCATGCGCACCCAGAACCACCTGCTATCGTACGAGGGTCCCTTCGGAGTAGGATACTTGGTCGGTGAGGTCGAGATTCTGAGTGAACGGGGGGCGGTGCGATGACGGACGAAGCGAAGGGCTCAGGCGACCCGTTCGTGGCGTTGGCCCGCCGGGCCATCGAGGCCTACGTCACCGAACGGGAGGTCGTCGCGATACCCGAACCGGCCGAGGAGCGAGTGGCGGGCGTGTTCGTGTCGCTGCATCTGCCCGATGGATCTCTGCGGGGCTGCATCGGCACCACCGAGCCGCACCGCACGACCCTTGCAGAAGAGATCATCGCCAACGCCATCT
>JGI20214J51088_10002156_pt1 | contig 13266 bp, 9 predicted proteins | sample WetSurMetagenome_FD_51088 | JGI IMG/M metagenome (IMG submission 51088)
CGGTGGTGATTTGTCCAACTATCGCCTCAACTGATGCCCCATGCTCCGCAGCATCCGTGATGTATACCCAGGAAGGCGTTCTCAAAGATGCAGAGTTTTACCCCAATAGCCCAGCCATTGTGGCCGTAGATACCGGGGTCATTGCGGAGGCGCCGGTACGCCATCTAATTGCAGGCATGGCGGATGCTCTGGCCACCGGCTACGAAACCCGGACCTGTTTCCACAATCCTCAGGCAAGGTCTATAGTGGGGGCTCGGATTACTGTAGCTGCCGTGACAATCGCCGAAGTGTGTGCCAAAACCGTGTTTGACTACGGCCTTGAGGCAGCAGCAGCTGTGAGGCACAGGGAAGTAAACGAAGCCTTGGAGCGGGTTGTCGAGGCCAATACGCTCTTGAGCGGAGTCGGGTTTGAGAGCGGTGGGCTGGCGGCTGCTCACGCTGTGGCTGGCGGGTTGACGGAACTACCGACAGTGCATGAAAACTTTCTCCATGGTGAAATGGTAGCCATGGGGCTCTTAAGCCATCTCATGTTGGAGGGTGACCGTGATGAAGCCAAGCGAGTAGCCCGTTTCATGGCCAAACTTGGCTTGCCCGTCCATCTTGGTCATCTTGCCTTAGATCCTGATAAGGATTTCGAGGTATTGCATGAGGCTATGGCTGCTGGTATGGCAACATCTCCCTTTGTGCACAATGAGCCATTTGAGGTGACTGCCGAGAAGATTTTGACAGCACTTTTACAAGCACACAAGTTAGGTTTGGAGGTCACAGTATCTATTGGGGATGCTGCCTATCGCGAAATTCATTTACCATGAAAGGCAAGATGCAAAAGTGGTCTTCAACTAGAGCTGAACATTGGCGTGCAGGCGACGGCTTCCGGTCGCGCGCCTGACGCCCGGCGTTATGCCCAAGGAACCGAACAAAGGTTCGAAGTTCATTCACCCAATTAAAGACAGGAAGATGAGAGGTCAGTTTTNGGGAAAGAAGGGGATTGAATAGGTTTTGAGGCAAGAGCGGGTAGTGATAGTTGATGTCGGACAGAGTGTGGTTCGATCCGCAACACATCGAATGGTTTGTCAATTCATATCTATAAGTTGCGTTAAGCAAAAAGATCCCCCCGTTGAAACGCAACAACATTCGCGAGAGGCCATTGGGATGTGGAGATAAACTGCAAGTACCTGATAAGCAACAAAGCAATAAGTTGCCCAAATAGACTACCACAACCTATCATCGTCCTATCCTCCTTGTCCTAGGTGCCCGTTGGTTTCGTCAACTATAAGGTGCCCCGTAGGGAGGATTTTTCCGATCAGCTTTCTCCAACCGTTCTTGGACAAGAACGACTAACAAACATCGAAAACAATCTTAAAGGAGGAAACCTTGATTTGGAAAATGGATATTGACCCGATAGGAAATATCTTCCTGTCGGCGCTGGTCGCTTTGATTCCGATATTTTATCTCTTCTGGGCGCTTGCAATTAAGCGCCTGAAGGGCCACTGGGCAGCCATTAGCGGCACGATAATAGCAATTGTTCTTGCTATTTTTGTATATGGAATGCCGGTGCAGTATGCGGTCCTGTCAACAGCGTATGGAGCGCTTTTTGGATTGTTCCCGGTCTGCTGGATTATCGTCACGGCGCTTTTTATCTATAATATGTCCGTGAAGACAGGACAGTTTGAGGTCATCAAAAACTCGCTCGCCACTATTTCCGATGACCGTCGTATGCAGGCGCTCCTCATCGCCTTTTCCTTCGGCGCCTTCCTAGAGGGCGCTGCCGGCTTCGGCACCCCCGTTGCTATCACCACTGCCATGCTGGTCGGTCTTGGGTTCAACCCGGTTTACGCAGCTGGCGTTTGCCTCTTGGCGAACACGGCTCCCGTGGCCTTTGGCGCTATCGGAATTCCGATTGTTGTCGGCGCTCAGGTCGCGGGTCTTCCCGACATGGCGCTGAGTCAGATGGTCGGCCGTACTCTCCCGTTCCTGAGTGTCCTTATTCCCCTCTACCTGGTAATCCTCATTTCAGGATGGAAGAAGGGTCTCGAAGTGTGGCCCGCATGCTTCGTGAGCGGCGGATCCTTCGCCATCATACAGTACCTGTCGTCCAACTTCCTCGGCCCGCTGCTTCCTGATATTTTTGCCTCACTCGCGTCCATCGTCTGCACTATAGTATTCCTAAAGTTATGGCACCCGAAGGAGAGCTGGCACTTTTCGGAAGAGAAGCCGCGCCTTGGCAGGGAGAAGCTAAGGTATTCCGGCGGGCAGGTTTTCAGGGCATGGGCGCCTTTTATCATCCTTTCGCTCTTTGTTGCTGCCTGGGGTATTATGCCGGTAAAGGTTGCCCTTGATCAGATGATGGGCATGGTCTTTAATTGCAAGTTCCCCATCGCAGGCCTTGACAAGATGGTTATCGACCATTTATGCAAGCCCAAGCCGGCTGTTTACGTCTTTAACTTCCTGAGCGCAACCGGCACGGCGATTCTCCTTGCCTGGTTCTTCTCGATCTTCGTCATGGGTGCATCCCTTGGAACAGCCTTCGGTGTCGCAGGCAAGACCCTGAAGACCCTTAAATGGCCGATAATCACTATCTCAACCATCCTCGGTTTTGCATATATTATGAATTTTTCAGGAATGGCAATTACCCTCGGTACTGCCTTAGCTGCATCTGGCGCAGTCTTTCCGTTTTTTGCCGCCATAATTGGGTGGCTTGGAGTATTTATGACCGGCTCTGATACGTCGTCGAACGCGCTTTTCGGTAAGCTCCAGGAGGTTACCGCTATCAAGATAGGCGTTGACCCGGTCATCACAATGTCGGCAAATGCCTGCGGCGGCGTCTGCGGAAAGATGATCTCACCCCAGTCCATCTCTGTTGCAACGGGATCAACCGGTCTCGTCGGCCATGAATCAGACATCTTCAGGTTCACCTTGAAACATTCGATATTCCTGGCGGTCATAATCGGGGGCATGCATTTACTTTGGGCTTATGTCTTTCCTGGCATGGTTCCGTCCTACCAGAAGCTGGCAGTGGCGGTCCCGGCTGTTGGCGCACCAACAGCCCAGAGCATTAATCCTGAGGGCCTCATGTATTTCTGTCTCAGCATTGGGGTGATTTTCTTTGTTACTGTTATTGCGAGGGTCCTCGGTAAGGATTTGGCTACTGGTAAAGCAGGGGAGGAATGAATACATTTTATTAAAGCTCATCATGGCTCCTGTGGTTAAAAGCTACGGGGGGCAACATAACAGAGCTTCGAGGAATTGTGGGGAATAAGAATTACATGAATTTTTTAGAACACCTTATCAATTACTCGTATGATGGATTTATGACCGAGGCCAAACCCGACGCCGTTCTTCTGCCGGTAAACACTGAGCAGATCTTCTCAATCATGAGGATATCCTGCCGGAAGGGTATCCCGGGTACCCTGCGTAGAGCAGGCACCAACCTCGGCGGCGGTTCAATCCCTCTGTTCTATCGGTCACGCGTATGAACCTCATACTGGAACTTAATGAAGAGGATAGGTATGCAGTGGTCTGTCCGGAGTCGTTCGGTACCGAGCGGAAGTTCCGATTGCAGATAGTACCTGTGATTCCTAACCCGTTCCAGTGAGACGAGAACGACAAGGATTTTTTACCAAAGGAATAATAATCTATGCCTGGAGAATCTTGCTATCAACCAGTAACTCAAGAGATCACAGTCGAGTTGCAGTCAATCGTGGGGGAAAAAAATATCATCTTTAATGACGTTGAGCGTATGCAAGGCTACTCACACGACGAGGTGGCTGATCCGGGATATGCGCACATGCCTGAGGTGGTAGTCAAACCCCACTCTGCTCAAGAAATTTCACAAGTAATGAAACTGGCTAATAGATATCATGTTCCAGTCACTCCCAGGGGAGGAGGGACCGGCCTTTCCTGCGGAGCTGTTCCTGTGTATGGTGGTATCCTTCTTTCCCTTGAAAGGATGAACCGCATCCTGGAGATCGATAAAGAGAACATGGTAGTTGTNGTAGAGCCGGGGGTAGTGACCCGTGAGATTAGTATCGCTGTTCAGGAACATGGCCTTTTCTATGCGGGTTATCCCATGAGCTTTGAATCATGCTTTATTGGAGGGAATGTAGCGGAAAACGCCGGTGGTGGTCGTGCAATTAAATACGGGGTTACAGGGCATTACGTCCTTGGCATAGAGGCGGTTTTGCCTACTGGGGAGATAGTGGAGATGGGAGGAAAACGTCTGAAAGACGTTACCGGATATGACCTCATACACTTGATGGTTGGTTCAGAAGGGACCCTGGGCATCTTTTCAAAAATCATTCTGAGACTGCTTCCTCTCCCCACCGCCACGGCTGTTCTTTTGATCCCCTTTGAGAATGCTGCTGGTGCCATTGCCGCTATTCCCAAAGTAATTGCCCAGGTAGGATTCTTACCCTCCTCCATTGAGTTTATGGACCGCCTTTCTGTGGAAACAGTGTACAAATTTCTAGGGGAAACACCCCCAAGACCCGAAATAGGGGCCATGCTGGTTGTTGAGGTGGATGGAACGAGCAAAGAGAATGTTGACGGCGATTGTCAAAAAATCGGTGAGCAATTTCTTGAGTCAGGGGCTCTTGATGTTTATATTGGCGATACTCCGACCATTGAGCGAAAAATGTGGAACCCCCGTCTGAAACTTGCCGAGGCATTTAAGGCCATCTGTCCTGTGCAAAGTCTTGAAGATATAGTGGTTCCTACGGCACGGATTCCTGATCTCATTAGAGAACTGGAGCGACTTTCTCAAAAATATGATGTTCTGATTCCCTGCTATGGCCACGCAGGTGATGGGAACCTGCACGCTACCCCAGTGAAGAAGCCGGAAACTCCCTTAGCTATCTGGAAAGAAAAACTCCCGTCACTACTTACGGAACTTTATCAGGCAACATTTCGTCTAGGAGGAACCATCAGCGGAGAACATGGCATAGGTTCCAAACGAGCATCCTATCTTCCCCTGGTGATGAACTCCGACCTTATTTCACTCCAAGAGAGGATCAAACAGGCTTTCGACCCTTTGAATATTCTCAATCCCGGCAAGATCTTCGATTGTTAGATAAAAGGTGAACGCATGAAAGTTACATTAAAATACGGCAAGGAAGGAATCCCGTTGGAAATTGAAGAGACACCGGGGTTTATCGGTATCATGAAGCCGTCTGATCCCGAACCGATCAAAGATCCCATGGCCAAAATTGAAGAGAGCCTTCGGAAGCCCATTGAATCAAAGACTCTTGCTGAAATAGCACGGGGAAAGAAGAGTGCCTGTATACTCATCAGTGACATTACTCGTCCTGTCCCTAACCCAATGATTTTGCCTTCCATATTGGAAGTTATTGAGGCCGAGGGGGTACCTCGTTCTGGGATTATAATTCTCATCGCCACTGGTATTCATAGATCTTCCACGGACGAGGAGAAAATCCGACTGGTAGGGCCAGCGATTGCCAAAAATTACCTGATATTTGACCATCACTCGAAAAAAATGGAAGATATGGTTGAAGTTGGAAAAATTGGAGGAAGGGTTCCTGCCTTGATCAACCGCTTCTATCTTGAGGCCGATTTAAAAATTCTTACAGGTTTTATCGAGCCCCATATGTGGGCAGGATATTCCGGAGGACGAAAAGCAATCCTGCCTGGCATCTCATCCATCGAAACTCTTCAGTTTATGCATGGTGCTGAGATGATTGCACACCCGAAAACGAAATACGGAGAACTTAATGGCAATCCTTTCCATGAGGCAGGTCTTGAGGTAATGGGAAAATCGGGTGCGGACTTTATAGTCAACGTGACCCTTAACACAAGAAAGGAGATAACGGGGGTTTTTTCCGGACATCCGGTGAAGGCACATCTTAAGGGCTGTTATTTTCTTGCTCAACACTGCATTCATGAACTTGATGCTCCTTTAGATTTCATTGTGACCACTAATTCTGGTGCTCCACTTGATTGTAATCTTTATCAGACGGTAAAGGGCATCACTGGTGCAGCGCCCGTTGTCAAGCCACACGGAGACATCCTGATTGCCAGCCGCTGTATAGAGGGTGCGGGCAGTCCTGAATATAAGAGAATCCTTGAAATGGTTGACTCCCCTCGTTGTTTTTTGGACCGAATTATGCGGGGGGACTTCTTTATCCCAGATCAGTGGTGCGCGCAAGAGACTTACCAAGTCCTAGTGGAAAAAAATGTCTGGGTTTACACCGAAGGAATCTCCAGTGAGGAACTTGAACGCTATCATTTTCGTCCAATAAAAAATATAGAAGAGGGAATCCAAAGTCTCCTCGCAAAATATGGACATGAGGCTCGGTGGGCGATTGTCCCCGATGGTCCCATGTTGATACTCAGAATACGTGAATAAAAAATGGCTTGCAGTCTCTGGGCTGTTCATTTTTAAATAGTGCTGATGGTGGAGGCACGAAGTTCACCGAACAAAACGAACAAGATAATTGAGGAAGCTTCACCATGAATGACTCAACTGATTAAGGAAAAGGTGGCGAGACTTAAACACGAGATGATTTGGTTACACCGCTACCCCCTTTTTTTCTATAACGAAATCGGTGTCCATTTTTACGGCTTATTTTTGACAGGTATCGAAACCGCCTGCTTGTCATCTTTCGAGAGGTCTCATCGACAGACTATACTAAGCTACCTATTTATGTGCCAAAGGTTTTATAATTACCTTAGATTTTATTGTTCTTTGCGATTTTACATTTCATTTCCAAAGTTCAGGAGGAATCGTGGTGACAAGACGAACTCCCCAAAGCGTTAACCACCCAAAAGTTAAAAAAGCCCTTCTCTCTGACAAGAGAGCAAAACGCTTGGTTGATCTTTCTGCATGTGTTGAGTTTCTGGAAAAGACCGGCAACCTTGTTCGCATTACTTCAGAAGTAGATCCCCGCTATGTCCTGGCAGGTATTGCCAAAAAATCTGAAGGGGGAAAGTGCCTTTTGTTCAACCGGGTCAATGGAAGTGAGTATCCCGTAGTGATTGGTTTGTTATGGAACCGCGACATTGTGGGGAGCCTTTTCGGAGTGTCAAAAGAAAAAGTTCCTTTTGTTATTGTCAAGGCGATTGAAAGCTGGCGAAAACACAAAGGGACACTATCCTCGCCTCTCCTTGATAAAGGTTTGGCCAATGAAGTTGTTGAAAAGAAAATAGATCTTTACAAACTCCCGATTCCCCTTCATGCCCTGAAAGACGGAGGTCGGTATCTTGACTCTTCGGTAGTGGTGGTTCGAAACCCTGAGACCGGTATACCTAATGTCTCTGTTCACCGTCTCATGGTAACCAAGAAAGACCGTCTCACATTTTTGATTGATCCTGGTCGCCATTTGGGGGCATATCTGGAAATCATGGAGGCACGCAATGAACCGCTTCCCGTGACCATCAATAATGGAATCGGTCTTGCACCCTGGCTCGCTTCAGTGATCCCACAACAAGGGGACGGAAAATACGAGATTGCCAATCATATTGTTGGATACCCGATATCTTTTATCAAAGCTCAAACCGTGGATGTGCCGGCATATGCTGATGCTCAGTTTGTGATTGAGGCGGAGATACTGCCCAAAGTTCGTGAACAGGAGGGACCTTTTGCTGAAGTCACGGGTTACTATGCTAACCGGGACCAGCGCTGGGTAATGAAGGTAAAAGCGATTACTCACCGAAAAAAAGCGATTTTTCATAGTCTCTTGTCTGGACAGGAAGTGTGGAACGCAGTTGGTTTTACTGCGGAGGCTAAAATATTCGCGACCGTTAAGGAAAAAGTACCTCAACTTAAAGCGGTCTATCTGACGCCCGGTGGTTGCGGTTTTTACGGAGCAGTCATACAAGTGGAGAAAGACGGTAAAGAGGTAGGGAGAGCCGCAATCTTGGAAACTTTCAAGGCCTTCGAACCTCTTCAACAGGTGGTTGCTGTGGATACGGATGTCAATCTATATGATCCCATTGATGTCAATTGGGCACTGACTACTCGTTTCAATGCTGATACGGGGCTGATTATCCTTAAAGACCAGCAAGGGCACATCCTTAATCCTATGGTACGCATCACTCCGGACGGAAGGGGGGGGACAGTAACCAAGATGGGTTTGGATGCAACCGCCCCTTTTCCGAAGACCAGCACATTTGAACGGGTGAGGTTTAAAGAAGTTGATTTAAAGAAGTACCGAATTAAAGTCTGAGGATATAGTCATAAACTTCATTAATGACCAATCAAATAATGCAATCTCGGTGGCAACAGCACCTATAGAGTTCCCACACTTTTAACTTGCCGATTTAATTTTTTCCCCGATTTTCTCCACTGAAGTCAATACCTCTTTTTCATTTACTGTTAAGACATGCCGGTTATGAATTATAAGCTTACCCTCAACAAATACAACTTGAACATCATCGCCGGCAACTGAATCGGTCATCATGAAAATAACAGGGCATTCATGTTCGATAGATATAATATACTGTTGATGAGGAAGATGAGAAAAATGCTGTTAGTAAACCGCATTATTATTTTGCAAGTGTTGACTAAAGCGTTGACTAAAAGCAAAAAGAGACTAACAAATTTTTTGTTAATCTCTTTTAACTAATTGATATTATTTGCAATGCCGAAGGGGGGACTCGAACCCCCACGGGTCTCCCCACTACCCCCTCAAGATAGCGTGTCTACCAGTTCCACCACTTCGGCGTTATGATTTACCCCGCTTATTTTTGAGGAGCAGGGGGGGTTGCCGGCATAGTGCTTGGCGCTTTTTGCCCGGCTCCTGTGCCTGGCGACTGGGGAATTTTTGGGACCGCCTTTTCTTCGTGCGCTGCCCTTGGTTTCATAATTGTTTCCCCACCTCTCTTTGCCGAGATGAACGTCAGGAGGACGGAAGTAACCATAAAAATAACGGCTACGGCAGTAGTGAGTTTTTCAAAAAATCCCGCTCCGCCAGAAGCCCCAAAAACAGTCTGCGTTGCTCCCCCAAAGGCTGCTCCCAGACTTGCCCCTTTACCGCTTTGGAGAAGCACGATGCAAATTAAAGCAATACAAACGGTTATATGAATGACAGTAATAAAAGTACCCATGATTATTTCTCCATTTTATCTTTAAATGTCAGCTTTTCAAGTTCGGGATAATATTGGTTTTTAAAAATTTTATCAAGATTTTTTTATTTACTCAACAGCTTATCCCCGGCAATCAATTAACACATTGAAATAATAATATATTTTTAAAACAACAAGCTCTTGGGAAGAAGCGCAGCAGAATTGCGGATCACCGCGTGAGAAGGTTGAGCCAAAAAAAACAGGCCTTTGGTTCTTGAGATTCAGTAAGGGATAATGCCTTAGGTGAATTTCACAATCCGGGAAAAGGAGTCTACTTTAAGCGAAGCCCCACCCACCAAAACACCGTCAATATCTTTCTCTGCCATCAATTGATCAATATTATCCGGCTTCACGCTTCCGCCATAGAGGATGCGGGTTTTTTCAGCTACGTCTGTATTAAATTGTTCTTTAAGCTTATTCCTTATAAACTGGTGAGCCTCTTCTGCCTGGGCAGCCGTAGCTGTTTCCCCGGTTCCAATCGCCCAGACCGGTTCATAAGCGATGACCACAGTGCCCATAAGCGCAGACGTTAGCCCCTTTAACCCTTCGGAAATTTGGATTTCCAGAACGGAAAAAGTTTTCCCGGCTTCACGCTCTTCCAGAGTCTCGCCAATGCAAACAATAACCTTCAGGCCTTGATCGATGCTTTTTTTAGTCTTCTTGTTCACCGTTTCATTGGTCTCGCCAAAATACTGCCTTCGCTCCGAGTGACCGATAAGGGTGTACGTGCACCCAGCGCTAAGAAGCATGGCCGGAGAGATTTGGCCGGTAAAAGCGCCTTCCTCTTCCCAGAAAATATCTTGAGAAGAAAGATTAATATTTGATCCGCGAATAGCTTGGCCCACCGGATAGAGAGAAACGAAGGGAGGGGCAATCACAATGTCTCTTCCGGAGATGCCTTTTACTGCTTCTTTGAGCTGCGTAGCGGTTTCTACAGCTTCAGGAACTGTTTTGTACATTTTCCAGTTCCCGGCAATGAGAGGAACTCGGTTCATGCTCTGTTTTCCTTTCGTCTCGTATAATCATAACCCCATTGAGGTTATCACAATTTCAAAGGCAGTAAGCAGACAGAACTCAGCCATCCGAGAGCAAAAAAATCTTCTCTGAATGTTGACTTCTGTCTCCTAATCACCTGGTTTCAGTTTCAGCCTGTTCTTTCCAAAACAGAGATCGCTGGAAGAGGTTTGCCTTTTAGTATCTCGATAAATGCTCCCCCACCAGTAGAAATATATGAAATCTTGTCCGCTGCGTTCAATTTGTGTACAGCCACATCAGTATCACCACCACCCACAATAGTGAGGGCGGATGATTCCGCGAGAGCCTTCACCATTGCGAACGTTCCCTTGCTGAACGGTTCCATCTCAAAAACCCCCATCGGACCATTCCAGACAATGGTTTTGGCATCTGCAAGCGATTCGGCAAAAAGTACTTGCGTTGCCGGGCCAATATCAAGGCCCATCCATTCCGGAGGAATCTCTTGAATCGAGGTGATTTTTGTTGACGTCTGGGGATCGAGTTGAAACGCGGCAACACAATCGACGGGAAGAAGGAGTGCTACCTTTCGCTCTTTGGCTTTTGCCAAAATCCTTTTTGCAGTCTCAATCAACTCCCCTTCAACCAGAGATTTTCCCACCTCATATCCCTGGGCCTTAAGAAAGGTAAAAGCCATCCCCCCACCGATAAAGATTTTATCCACTTTCTGGATCAGGTTTTCCAAGGCATCAAGTTTTTCGGATACCTTTGCCCCACCCATGATAGCAACCAGAGGACGAGCAGGTTCAACCATTGCTTTTCGAAAATATTCGATCTCGTTTTTCATCAGAAACCCACCCCCAAACTCCTTTACAAACTCGACCACTGCTACATTTGAGGCATGGGCACGGTGGGCAGTACCAAAAGCATCGTTAATATAAACATCGGCAAGGTTTGCCAGTTTACGGCCAAACTCTCGGTCGTTTTTTTCCTCTTCCGGGTGGAACCTTAAATTTTCTAAGAGGAGAATATCTCGTGGCTGCATCTCAGAAACAAGCTTTTCCACCTCCGGACCAATACAATCTGGTGCAAGGATAACTTTTTTCTGCAAGACCTGAGAAAGGTATTTGGCCACTGGTAAAAGACTGAATTCAGGATCTGGCTTGCCCTTGGGACGNCCCAAGTGGGACATGAGGATAATTTTAGCATCCTGTTTTATAGCGTAGTTAATCGTGGATAAGGCGCTCCGAATCCGAGTATTATCGGTAATATTCTTGTTTTTATCGAGGGGCACATTAAAGTCCACTCGAATCAGAACCCTTTTTCCCTTCAGGTTGATTTTATCAATATATTTTATATATTTTATGGCCATAATAATTCCTCCTAAACACCATCATAATTTCTTGGCAAGATAGAGAACCAAGTCAACCATGCGGGTAGCATAGCCAATCTCATTGTCGTACCAGGCAAGTACCTTTATCATGTCCCCACCGATAACGGTGGTATTCGGGGCATCGACAATCGAAGAAAAATGGCTGCCATTGAAATCACAGGAAACCAAAGGGTCTTCGGTATAAGCCAAGATACCCTTTAAGGTGGTTTCGCTTGCCTTTTTTAGGGCGGCATTTGCTTCTTCCTTGGTCGTCTCTTTTTCAAGCATGGCTACTAAATCAACCAAAGAAACATTCGGGGTAGGAACCCGAATGGCAAGTCCGTCGAGCTTTCCTTTTAACTCCGGCAGCACGAGTGAGACTGCGGCCGCGGCTCCGGTGGTGGTGGGAATCATGGATAAAGCTGCAGCCCGCGCCCGTCTTAAGTCCTTGTGGGGCAAATCTAAGATTCTTTGATCATTGGTGTAGGAATGGATGGTAGTCATAAGCCCCTTTTTAATACCAAAGTTTTCCATCAAGACTTTGGCAACCGGAGCAAGGCAGTTGGTGGTACACGAAGCATTGGATATGACGTGATGGTTTTTCGGATCGTATTTGTCTTCATTGACCCCCATGACGATAGTGATATCCGGTTTTTTTGCCGGGGCAGAGATAACGACCTTTTTGGCACCTGCGGTTAGATGCTTAGCCGCCGCTTCCCGGTCGGTAAATAGACCCGTGCTTTCCATCACAATGTCCACTCCCAAGTCCTTCCAGGGAAGCTGTGCAGGATCTTTAACACTTAAAATTTTTACCTCTTTTCCACCAACCTGAATCCCACCTTCTTTGGCTTTTACCTCTTTATTAAAGATTCCATGGACGGAATCATATTTGAGTAAGTGCGCAAGCGTTTTCGGGTCAGTGATGTCATTAATTGCTACAAATTCCAGTGCGGGGTTGTCTGCCCCAAGCCTGAGGGCACATCTCCCAATTCTTCCAAAACCGTTGATTCCAATTTTTACTGCCATAGCAGCCTCCTTTTGCTCGAATGGGTAATAATATGTCTGCTGAAAAAAGATATCTCCTATTTTTCTTGAATGGTCTCCTCCACTTTTATCCCAAAATGCCTCCCTGCCTCCTCGAGAGAAACCAGCACCTCGCTTCCTTTTTTCAGTTCTACGACGGAAATTGGTTTCCCGTCTGGAGCAGTCAAGCGGATGGTTTCGGCATTTTGGAGAATCATTGAACACACCTCGCCTTGAGCTTCAGCTTCTACGAAGATGAGCGGCCGCCTTTCGATCTTTACCCTCCCCACCACGGCGGGCTGGGTTTTCCCCTGAAAGTTAACCACCATAACCTCATCACCCGCCTTAAGCTCGGATAGATAGCGGGTTTTGCCGCCCAAAACTTTAATGTAGGCATGAACCGGGCCAGCATTCACCCGAAAAGGCCTTGGTTCAACATACGGGTTGTCAATAGATTCGGAATGCACCAGAAAAAAAGCTTTACTGCTGTTGCCGATAAGCATCCCTTCTCCAATGTTCATGGAGGTGCAGGTATCAACACAAACGCGGTCTCCCATGCTGATAGGCTCTATTTTCTTTACCTTAGCCGGGATAAGGTGAACAAGCTCGGAATCCCGGTGGGCGGTTTCGATGATCTTTTTTATGCGATTGAGATCAGGAGTAGTGATGAGAACACCATCAACCCCTTTCTCCAAAATTCCGAAAACGGTCTGGGCCTCCTTTTCATCATTAACCTCAACAATGAGCCCTTGGGTTTGCGCGATTAGGTTTTCGAGGGGAATGATTGTCCAGTCCGTTGTCCGGACAATGACCAGTGCATT
>JGI20214J51088_10002157_pt1 | contig 13262 bp, 11 predicted proteins | sample WetSurMetagenome_FD_51088 | JGI IMG/M metagenome (IMG submission 51088)
AAGACTATTATCCTTCGGAGATCAGCGGCGGCATGAAAAAACGCGCGGGCCTTGCGCGCGCCATGGCCCTTGACCCGGAGATACTCTTTTTCGACGAGCCTTCCGCAGGGCTTGACCCCATAAGCTCCCGTCTTCTTGATGATCTCATACTGGAGCTGCGGGACAGTCTTGGGTCCACTATTGTTGTCGTTTCGCATGAACTTGCAAGCATTTTTTCCATAGGCAACAATTCAGTTTTTCTCGATGCTGCGACAAAAACCATGATTGCCTCCGGTGATCCGAAGGTCCTTCTGAAGGAATGCCAGGACCCGACCGTCCATGCCTTTCTTACCCGAGGCAGTATGGATAAAGTTGTAACATAAGCGTTAAAGGAGATAAATATGAGCAAACCGGCAAATAAAACTCTTGTAGGCGCCTTTGTAATCGGCGCGCTGGCGCTCCTTGTGGCGGCTTTAATGGTCTTTGGGGCCGGTAAACTTTTTGCCGACAAGGAGACTATGGTCATGTATTTCAGCGGATCGGTCAAGGGCCTTAATGTGGGCTCACCTGTAATGTTCAGAGGGGTAAAGATAGGGGAGGTCAGGGAGATTTTGCTGAAGTTCGATCCCAATGACATCACTTTTTTCATACCTGTTTATGTTGATATAGATTTCGACAAGATTGATTATATCGGCGAAGCTCCGGAAAGTGAGTCGGTGTATTTGGGCACACTGATCGATAAAGGCCTCAGGGCCCAGCTGGAGTTGCAGAGCATAGTGACGGGTCAGCTTATGATAAACCTTGATTTTAACCCAAGGGTTCCTGCCCGGTTTGCAGGCCTTGATAAAAGATACCGCGAGGTGCCGACCGCCACTTCAGGGCTTGAAGAGCTGCTGAAGACGGCCCAGGAGCTCCCCCTGAAGGAACTCTTCGACAAGTTGCTCAAGGCTATTGAGGGGATCGAGAAGATCGTAAATTCACCCAATATAAAATCGAGCCTTTACTCTCTCGACGGCAGTATGGCGAAATTAAAGGATGTGCTCGTAAAGGTCGACAAAGAGGCAGGTCCGGTCATGAACAATCTCAGGGACTTGTCACAATCCTTGAAGAACATAGCCAAAAACGGCGAGACGGTGCCGGGCCAGCTGAACAAGACCCTTGTCTCGGCCCAGGAGGCGCTTAAGCAGGGAGAGAAGGCGCTTGTCGCGATCAAGAATACCACTTCGGAAAACTCGGCCCTGGCCCAGGAGGCTGCCGTGGCGCTCAGGGAGATTTCGGGCGCCGCCAAGTCCATCAGATATCTGACGGATTATCTGCAGCAGCATCCTGAAGCCCTTGTCAGGGGAAAGAAAGCAAAATGAGGAGGGTTATAATGAACGAAAAACCTTTGATAAGAGTGTCTATAGCCCTTGCAGTGTTGGTTATGTTTTTTCTTGCAGCGTGCGGCACATCTCCGTCTGCGAGATATTACGCGCTGAGCTCCATGACGGAGGTAAAAACTGCCGATATAAAATCACAACATAAAGATGTTGTGATCGTGTCAGTAGGCCCTGTTGGAATACCCGATTATCTTGATCGCAAACAGATCGTGACAAGAGACTCCGGTTCCCGTCTGGATCTCGCCGACTTTGACCTCTGGGGCGGCTCCCTCGACAATGATGTAACACGCGTTGTTGCGGACAACCTCTCGATTCTGCTGGCCCCCAAAGGGATAAACGCCGTAACGTGGAGGTCCAGGGTTCCCTACGCCCATACCATATCCATTTCAATGACGCGTTTCGAGGCGTCGGGAGACTCAGTTATCCTCAGGGCGCAGTGGGGCATCATGGAGAATGGCGAGCAGACGGCCGAAACGGTCAGGGAATCGGTCATTACAAAACCCCTGGGCGGAAAAGACTACGGCGATATAGTGGCGGCAATGAGCGAAGCCACAGCTGATCTGAGCAGGGAAATAGCCGTAGAAGTTGTAAAAGCCGTGAAGAAATCGAAGAAGGCGGGCAACAACTGAAGACAACATGATCACACATGTTGTCCGGCTTATTTTGCGTCGACGCGGATAATATGCTCGGCCCAGGGCGGAGCTTTTTTATAGAAAACATGGAAGACATCCGAAAAACTGCCGAACTTAAACCCGTGATTTTGAGCAAGGATCGTGAGGCTGCTTTTTGAAAACAGGCTGATATGCCCGTTACGCGGAGACGCATACCACCAATTCAATCTGCGGTTGGCGCTGATATATTTGTCCGACAATAAGGTTGTAAACAACACAAGACCATTATCGGAAAGCAGCGAACATAAGGTCGACATCAGCTTTTGAACATCCGGAACATGCTCGAATACTTCAAACGCCGTAATCAGGTCGAATTTCCCAAGTTGCCCAACAGTGACCTCTCTGTCGACAAAGGGGTCGTAGGAAGTCGACTGCCAATTCGCTTCTCTCAAGATCCTTGTGAGAAGCCCATTCCCGCCGCCATAATCAAGGTGTTTAATGGAATGTATCCGGTCTCCGAAAATTGAAATCAAAGCGGCGGCATTTGAACGGGGTCTTGCTTCAATGTAGTCGGGATCCACGACAACATAATCATTGTTGTAAATTCTCTCTTCAAACCCATCCAGCTTCCACTTCATAAATTCAGGCGCGAAACAGAAACCGCATTTACCGCATAATGCGTAATAAACCGGGATTCCCGAGAGGGTAAGAAATTTGCCCTTTGCCTCCTCGCACGATTTATTGAAATCCACGACATCAAGGAGCGAACATGTTCCACCGCAAATGGGGCAGGATAATTCCGTGTTCAGCATGACGCAAGGCTCACCGAGCGCATACGGCGAGACGCGTTCCGGCGCAGTTCCCCATCAACCTTTAATTTCATAAAGCCCCCAAAGTAATCCGTAACAACACCGTGTGATTTTACTTTGACACTCAATTCCATTTCTTCTTCATCCCGGTTCACACATCCGGGNATTACGCTGTTGGTTTTGGATTCGAGCTTTGCCGTTATTTTTTATTGCCGGCAATTATCCTGCGGACTGCATAATTATTGCTGAAAGTATATCATACCAGGCCGGAATAAATTCACTTCCCCCCTTGCCGGATGGTCCCGCCTTTTTTCTTCTTTTTCATGTCCTTTACGCTCTCCACAAGCCCAAGTTGCAAGGCCTTTTCCTTCAGGGCCTTTATCCTGTCCCTGATCTCCGCCGCCTTCTCGAATTCGAGCCTTGCCGCAGCCTCTTTCATCTCGGTTTCGAACTTCCTGAGACCGTCCTCGCTCAAATCATATGAGGCGGGCTCTTCGGCAACCATGAGCTGCACTCCGGAATCGGATTCGTAAATATAGCCGAGCACGTCCTTGATGCTGCTGGTGATCGTTTCGGGCGTTATGCCCATTTCCGCATTATAGGCCGCCTGAATAATCCTGCGCCGCTCCGTTTCAGCCATCGCTTTTTTAATGGAATCGGTCATCCTGTCGGCATAAAGAATGACCTCTCCGTTCACATTCCTTGCAGCGCGCCCTGCGGTCTGTATGAGAGAGCGTTCCGAGCGAAGAAAGCCCTCTTTGTCGGCGTCGAATATCGCCACAAGTGAAACCTCGGGAAGATCGAGGCCCTCCCTGAGCAGGTTGACGCCTATAAGAACATCGAACTCGCCCAGCCTTAAAGACCTTAATATCGCTATCCGTTCGAGAGTGTCTATATCGGAATGCAGATACCTTGCCCGCACCCCGAGTTCGGTGTAATAATCCGTAAGGTCTTCGGCCATCTTTTTCGTGAGTGTAGTTACGAGTACCCGCTCCCCGCGCTCCGCCCTCTTCCTGATCTCGCCGAGCAGGTCTTCAACCTGGCCCGATATGGGCCTGACAGCCATTCGGGGGTCCATAAGCCCTGTAGGCCTGATTACCTGCTCGACGACCCTGCCTGAAGACCTGTTCAGCTCATAAGGCCCGGGGGTGGCCGACACATATATGACATCCTTCATCCGCTGTTCGAATTCATCGAACTGGAGCGGACGGTTATCAAGGGCCGACGGCAGTCTGAATCCATAATCCATCAAGGTCTTCTTTCTTGACTTGTCGCCGTGATACATGCCCCCGATCTGCGGCACTGTGGCATGCGATTCGTCTATTACCAGGAGATAATCTCCGCCCGCAGGGCCGCTGATCAGATAATCCATAAGCGTAAACGGAGGCTCTCCCTCCTTTCTGCCGCTGAGATGGCGCGAATAGTTTTCTATGCCGTGGCAGAAGCCGAACTCCTTCAGCATCTCCATGTCGAACCTTGTGCGCTGCTCTATCCTCTGCGCAAAGGCGACCTCGCCGAGATTTCTGAAATATGCCATCCTCTGTTCCATCTCCTCAAAGATGGACTTGATTGCCGCATCGACCTTGTCTTTCGGCGTTATCCAGTGGCTGTTCGGATAAAGGACCAGCCTGGGGGTCCTGTTCAGCCTCGCCCCTGTAAGGGGGTCGAATTCATAAATGGCGTCGATATCGTCGCCGAAGAATTCGATCCTGACGGCCCTGTCGGAACAAAAGGCGGGAAAGACCTCAACAATGTCGCCGCGCGCATGGAAATTCCCCCTCCTGAAGTCGGTGTCGCTGCGGACATAAAGGATATCCACCAGCTTTCTGAGGAAATCGTCCCTCTTGATCCGCATGCCCTCTTCGATAATAATATGCATGCTCATGTAATCCTCAGGCGCGCCGATGCCGTAAATGCATGAAACAGACGCCACAACGATGACATCCCTCCTTTCGAGGATGGACATGGTGGCCGAATGCCTGAGACGGTCGATATCGTCGTTTATCATCGAATCCTTGTCTATGTAAGTGTCCGATGTGGGTATATAGGCCTCGGGCTGGTAATAATCGTAGTAACTGACAAAGAATTCGACCGCGTTTTCAGGAAAGAGCTCCCTGAATTCTCCATAAAGCTGGGCAGCCAAAGCCTTGTTATGGGCAATAATCAACGCGGGTTTATTGAGATTATTGATAACATTGGCAATCGTAAAGGTCTTGCCCGAGCCTGTCACCCCGAGCAATGTCTGATGCCGGGCGCCGGACAAGATGCCTTCAGTAAGCGCCGCTATTGCCTTCGGCTGGTCGCCCTTTGGGGTAAAAGTCGTTCCGAGTTTAAATTCATCCATCTTTTTATGTTAAAATAATATCCAGGAATGGGTAAACAGGGGAGCGGGCGACAAATTCATGGTCTGCTCTCATAACAGCCCCAACTTTCAGCGTTTGTAATAAAAGAACCGAATCTCTGATGGGAAAACAACATATAGGATGCGCCGGGCGCCTCTTTCATGACATCCATGAAGAATGCGGTGTATTCGGCGTTTACGGCCATCCTGAAGCGGCAAACCTCACTTATCTGGGCCTTTATGCCCTGCAACATCGCGGGCAGGAAGGCGCGGGCATCTGTTCCGCAGACGGGAAATCCCTCTTTATAGAAAAGAACATGGGGCATGTAGCGGATATCTTCTCGGAAAAACGCCTGAAGAAGCTGCCGGGCCACGCGGCCATCGGACATAACAGATATTCCACATCCGGAAGCAGTTCGCTGAAAAATGTGCAGCCCTTAATTGCAAACTATTCCCTCGGCTCCATTGCGGTCGCCCACAACGGCAACCTTGTCAACGCGGAACAGATGCGTCTAAAACTCGAAACCGACGGGGCCATATTCCAGTCATCGTCCGACAGCGAGGTCATACTTCACCTTATCGCCCGTTCAAAAAAGCATGACCCCTATGAGCGGATAATCGACGCGCTCAAGGATGTCCGCGGAGCCTTCAGCCTGCTCTTCGCAAGGGAAGATGAAATAATAGCGGTAAGAGACCCATATGGTGTAAGGCCGCTCTCACTCGGACAACTGGACGGGGCCTATGTGCTCAGCTCTGAAACATGCGCCTTTGACCTGATCAACGCAACATATATAAGGGATGTCGAGCCGGGCGAAATGATCGTAATAAACAAACATGGCCTGCAATCCATAGCCGCGCTGAAGAGCTCCAGGCTGGCGCATTGCGTGTTCGAATTCATCTACTTTTCCCGCCCCGACAGTTACATATTCAACCATACCGGCGTAAACACCATCCGCAATAATTTCGGCAAGCAGCTCGCCAAGGATTCGCCTGTTGACGCGGATATTGTAATCCCGGTGCCGGACTCCGGGGTGCCGGCTGCAATCGGTTACGCGACGGAAAGCGGCATACCTTTCGATTTCGGGCTGATAAGGAACCATTATGTGGGCAGGACCTTTATCGAGCCGCGCCAGTCCATCAGGCATTTCGGGGTCAAGATCAAGCTCAATCCGATCAGGGACCTGCTGAACGGCAAGAGGGTTGTTGTTGTCGACGACTCGATCGTAAGGGGCACCACCTCAAAAAAGATCGTGAAGATGATCCGCGAAGTCGGCGGCGCAAAAGAGGTCCACATGCGGATAAGCTCCCCGCCTACCATAGGCCCCTGCTTTTACGGGATAGACACACCCACCCGCCAGGAGCTTATTGCCTCGACCCATATGGTAGAGGAGATAAGAAAATACATTACAGCCGACAGCCTCTCCTACATGACCCTTGAGGGGATCAAGGGTATTATACCGACCCCCCAAAACTATTGTGCGGCTTGCTTTGATAATAATTATCCCATAACGTTCCGCAAAGAGGGTATTGCCCAGATGGAACTTGCCTTTTCAACCAATTGATCCATGTGAGATGATACGCCTATCCTCAAGCCCGGAGGTATTTGCCCTCATGCGTTTGCCTGATAAACCTTCCTGATTCGGCGAGTCCGTATGCCTGCGACCATGAAACCGATCTTTCGCATTGTTGATAAAAACAGTTTAAATCCATAATAAGGAGAGTCCTATGGAAGCCCTTGTTGTCTATATAACCGCGCCGAATGAGGATGAGGCTGTCCGCATAGCCGGGGCCCTTGTTGAGGCGCGACTTGCCGCATGCGTCAACATTGCAGGAGATATACGTTCGATCTATTCGTGGCAGGGAAAGATAGAAGACGAAAAAGAGGTCCTGATGATCATAAAGACGCGTCCGGAGCTTTTCAACGCGCTCAAGGCAAAGGCGCTGGAAATGCATCCATACTCCGTGCCTGAAATTATAGCCGTGCCTATAGTCGACGGATCAGAGGAATATATGCAGTGGCTCAGGGAAGCGACTTCGTAAAGGCAAATGAAAGAAACCGGATACAATAACATCATCTGCCGCCATTTTTGCAGCTTTTATAAAGATGGAAAAGACAATATGGCCTGCCGCGGCTATAAGTTACTTAAAGATCAGCTGACCCTGTCCGAACTTCACAGCCTGGCCGGGCTGATAAGCGGGTATGAAGGCATATCAAAACAGATCCCGCCGGAAAATGAATTGCTCTCAAACCTTTTATGCAAACAGTGTGATTTTCTCATCGACGGCTGCGATTTTGCCGACAACAGGTCGGGCCCGCCCTGCGGCGGATACATACTGATCAGGCTGCTCTTGAGTATATCGGCAGGCGATGGTCCCGATTCCATGCCTGCCTGTGACAAACCATAGCTCAGGGACCGTCCGCCCCAATCTTATTCAATACCGAACTGCCCTGTATCGACCCACTCCATCTTCAGAAGCGACCAGAAATCCGAGGCAAGCTTGTTGAGCGCATACTCGTACGGCAACCAGCCATATCCATCCGAGCCCCACTCCGTTCCCCATGAATTGCGTATAAGCAGCGCTCCGGTCGTTTCCACTTTGCATTTGGTGTTCCTGATCCTGAGGTTGTCGTCATAACCCACGGCAACAATGGCATGCCCCCATTCAGCCTGTTCCTCCGGGCATGGATATGGGATGCCGCCCTTGACATCCGTGTTTTCAAACGAGGGGAATCCCCAGAAACCGAACATGGAAGGAACCCCGGCGGCAAGATATTTTTTTACCGACTTAAGCGCCGCTTCAGGCTGAACATCGGAGCCTATTGGATCGTGGCAGAAATACTTGAGCGTCTCAAAGTTATCCGACACCGCATAGACGAATGCGGGTGGTTCGTCATCGAAAGCCGCCACATCATAAGGCCAGTATTTTTCGTCGGGAACACCGCAGAGACATAGGGCTCCCATGACATTTCTGAGCCATGCGCCGGTATCGCCGGTGGTCTTCATCAGATTACGGGTGGTCTTGTAGACAAAGAGCCTTGATCCGTCAATATGTTTGCCATAAGCCTTGCGTTCAAAATATTCCACAAGCGCCACTCCGGCATTTGCCGTGCATGACCCGAGAGTCAGCTGGTTTTCTATCGGAGAACACCACTGCCTCAGATCAACTGCCGCCGGCAGCGCTGTGGGCGGGCCTGCCAGCCCGAGTTTGTCCGCCATACCCATGACATCCTTATGTTGCACGGAATAGTCCCTCAAGTCCGGCATCGGCGGCAACCAGCCTGTGCCGACTGTCTGTTTTGTCTCTCCAAGTTCAATTTTCCTGTTAAAAGCAGACATTCCCCGATCCTCCTGTGTCCCTGAATTGGGCGACCAAATATCATTATTTTCTACACTATACCAATGTATGAATAATGTTACAACCCTTACTGACACAAGTCACAGGTTCTTCTGCCATATTTGCAAATATATTTAAATTACATCTGCAGGTTCGGACACGGCAATACCGGCCGGCATATATACGATATGGAAGAACTTTACAAATAGGGTGGAATCTGTTAGATTCAAGTAATGCCACAAAAATTCTTCTTCCCAAACGGCTCATCAGCCTCGCCGGTATTCATAATCCGGAAACCGATAAACCCATGGCGGCAATCATAAACAGCATTAAGCGCATGAGAGGATATACGACACTATAAATCGCTGAATATCAATAACGGACAAAAAGGAACTGATTACATGCCCTATATATTAGGTCTTTTATTTATCATGTCTCTTTTTTTAGCTCCCTGTTCGTGGGCGTCCAGCCCGAATATCGTCATAATAAACTCTTATCACTATGGTCAGGAATGGTCCGACCGTGAACTTGCCGGTTTGATGGAGGTCCTGCGCAATAAATATCACGGACGGCTCGCTTCAGTGGAATATCTCGACGCCAAGAGACTGGACAGCAGGACACACAGGCGGCGGATGGCCTCTTTTCTGGCTGAAAAGTATGCGGGAACAAAGATTGATCTGGTTATAGCGCTTGATAACCCTGCTCTTGAATTACTTCTCGCCAACAGGACAAAACTGTTTCCGGATGCGCCTATTGTCTTTGCGGGGATCAACAACTACACCCCTTCCATGATAGAAGGGCAAAAAAAGATCACCGGCCTTGCCGAAGCAACAGACATAAGGCGCTCCATAGAACTCATTCTCAAGGTAACCCCCGCAACAAAACGCATTATTATTCTGCATGACTATACAGTGACAGGGCTCCAGTCGTTGCGGGAAATAGAGCCCGGCCTCAGCCCGTTCATGAACAGGGTGGCGATTTCCTTCCTACCCGCATTAACGTTTGAAGAGATTCAAAAAAAGATCAACTCGCTTCCGCAGGATTCAGCTGTCCTGAATCTGTCCTTTGTGAAGGACAGCGCAGGCAAGACGCTGCCCGTGGCCGACAGCGCTCGGATGTTTACATCAGGAAACCGCATCCCTTTCTATTCCACACATGAAACCCTGCTGGGTCATGGCGTGATAGGCGGGAATATGCGCTCAGGGATGGAGCACGGCAGGAAGGCCGGACAGATTGCCCTCCGTGTGCTGGCCGGCGAAGACCCCTTGTCAATCCCCGTAGATAAAACCGACCATTCTGTTCCGATGTTCGACTATTCGGTAATGACGCGGCTCGGGATCTCTCCCGACAGTCTGCCTGCAGGCAGTATTATGATAAATAAGCCGGTTACTTTCTATGAACAGCACAAAACACCTATTATGTATGCTCTTGGAATAATAGCGCTTATGTCCGGAGCTTTAGTTGTACTGTCCGTAAATATTGTGAAACGCAGGCGGGCCGAGAAAAAGCTTTCCGAATTGACCCGTTACACATCGGCCCTCTTTGAAGAAGCGCGTGACGCCATCTTCGTAGCCGATCCTGAAACGGGAATAATACTTGACGTAAATCACGCTGCCGAAGATCTCATGAAGAAACCGAAGTCCGACCTGATAGGACTGCATCAGTCGGCATTGCATCCGACTGAAGAGAGCGTTCAGATATTTCGGCAACAAAGCCGGGGCCTCAGCAATATCGCAGAAACCCAGATAATAACCAGCGAAGGCCGGCAAACTCCGGTTGAGATAAACGCAAACGTTCTGGAACTGCCGGACGGCAGACGGGTCATAATGGGGGTTTTCAGGGATGTTTCAGAACGAAACAGGCTGCAGGAACAGCTCCTTCATGCCCAGAAGATGGAGGCGATCGGCAAACTTTCGGGCGGGGTGGCGCATGAATTCAATAATGTGCTTACCGCTATTATTGGCGCGGCGGAGCTGCTCAAGATGGAAATAGCGCAGGACAGCCGCTTTAATAATCTTATTGACATAATTATCAGGTCATCCAATAACGCGGCAAGGCTCACACAGGGCCTGCTTTCCTTTTGCAGAAAGCAGGTCTCCGCTGCCCGGCAGGTCAACATCAATACCCTGCTGTTGCAACAGGAAAATCTCGTTGCAAAACTCCTCGGCAATGATATCCGGATCACGAGAGAGCTTAGCGAATCGCCCTGCATAGTCCGCGCAGACCCGGGGCAGATAGAGCAGATCGTAATGAATATAATATTGAATGCAAAAGACGCCATGCCTGATGGAGGCTCGCTCGGGATACTCACAAAACCGGTCTCGATCCGGGAGACCCCCGACTCGATATTCGGAGCGATCAGGCCCGGAGACTATGTGCTTATATCGGTTAAAGACACCGGCTCCGGCATTGACGCATCGGTAAAAGACAAGATATTCGAGCCCTTTTTCACAACAAAGGGAGTCGGTAAAGGTACCGGACTCGGACTGTCGATCGTTTATGGTATAGTCACACAGAACAACGGTTTTGTTGATGTGAAGACGGAAGCCGGGCATGGAACGGAATTCAGGGTCTTCCTGCCGCGCTGCCCTGATCCGGTCCAACAGGAACAAGTCGAAAATGTTCGGGAAAACAGGGACCACAAGGAAACAGGCGCCGTTCTTCTTGCCGAAGACAATGAAATTGTCAGGCATATGCAGAGCATTATCCTCAAAAACGCCGGATATGAAGTAATTGAAGCCGTGGATGGAAAAGAGGCGGTTGAGTTATTCAGAGAAAACGCGGACAGGATAAGCATTGCCGTTATTGACGTTGTTATGCCCGTAATGAACGGCAAAGAAGTCCTTGACGCGATCATGCAACTGAAGCCTGGAATAAAGACCCTCGTTGTGAGCGGACATACGGATGACATAATCACCTCAAAAGGCATTGAACAGGACAAGATCGATTTTCTGGCCAAACCGTTCACACCCCTCCAGTTGTTGAAAAGGATCCGCGAACTTGCGCAGAAAGAACCTGAGAAAGAATAAAATAAGGGAAATAGTAATCTCTGCACTGAAAATGATAAAATATCAGTTCTATGGGTAAGACCGTCGTTGTTGCCAATCAAAAGGGTGGGGTCGGCAAGACCACTACTACTGTAAACCTTTCTGCCTGTCTTGCCCTTGCAGGGCAGGATATACTTGTAATCGACTCCGACCCCCAGGGCAACCTTTCCAGCGGCCTTGGAGTCAACAGAAGCGAAATCTCAAAAAGCATTTATGACGTATTCACCGGCAACAGCCCTATTGAAGATACGATCTGCCGGACCATGATACCCGGCCTTGACGTCGTTCCGTCAACCATAGACCTGCTTGCCGTTGAGGTCGAACTGATCACCCAGGAAGAGAGGGAGAAAAAACTCCTGCACGCAATTGCACGGATCAAGGACCGGTATCGCTTTATCATGATCGACTGTCCCCCTTCTCTCGGTCTTCTGACCTTGAACGGGCTGGTCGCTGCTGATTCCATTATTGTGCCTGTCCAGTGCGAATACTATTCTCTTGAAGGACTTGGCCTGCTGACGAGGACCCTCAAGCTGGTCAGAGCTTCATTCAACCCTGATATCGAGATCGAAGGCATACTGCTGACCATGTTCGATGCGCGCAATACACTCTCATTGCAGGTTGCAAACGAGGTTAAAAAACACTTCGGTGATATGGTTTACGAGACAGTGATACCGCGCAATGTTACTCTCGGGGAGGCCCCAAGCCACGGCAAACCCGCCATACTGTATGACGCGAGATCACGCGGCGCGCAAAGTTACGTGTCGCTGGCAAAGGAGATATTGAATGAAATCAGCTCTGGGTAAAGGCCTTGACGCACTGCTCCCCGATAAACGGGGCGAGGTCATAGAGATAGAGGTTGGAAAGATCCTCCGCAATGAGGATCAGCCGAGAAAGGTTTTTAATGATGAGGCCCTCGGAGAGCTTGCCGCATCGATAAAGGAAAAGGGCATATTGCAGCCAATTATCGTGTCCAAGCTTGACGGCGGAGAATACAGGCTTATAGCAGGCGAGAGACGCTGGAGGGCATCGGCCCTTGCAGGCCTTAAAAAGATCCCCGCCCTTGTCAGGGAGGTTTCTTCTCAGGACTCTATCGAGATTGCCCTGATAGAAAATATCCAGCGTGAAGAGTTGAACCCGATTGAGACCGCTTTTGCCTTCAGCCGCCTTCTGGAAGAGTTCCAGCTTACCCAGGAAGCCCTTGCCGACAGGGTGGGAAAAAACAGGGGGACAGTGGCTAACTATCTGCGCATACTCAGATTGCCTGACGAGATAAAGTCATTTATCAATGACGGCAGCATTACCCTGGGGCATGCAAAGGCCCTGCTTTCGATTGAAGACAGGCTTGAACAGATAGAGGCCGCGAGAAAGGTCGTCAGTGAAGGGTTGAGCGTCCGCGAAACCGAGGCATTGTGCAGCAGGCCTGTTCAGGCTGCTGCGCCGAAATCAAAGACCCAAAAGAAAAAACTGCCCGAGGTGGCGGACCTCGAAAATAAGCTCATCCAGGCCCTTGGGACCAAGGTCCGCATTGAACACAAAGGCAAAAAGGGCAGGATAGAGATAGAGTATTACTCCCTGGACGAACTCGACCGCCTGCTCGAGATATTGATGCAGAAGTGAGCGGAGCGCCTGTCTTTATTCGTGATTGCAGGCTGTAAAGGAAAAATTCATCGCGCCTGGAGACGTATGCCTCGGCGCAGCGCGTAAACGGATTTTATGTCATTACTGCAGCCCTGTTTTCACAATAATTTTTTCTAATTACA
>JGI20214J51088_10002158_pt1 | contig 13256 bp, 11 predicted proteins | sample WetSurMetagenome_FD_51088 | JGI IMG/M metagenome (IMG submission 51088)
GGCGGGCGCCATCGTCGCTTCTCTTCTTGCCGTGGACTACAAGGCCGACCAAATCAAAGAAGAGATGGAAAAACTCAACTACAATAATTTCAAGGACGAGGGGCTTTTGGATAAGCTCGGCATTATCGGTAAAGGCCTGAGCATTGGGTTCGAGTATGGGATCTATGAAGGGGAGTATTTTGAGAAGTGGCTGGAAGGCTTGCTCTTAAAGAGAGGGAAGACAACCTTCGGCGAGATCCTTACTCAGGAGTACAAGAACGGCAAAGGGGGGGAGAAATACAAATACAGACTTCAGGTCATTGCCGCGGATATTACGGATCGAAGGCTGCTTGTCCTGCCGGGGGACTTGAAGTCCTTTGGATACAATCCTGATCAATTCAGCATCTCACGGGCTGTCCGAATGAGCATGAGCATTCCCTTCTTTTTTGAGCCGGTGAAACTCCGTGATATGAACGGCCGAGACCATTACATTGTGGACGGTGGGGTCTTGAGCAACTACCCAATCTGGCTTCTGGATGACGGCAAAAAGAATCCACCTTGGCCGACCTTCGGGTTCAAGCTGACCGAGCCGGACAAAAGGGCTCTCAAGCCCGGGGATCGCAACCCGATCAACAATCCGATCAGTTTTCTGAAATCGGTGATAGGAACCATGATGGATGCCCATGACAACTATCATATCTCCATGTCCACAGGGGATTATGACCGGACCGTAGGCATTCCGACGGTAGTGACGGTGAGGGGAGTGGAGGAGGAGATTAAGACCGTTGACTTTGACATCAGCCAGGAAAAAAGCCAGGCGCTCTATGACAACGGGGTCAGGGCCGGCGCCGCATTTCTCGAGAAGTGGGATTTTGCGGAGTGGAAGAAAAAGTACCGGTCCGGGATTTCTCAAACCAAGAAAGGATGACAAGGAACACCGGAAAGAGGAAAGGTCATAAGAGATTGCCGCATTTCATGGTTTTGTCTTAGAATCACAAGAAGAGCTTTCAATCGTCAAGCTGGGGAAGGAGGGCAATATGGCTGAAAAATCCATCCAGGGAGTCCGAAGTTCATTTTTTGGGAAAATTCCCGAGGGGGTGTTGGCGGCGAAGAATGCTTTGCGAGACCGGCTCTTCGGAGCAACGGAAGAGGCGATTCCCCAGGCTTTAGCGCTACGCAAGGCAAAGCGGTTCCATCCGGCCATCGGTGTCAACCTCGTGGGGGTCGGCATCGGTGAGAAACTGTCGGCGGGTAAGCAGACGGGTGAGATGTGCGTCAAGGTCTTCGTGGCGAAGAAGTATCCAAAAGGGAAGGTCCCGTCCGGTGAGCTTGTCCCGGAGAAGATCGACGAAATCCCCACCGATATCGAAGGGGTGGGGTATGTGAGGAAGTTTCAGATTCCCCAAAGAAAACGTCATCGTCCTGTTCCGGGTGGGGTCTCAGTGGGACTGCCGCTCAGCGTGGTCGACTTCCGTTTTGGCGGTACCCTCGGAGTGGTTGTTGTCGACAGTAAAGATCCCAACCACATCCTCGGTCTGAGCAACAATCATGTACTGGCAGATGAAAACAGGGTCAACCTNGGTGCTGCGGTGGTGCAGCCGGCAACGCTGGACGGCGGCGGAGAAGCAGATCGGATCGGGTATTTGTCTCGGTATGTCCCCCTCAAATTCAATAACAAGAGGAACTGGATGGATGCAGCGGCAGCAGAGTTTGAGAATCCCGGAATCGCAGAGCGGAGTCTGCTGGGAATAGGGAGGCCAACAGGATCGGGTAATCCTTCTCTGGGGCTTCTTGTGCGAAAGTCAGGCAGGACGACCGGGCTCACGGAAGGCGTGGTGCGGGAAATGAATTTCGATGTTTTCAACATCAGTTACGAGCAGGGAATGGTTCGCGTCGATGACGTCATCGTCATTCGAGGGACTTCGGGGTCCTTTAGCAAGCCTGGGGACTCCGGGTCAGCGATTGTCGACCCCCAAGGACGGGTTGTTGCCTTGCTGTTTGCTGGGAGCGAGATTGTGACTTTCGCCATACCGATCAATCGCGTACTGCGCCGTTTGAAACTGCGCATTGCAACCTAAGGAGCTGTCAGGAAATAACCTTTAGGAACCTGTGACTTTTTCCGTTCATGCTGAGGTATCGAAGCATGAGCGGACCGTTCACCCTTCGATACCTCAGGGCGAACGGACGTGGCGTCCATTTGTCAAGGCTATTTTCTAACAAGCTCTAAAGGAGTGAGAAGTGGTCCAGTCATCGTCGTCCGAACTCCAGAAAGCTAAGCGGGGCCTTTCGAAATTCCTCAGAGAGGAGCAGGGGTTCNTAGGAGTAGGGGTATCGCTCGGGTCCGCTGGCCAGCCGGAAATCGTTGTGTTTGTGGCAGAGACGACGAGTCCGGTTCTGGCCAAGGTGCCGACCGAATGGCAAGGCCTCGCAGTACGTACCGAGGTCAGCGGGTTTCCCAGAAAATATTGAGTGGGGCAGGAAAGGAGGGTGCCATGGTTACGGAGCAACAAAAGAGATGCGCGCAGGCCATTGTGAACATTTTTGAAACAGGACAGCTCGAAGGGGACTATGGGAAAGTGACCCTGCTCGCTGGTGATCCAGGGCATCTCACCTATGGAAGATCCCAAACAACTCTTGCCAGCGGGAATCTGTACCTGCTCGTGAAGGCTTACAGCGAAGAACCGGGGGCTGAATTCGCTGTCGAATTCGGAAGGTACCTTTCGAGGCTCGCGAGCCGGGACACGGATTTGGATTACGTTTCGAGCCTGCGTAGTCTGCTGCGTGATGCAGGCCATGATCCTGTGATGCACAGGGTTCAGGATGAGTTCTTCGACCGAGTCTACTGGAACCCCAGCCTGCAGGTGGCGAAACTTTCAGGCATCCGCACTGCCTTGGGTACGGCTGTTGTATACGACAGTAAGATTCACGGCTCCTGGGTCAGGATGCGAGATGAGACGACCAGTCGTCACGGAATGGCGGAGGATGTGGGTGAAGAGAGATGGATCGAAGCTTATGTGGCCGTGAGGAGAGACTGGCTCGCCAACCATCCGATAGAGCTCCTTCACCGGACCGTCTACCGCATGGATTCATTCCGCAAGCTGATCGACGAGGGGAAGTGGGGTCTGGAACCCCCTCTTTACGTTCGTGGGATCAAGATCGATGAAGGGGTGCTTGGGGAGAGACCTATCCGGAGAGACCTATCCGTGTCTCCGCGCAAGACGTGGAGCAACGGCTGCTTTCTTTGAAGACGCCCTACATGCAGGGGGAGGATGTTCGGGCGGTACAGGAGAGTCTCAAGAGTGCCGGTTTCAAATTGAAGGCGGACGGAATTTTCGGCAAAGCCACTGATGAGGCGGTCAGGAAATTCCAGAAGCGGCGCAAGCTGAAAGTGGATGGCATCGTCGGACAGGCCACGCTTGCGGCTCTGGGTCTTTAATCTGTTGTCGGGAAGCGAAGAAGGAGGAGATATGAAGTTGGATAAAATCATCATCACCAACATGGGTGCGCTGAGGGAGAAGTATGACGAAAAATTCGGCCGTGTCGAGCAGGCGATCCAACGGCTGATCGCAGCAGACCAGAAGCGGGGGCTGGACACAAAGCTGGTGGCCATTGATTCGGAGGCGGACATGGCTGCCGCTCGGGGACAGACGGTCAAGCAAAAGGATGACCAGAGAGCGGTCAAGATGGCCATTGATGCCCTGTTCGATGCCTATGAGCCGGACTACATCATGATCCTGGGGGCACAGGATATTGTGCCGCACCAGGACCTGAAGAACCCGGCTTACGATCCGGGTGGCGATGATGACAAGGTGGTTCCGAGCGACATCCCCTATGCCTGCGAAGCCCCCTACAGCAAGGAACCGGGTGACTTTGTGGGACCGACGCGTGTGGTAGGTCGAGTTCCGGATCTGGTGCGCTCCAGTGATCCGGCCTACCTCGTTTCTTTGCTTGGGACCGCGGCTCGGCACAAGACCCGTTCACGAGCCGAATACCAGAAGTATTTCAGTGTGAGTGCTGAAGTCTGGCAGGCTTCTACAGCTCTCAGTCTGACCAGGATCTTCGGTTCCAGCGCGTCCATGGCCACGTCTCCCCCCAAAGGGCCCAGCTGGACGAGCGCCGAACTCGGGCGGCGGGTGCATTTCATCAACGGCCATGGGAGCCCTGAAGACCCCAATTTCTACGGGCAACGCGGCCGGAACTACCCCATCGCGCACACCGCAGGAAAACTCGTTAAGAAAATCATGAACGGAACCGTGATAGCGGTGGAGTGCTGTTACGGGGCGCAGCTCTACGATCCAGCCGATGCAGACATGCAACCCGGCATCTGCAGCACCTATTTGCGGGACGGGGCCTATGGGTTTTTCGGCAGCTCGACCATTGCCTATGGACCCAGCGAAGGAAACGGTCAGGCAGACCTCATCTGCCAGTATTTTATCGATGAGGTGCTTGACGGTGCCTCTCTGGGAGAAGCCACTTTGAAAGCGCGGCATCGCTTTGCACAAGCCTACACCCACGTGGATCCCACGGATTTGAAGACCATGATCCAGTTTCATTTATTTGGAGACCCTTCGATACACGCGGTAGGCGCAGCTCCGCATGCTCTGGCCCGTACGAAAACCTTCAAGCAGGCGTTCAGGGAACGACAAAATACGAAAGGTACAAGGAAGCTGAGAAGGGAGCGGGCGGCAAGAACCGGTACGAATTTGAGAAAGACCCTGGGGACCCCGAACAGGTTTGATGAAGTTTTGCCCGGAGAGGTGGAGACGGTGCTCCAATCCGTTGCGTGGGAATCAGGGTTGGACAGGTTTGGTGCGCAATCGTTCAGCGTGAAGTTTCCCGATGAAGCCACGGTGGAGACCATGAAACGATTTGCTCCTGCCAGGGAGGGAAGGGCCATCTATATGGTCAGCGGCGCTCGGCCGTTGCCCAAGGAAGCGCCGGGAAGGGTAGTGGTCATTACTGGTACCGTGCAGAACGGGCAGCTGATCTATATGAGACGTGTGCACAGCAGGTAAAACACTGAAGACAGGAGTCAGAATACAGAAGACAGAATAAGAACAAAAAGAAAACTGAAGGGAATGTAAACAAGAGAAAAACAATCAATCACGAAAACACCCTTCGACTGCGCTCAGGGCAGGCGAAAGGACGAAAGCACGAAAAAGAGGAAGAAAAGTTTTCGTGTTTTTGTGCGTGAAGGGACGGCTCTTGCTGTTCCGAGATTGATGGAGTGCTGGAAGATTCTTAAGGTGTTCAACTTTAGGCATTTTAGCCTCCGGCCTGTAGGGCCTACGGCCCGGAGGGACACTTTAGCTCACTTTAGACACTTCTTATATGAAGCTTCGCGGTCACGTTACAAAGAAACTCCTATACGCGGGGACCAAGAGCGAGCACGAGGGGCTCGTTCTGGTCACCGCTGACGGAGAATTCAAGCTGCAGCGCAAAGGCGGCAACCCTTTCTGGGACGAGATCCTCGCCGAACTGGAAGGGAAAGAGATCGAAGCCGAAGGCACCTTGAAGGAAACTCGGTTCATCATGTCTCAGTGGACGATCCTGCCCTAGGCCCCTCCCCCTACAAGATTCGAAGCTCACTTCAGATCTCCCCTTGACATAGGGAAGTTCAGCCTCAATTTGCGATTAGGTGAAATTCCAAGAATGGGGGGTGAGGAACAAGGAGAGGATTCTAAGTCGCGCGCTATCCGCCGAAGATGCTCGTCTGAAGGCTCATGATGCACCGAGAGTGGAAATCACGAAAGACATCAGGGATCGTCTGTTTGCCGGAGACCTTAAAGGGGAGGTTTCTGAGCTCTCTGCTCACACGGGCTTGCCCTACGCTCTTATCTACAATCTGGTTCGCGGAAGGATTCACTCTCTTTCCGTAGCAGAGTACAGAAGGATCTTTGGAGAAACCCCGCCTGATGAGGAACCGAGGAGAGTAAGAGGGGAGTACTTCAGAGGCATGGTGCGTCTTTGGATGTTTCTGAATCAGGGGATAACGGAAAAGGATCTTTATCGGGAACTTTACCATGGCAGAAGATCTCTGAAAAAGGCAGATTACAGGATATTCAGCGGCGCCACCAGAACTGTTGAAGGCCGCCTCGAACAGACCATGGAGCAGAAGTTCGTGAGCCAAGGGCTGGAACGGTCCGAGGTCATCCGCTGGATTCGAGAGCTTGACCAAAGCAGCCGGAAACAAAGAGTCCCCTACGAAGAAGCCAGGTCCGCTCTCCGGTTTCTGCAAATGACCCTTCGCATTCATCCCACCCACCTGCTCAGGCGAGGGCTCGATCTCTATGAAAAGGGCCAGCTGAAAAGCATCTCAAGGAAGCTGTACGACGATCTGTCGACCCTGAAGGAGAAAACCGAGAAAGCCCTTGCTGCCGGTTCTCAGCTCGAATTGGAGAGGATCAGAGAAGGGGTTTACGGAAAAAGAAAAAACCTGGTTCTCTTCTCTGAAGTGGAAGAAGACCTGAAGTTCCTGCAGAAATGGGCCAAGCTGGGTGCAAAGAGGTATCTGGGAAGAAGCGTGGGCAAATACAGAAGGTCCTCCCTGAAGAGAATTGCCTCATGGAGAGCAAAGAAAATCAGGGCGGACTGTGACCGAGTCATAGCAGAAAACAAGCACCTTCCTCTCTTTTCCCTGCCGACGCGTCATTTCGCTGCCAAAGCGGATACCCTGCTCTGCCCCCTCCGATCTCTCATAGTGCATCGAATGATCGAGGACAAGAGCCTGTGCTTCGAGGGGCCTGTGATGAGCCCGAAGTATCATTCCAAGGAAGAGTACGAGAGCGAAGGACATGGCTTTGTGACGATCGAAGAAGCGGCAAGGGAACTGGGCATGAAACAAAAGGCCTTCGACCTTCTGGTGGCAGCACACCGTGATATTTTCATGCGAATGATGAGGTATGAAAAGAAGTGGCTCATCCCCGATCTTTATCTGGAGGAACTTGCTCAGAATAAGGACTTCTCTTTGGTCAAAGCCAAATATGAATCATTGGCAAATACAGTCGGACGGATCAAGAGAAAAATATCTGGCGGTCATGATGAAATGAGAGGTCCGGGGCAACCGCAAATCCAGACTGGACAGGCAAGACAGATTTTTCCTGCCACTAGGGTTCCCTATACGCCTTCCAGCGGCCTGAAATTAATGCGTTCATCTGGCAGTGTTGGGATAAACTCTTGATAACAAGCTTCAGCTCAGGCCAAAGCCCATGGAGGCGTACTCCCTGATGCCGGCTTTTGCCTCTTCAACCGTGTTACCGATGTACCAGGGCTCCATAAAACCTTCCAGCCGCATCTTCCATCCCTTTTCGTCTTCAAAAACCTCAGCTTCACAGCACGATATGCCGCAGCCGTCCTCGCCCACTGTATCGTAGAGAAACTTCAGGATTTGTTCTCTCTCATTCATTTTCGTTCCCTCCTGGTTCTGCTTTCTTATTAATCACGAAATTCCTCTTTTCATCCTGATTCTCTTCGTTTCCAGGAAGATATTAGTAAAGCCGGGGAGAGGGAAAGGGTGAAGGGGCTTCTGCGTGTCAATAAAATTATGCGACCCTTAATAATTCTCGAGGCCGATGGAACTCCCTTTTGCTGATGTACGGAACAAAAAAGGCATGCCCCTTTTTCCAGAGGGTCATGCCTTTTCTATGCCACGCGATCAGGCCAACTACTTCGCCTTCGGCGCAGCGGGTTTCTTTACTGCGATCACGGTAATCGTTGTCGCAGACGTTTTGCCGCCGTCCTTCTTCCAGGCCACTGTCACTTTCGCATCTTTCTTTACTTCGCCTGTGATCTTGGTATCTGGAAGGACATCAAAGGCCCAATTCTTTTCTTTCGCGTCTTTCACAGAGATCGTGCCTGCGGTCTTATCCGCCTGGTTGGCTGCGATATACGCTGTGACCGTGCCTGTCACTTTCCCAGCCTGGGGTGCTGCTGCCTTTTTCTCCGCTGCAACAGCTCCTGTGGCAAAGGCAAGAACGGTAAGAAGAGCGATAAGAACAAATAAGGTTTTTTTCATTCAGTTTTCACCTCCTTTCTCATGGACTCTGTAACAAACTGTTATGTTAATAATTTTTGCTCCGCCTCTCGTGAGATGTCAATGGAAATCTTGGAGTCGTTTTTTTGCATCGCACTTCGCCCCATTCCACCGGAACTTGATTCTTGCCGCCCTATCAGGTAAGGTCGCTGCCAGGAGAAAGAAAAGGTGCTGAAATCATGCACGATAAAAGGAAGATGCCTGGGTTTTCTTCTGCTGATCTACCTTTTCTGTGGCATGATGGCGGGCAACCCCTGGAAAGCAATTGCCGGAGGTCCCAGTTCCGAGAACTCGGTCAACTGTGACATGCAGCAGGGACCCTGCACAAAACACCTCGGGGACATGATCGTGACTCTGGACATTCTGCCCAAACCGGTCATGGCCATGAAAGACCTCACCTTCACCCTAACGGTGTCCGGAAAGAACCTTTCATCCGAACCTCTCATGGACTTGGGCATGCCTGGTATGAACATGGGCCCCAACCGGGTAGAACTCAAACGTGTGAAAGAGGATGTGTTTGAAGGGCAGGGGGTCATTGTGCGGTGCCCAAGCGGAAAGAGAACCTGGAAAGCGACCGTCACTTTTCCGCAAACCGGCAAAGTGGAGTTCGTCTTCGATGTCATCTACTGAGCCCCTTTATCTGCTTTTCCTGGTTACGGGTTTCACCGTGGGATTCGGCCACTGCATCGGTATGTGCGGCCCCATCGTGGTCTCCCTTTCCCTGAATTCAAAAGAAAGCCATCTTGTTTTCCGCCACCTGCTTTACAACGCTGGAAGGGTCATCACCTACGGCATTCTTGGAGGGCTGGCTGGGACACTGGGTTCCTTCACGATTCTCGCTTCATCCATCCTCAGCCTGCAAAAGGGAGTGTTGATCTTTGCCGGAATACTGATCCTGCTCATGGGCCTGGCCATGGGAGGCTGGCTTCCCTTCGGCAACTTTTTTGGAAGTGGTGGCTCCAGCAGCGTCTTCTCGAAATGGTTTCAGAGATTCTCTGCTGCAAAATCGTCTGTCTGCTTCCTTCTGCTCGGGTTGCTCCTAGGTCTTCTGCCCTGTGGGCCTGTCTACACGGTTCTGATCGCCTCGGCGAGAGCAGGGATGAGCGCTGAGAGCGCGCTGCAAGCTTTCCTCTCAGGCATGGGACTGATGGTCGCCTTTGGCGTGGGGACCCTACCGGCCCTCTTGCTGATGGGCAAGCTCGCGGGGCTGGGATGGCTCAAGTCCAGGCAGGTGATCTACAGGATCAGTTCCGTCCTCATGGTTCTGGTGGGAGTCTACTTCATCATTCAAGGAATTCGCTATTAGCCGAGGCCCGGGTACGAGGTCAAATCCACAAGGAGTTTTACTCTTTGCCCGTTCTCCACTGGAGTGACCNCCGATTCGCGCTGGCGCTCGATCAGGGAGATCATGTCCCGGCTCTGGGGGCGGCACAGCCCCCACGCCTTCTTGAATCCGCGCTTCCTGGCCGCCTTCAGGATCAGATCCAACAGCTTGGCCCCCACCCCCTGCGCCTGCCAGGCATCCGCTATGGTGATAGAGACCTCCGCCTCGATGAGGTCCGGATCGCCGAAGTAGCGTGCCAGGCCAATGACTTCCCCGGTGCCGTCCGGGTTGGTCAGCGCCACGAGAACCATGTCCCGATCATAGTCGATCTGGGTCAAACGAGCGATGAATCGCTCATCGAAATCCTCGAAACGATGAACGAGTTTACCGAGCCGGCTTTTTTCGGACAGGGCTACGAAGAAATCCGTCAACCTTGGAGCGTCCTCGGGCCGGACCGGCCGCACCAGAAGCCGGCCCTTCTCGCCGCTCTGGACTTCTTCCACGTACTCCTCGGGATAGGTGCTCAACGCCATGTGCCACGGCGCCCGCTTGGGGGAAGGCCCCAACACCACCCGGGCATCCAGAGCACAAGCCCCTTTGCCCGTAGCGAGAAGCGGGTTAATGTCCAGTTCCCGAATCTCCGGAAAATCGGTGACCAACTGGCTCAGTCGGATGAGGATCTCTTCAAGCACGTCCAGATTGGCTGCGGGTTGCCCCCGGTAGCCTTTGAGCAGCTTGAAGACCTTGGTGGAATCCAGCATCCTTCTGGCCAGGAGCCGGTTCAGCGGAGGCAGCCCAACCGCGCGATCCTGAACGATCTCCGTCATCACTCCTCCCATGCCGAAGACAAGCACCGGGCCGAAATCAGGGTCCAGCTTGCTCCCGAGAATGACCTCATAGCCTTTTTCCTTCACCATCTTCTGGATGGTGACGCCTCCGAAATGCTCCCCAGGCGCGCGTGTGTTGACGGCTTCCTGAATCTGATTGAAGGCGTCGATCACGTCATCCGCATTGCGCAAATCGAGTCGGATGCCGCCCACATCCGATTTGTGGGTGATGGTGTGGGAGTGAATTTTGGCGGCAACAGGGTAGCCGATTTGCCGTGCAAGCTGGACAGCCCGCACGATGCTCTCCGCCACGTAAGTCTCGTTCACAGGTATGCCGTAAGCGCTCAGCAGTCCTTTGGACTCGAATTCCGTCATGAGGGTGCGCTGTGAACCGAGGACGCCGTCCACCAGCGATCGCGCTGCCTGCCGGTCCACCTTGATGTCGGTGCCGGTAGGTCTGGGCACCTCGGTGAGCATCTTCAGACTGCGCTGGTACTCGTAGAGGTAGTGAAAGGAACGGGCGGCCGATTCGGGGGATGAAAAGACCGGGAAACCGCTTTGGGCCAGCAGGTTTCGCCCTGCGTTGGCCTGCTCGCCTCCGGGCAGCACCACGAAGATGGGCTTGTCCGTTGCCACCTTCTCGGAAACCAAGAGCTGGGCGAAGCGGGCAGGGGGAAACAGGCCGTTGGGGATAAAGATAACCGATATGGCGTCGATTTCCTTGGCCCTGGCGCAGGTGGCGATGAGTTTGGGAATGTTTTCGAATTTCATAGCCCCGGTAAAGTCAATGGGGTTGCCGTGGCTCCACAAGGGCGGGCAGTATTGGTCGAGGTCCTTGATGGTCTCCGGCTTCAACCTGGCAGGCTCCAGGCCGCACTCGACCAGATAATCGGCCATCATCACTCCGAGGCCGCCGGCCCCGGTGATGATCGCCATGTTCGGCCCCTGGGGCAGGGTCTGCTTGTCCAGCAGGTCGGCACAGCTGAACAAATCCACCAGCATGTTCGCCCGGATAATGCCAGCCCTCTTGAATGCCGCATCATAGACCAGGTCTTCACCGGCCAGGGCGCCCGTGTGGGAGTGGGCCGCTGCGGCCCCGGCCTGCGATCGCCCGCTTTTCAGAACGATGATGGGTTTGATGCGGCTCACCGCCCGAGCAGCGCTCAAGAACTTCCGGGTATTCGTCAAGCCTTCAATGTAGAGGAGGATGCTGCTCACGTCACGATCGTTGCCGAAATAATCGATGAGATCCGCAAAATCCACATCGATCATGGAGCCCACGGAAACGAAGTGGCTGAACCCGATGCGTTCGCCTAAGCCGTAATCCAGAACCGTAGAGCACATGGCGCCGCTCTGTGCCGCAAAGGCCACTCGCCCTCGCTGGGGCATGGCGTGAAAGAAGCTGGCGTTCAGACTGATGGCGCCCACTGACAACCCCATGCAATTCGGGCCCAGGAGCCGAATCCGGCCTTTGGCTGCCGCCGCCCGGATTTCCTCCTCGAGGGCCGCGCCTTGTTCCCCGATTTCCTTTCCGCCGGCAGAGTAAATGATGGCGCTCCCCACGCCGGCAGCACTGCATTCCGTGATCACAGAGGGTACGGACGCAATGGGGGTGCAGAGCACCGCCAGGTCGATCTGCCTTCCCACGGCCCCTACGGATGGAAAAGCGGGAAGGCCCAGGATCTGCTGGCGCTTGGGGTTGATGGGAAAGATGAGGCCTTGAAACCCTCCGGATTTCAGGTTCTCCAAAACCACACCTCCCACGGTTCCTGGACGATCCGTTGCCCCGACCACAGCCACCGATTGCGGACTCAACAACTTGTTCAGATTGTACTGGCTCATGCTCTTCCCCTTATTCCTTCCTGTTCACAAACCTCGGTGGTTCGCGTTCCCTGGTAAGCACACCCTTCAAGTGCCCTTTATACAGGAATTCGCAAAAAAGGACCATGAGGACCTAAAGGCTTACAGGAAGCCCTGCGGCTCTGGTGGAGGATGGCGGGAGGGGCTAGGGGAGGGGAATCCACGAATAGGTTTGCACAACGATGGTGGGGAAGCTAAAATGTTCCTCTGAAAGCGACGTTGCCGTTAAGACAAGGTCTTCACATCTTTCAGTCATAGGCAGAGCCCCATTCAGAAAGGAGAGGTCCGTCATGGCAGAAACAAGAAGAACCTACTGTGGCCTGTGCCATCCGCGATGCGGTCTTCTGTTAGAAATGGAAAAGGGCAGGGCGGTCAAGGTTTCGGGAGACCCGGAGCACCCCATCACCAGGGGCCGGATTTGCAGCCGCGGCAAACTGATGCTCGACCATGTCTATCATGAGGATCGGCTCAATTATCCTTTGAAACGCAAGGGCGAGCGGGGCGCGGGCCAGTGGCAACGCATCCCGTGGGACCAGGCATTGGACGAGGTCGCGGAGAAGCTTTCTTCCCTGCGCGACAAACATGGCGCAGAGACCCTGGCCTTCACCCATGGCACCAAACGGACCTATCACTGGGATGAACGAAGGTTCAATAATCTCTTCGGCACGCCCAATATCTTCGGAGCCAACAACGTCTGCATGTGCCCGAGCCAGGCTGTTGAGTACGCGACCTATGGCGGGTTTGCCTGGGGCGATGTGCTGCAGACAAAGTGCGTGGTGTTGTGGGGGCATGCGCCTTCCCACTCTGATCCGATAGGTCTTTACGGCATGATCCTGGCTGCCAAGAAGAACGGCGCTCGGCTCATCGTGGTGGACCCCCGTCGCATTCCCGAGGCGGAGAAGGCGGACCTGTTCCTCCAAATACGGCCGGGGACGGATGTGGCCCTGATGCTGGGCTGGTTGAGAGTGATCATCGGGGAGGAGCTGTACGACCGGGATTTTGTGGCAAAGTGGACCGTCGGATTTGGTGATCTGAAAGCGTCTGTGGCGGAGTTTACGCCGGAGCGGGTGGCGGAGATCACGTGGCTCACCCCGGAGCAGGTGTTGCGGTCAGCCAGACTTTATGCCACGACAAAACCCGCGATGATCACCTGGGGTTTCGGTCTGGACAAGCAGGGCGTCAACGCCACCCAGGCCGCCAGGGCGCGAACGATCCTGAGGGCGATTACCGGAAA
>JGI20214J51088_10002159_pt1 | contig 13252 bp, 19 predicted proteins | sample WetSurMetagenome_FD_51088 | JGI IMG/M metagenome (IMG submission 51088)
GCGCGAGGCATTCGAGCGGATGCGCACCGACGGCGGCGGGAGGCAGCACGCCGAGCACCTGCGGGCGATGGCCGCAAAGCTGGAGGGGATCGAGTTGGAGCCGACGAGGAAGATGCAGGGGCGGGGATTTCCGGAGGTGAGCCGCAAGCTCCAGTCTCGCGGGTTCCCGACGAAGGAGGAGCGCCAGGCAGCCAGATTGAGCAGGTGACCAAACCAGCCGCGCAAGCCCCTGGCTTTAGCCATGGGGTGAGCGGCTTGCAAATAAATCGCCTCAGAACCCCCCGGCTTTAGCCGTGGGGAGGTTCAGGCCTTCGCCGTCCCGACGCCAGCGCCGGGATTGCAAAAGCATCAACCAACAGGATCAAAGCATGGCCGATTTCAACACCCACATCACCGCTGGCGCCATCGTCAGCGGACTCGGCGCGACGCTGGCTCTCACCTCCGGACTGGTCCCTGCGACGGAACTCCTGACGCTGGTCAGCGCTGGCGTCATAGGCAGCATCCTCCCAGACATCGATCTGGACAAGGGCAAGCCGCTCCACGGTTTGTTTGGAGCGCTCGGGCTCACGCTGGCGTTTGGCGTTGTCATGAACCTCGGTGGACTTCCGCTGTGGGCGCTGGCTGGCGTCTGGCTCACCGTCTTTTTGGGGACCAGCTTCTGGCTGTGTCATGTGTTTATGCACTACACCGCGCACAGGGGGATTTGGCACTCGATCCTGGCGGCTGCGTTTTTCGCAGCAGTGACGATCGTCACGCTCAGCGCCGTGTTCGGCAAGGCTCCAGCTATCGCTTGGTTGGGCGGGCTGTTCATGTTCGGCGGCTACATCGTGCATCTCATTTTGGATGAGGTCTACGCCGTCGATTGGAAGAATTGGCGCGCGAAGAATTCGCTCTGGACCGCGATCAAGCCGTACGACCACCACCACCCGGTCAACAGCGGGATCATGGCGGCGGCTGTCCTGGGGCTGCTGCTCATGGCCCCGTCTCCCCAACCGCTCGTAAAGGCCGTGTATGCGGCGGAAACTCATCAGCATTGGGCCGCGAAATGACCAAAAATGATGATGACCTGATGAATAAAATGGTTGCATTCTGGGCAAGCTTCATCAGTTTCTTTGCGATTGGACTAGTTGTAATATGGGCTGCTGTGTGTTGCGGAGTGCTAAGTCTGGAATTTTTTACTGTGACGCTGGTTTTTATATTATCAATATTGCTATTGATGACGCGTTGGAGTAAAATACAAGACATTTGAAAGTGACAGTTTTGCAATCCCGCTACTTCGGCGGCGGGATAACCAAGCTGTTACGATAAACTAGAAGCCGGATACACGGAGATCGAAAGGGATCAATATGGCCGGATCAGTCAATAAGGTTATTTTACTGGGTTCGTTGGGGGCTGACCCAGAAATACGCAGGACCCAAGACGGGCGCGCCATCGCAAACCTGCGGGTTGCCACCAGCGACAGTTGGCGAGATAAGACCACTGGCGAGCGCAAGGAGAAGACCGAGTGGACTCGCGTCGCCATCTTCTCTGAGGGGCTTTGCAAGGTTGCGGAGCAATACCTGCACAAAGGGTCGAAGGTCTACCTCGAAGGCCAGCTTCAGACCCGGAAATGGACGAACCAGAAGGGCGAAGACCAGTATAGCACTGAGGTCGTGCTCCAGGGTTTTAATTGCCAGTTGGTCTTGCTCGATGGCAAGCCGGGTGGTCAGCAAGGAGGCGGGCAAACCTCCGCGCCGAGCGGCTATGGAAACCCGAATGCTGGCCCGAATGATCGTCCTGCGGCTGGCGGATACGGCGGACAGCCTCCGCAGGGTGGAGGGTTCGGCGGGGGAACCGCAGGAGGCGGCCACTTCGACAAAGACCTGGACGACGAAATTCCGTTTGCGTTCAAAGAGATAGCAACACCTTGGGATACCGTCTGACGTTTTCGCTGTCCGGGCGGCGATCGGTCGCCCGGCATGCAAAGCCGCCACGAGACAGGAGCCACCCTCGCATTCTTCGCAACACTCAATTTGCTGTAGGTTAACCCATGCCCATCATCCCCACGATACACCTGAACGGCAGTTCCAAGGCTGAACTGCTGGACAAACTGCGCACAGCGATCGGTCTCATCGACAAGGCGATAGACGGCGTCCGCCAGACGGCGCCCAACGGCAGGGACTATTACCCGCAGGGAACCGCCGCATTCCAGGAAGCGCGAGACGCCTTCCACCTCATGCTGGGGAAGCTCGGAGAGGTGCGCGGCGAACTATATGATATCGCGCTCGGCATCATCCCGCAGGGGCGCGACGCGGGCGAAGGTGGAGAGGGCTTCGAGCCTGTCCCGGTTGCCTCGGTCTGGCGTCCCATGGCCGACGCCCCCACCGATGGGGCATTCCTCGCCAAGTTCCGGGGCGATCTGACCATCGTCGTTGACGGAGATCCACAGCGCAGCCATTGGGCCGGACGCCAGATCGTCGCCCGAGCAAAAGACGGAGAGATCGTGCTGGACGCGCCAGTTGCTGTTCGCTGGTGGTTTGAACTGGGCGATTTCGAAGGATGGATGCCGCTGCATGGGGAGGGCGCCTGATGGCTGAGCACGAGACATGCATCGGCGCTACCGACGAATGGTATACGCCGCGAGAGATATTCGATGCGCTGGGGCTCCGGTTTGATCTTGACCCATGCTCGCCTGGTGCCGGGCACTGGGTTCCATCTTCTGCCGTATTCACCAAAGAAGACGACGGGCTGTCAAAACCATGGACCGGCCTTGTCTTCATGAACCCGCCATTCGGCGGCCGAAACGGACACACCCCCTGGCTGGTGAAGTTCCTTGACCACGCCAACGGCATCGCAATCGTCCGCGCGTACACGTCGAGCGGATGGTGGCATGAGCACATGCACCGCGCAGACGCTATCCTGTTCCCGCGCGGCAAAACCAAATTCATCCGCTCAGACGGAAGCGTAGGGAAAGCGCCAGGCCACGGCGTTGTGCTGATTGGGATGGGCGACGTGTCGGTGGAAGCGCTACATCGCTCTGGTCTCGGAATGGTCTGGGACAGGCGCGGCGAACATAGGAGGGCTGGCTGATGCACGCCCTCACGATTTACCAACCCTACGCCAGCCTGATCATGGCTGGCCTCAAGCCATACGAATTCCGCGCATGGAAGCGAGGCATTCCCGCGCGGTTCATCGGCGCGCGCATTGTCATCCACGCGGCCAAGTGCCGGTTGCCGCAGTCGGACCTTGAATCGCTGCTCAACAACCCAGGCCATCTGTGCGCCGGGGCGTCGGCCGCGAAGCTTCGCCAAGTGCAGGCGTTCGTCGGCGACGTCATCAATGGCCGCCAGGCGCTCACGTACAGCGCTGGACTTGGGACGGCAATCCAGGGCGCGCCGGTTCACGCGAGTTGCCTGCGGTATGGCCGCGAGCCTCAGAACGACGCCGAGCGCCTGGATCTGGGATATCCGCTGACCGAGATCGAGGCGGTTCCGGCGTCGGGGAAACAGGGGTTTTGGATTTGGGGGCGAGCCTGATGGCCAGATACACAAAGCGCAGACAGCCCGAGCCGAAGAAACAGAAAGCGGGCAGCACATACGACGCATCCAACAACCCTCTGGCGATCCTCAAAATTGGGGACGTCGAGGCATTGATAAACCACTCGAAGGCGACCGTATATCGCTGGATGAAAAGCGAGAAATTCCCAAAGCAAGTGACGCTTGACGGCCGCGCCATTGGTTGGAGGCAAGGTGAAGTAAACGAGTGGCTGAAGAATTTGCAGGCGGGGCAGTAGTCCCGCCTTCTCATTTTCTGTGAGTGTCCAAATAATCCGACCAATATTGCATCATCTCTCGCCGCTCCGTAAGCAGTTCAGCGTGATCATACGCCTCATCAAGCGCGTTTTTTTGCTTATGGCTCAGTTGCAGCGAAACGGCCTCTCGGCTGATCGAGTGCAGCTTTAGCGATCTCAGTTCAGACATGGTTGTTTTCATCAGTGCTCGAAAGCCGTGCTGGGTCATTTCGTGTCTAAAACCCATGTCATGCAAGGCTTTAAGGGGTGTCGCATTGTCAATATGCCCACTTTTATTGCGCCAGCTATAGAATATAAATTCTTTATCGCCAGTTATGTTTTGAAGCCCCTTCAGAACAGCCATCGCTTGCCTTGATAGCGGCACGATATGCGGCCTTCGTTTCTTCATGCGTTCAAGGGGTATTTCCCACAACCCCTTGTCCCAATCGACCTCACCCCACCGGCCACCGGCCATCTCGATACTCCGAAGAAACACCATCGGATACAGGCGTAACGCCGCCTTCGTGGTCGGCTCGCACGAATGGGCGTCAATCGCAGCCAGCAATTCAGGCAGCCGGTCCGCTTTTACCGTCGCCATATGCGTTACCGTGTGCGGTCTGAACGCGCCCAGCAACACGGCGGCAGGGTCGCCTTCACACAGTCCCGACCAAACCCCGAATTTGAAGATGCGGGAGCAGTGCGTACGCAGGGTCCGGACCATGGCCAGCGATCCGGCCTCCTCGACCTTGCGAAGACAGCGCATCAACTCCGGCGCATCAATCTCGGCAATGGGGCGGTCTCCCAGATCTGCGAACAGATGACGTTGGATATCCGCAGCCGCCGCATGCCTAGTGTCATCTGTCCAATTTTGAAGCGCAATCCAGTTCCCCGCGACAACCTTGAAAGTGGACGACTTGGCCTTCGCTATCGCCGCCTTCTCCTCTTTACGGACTTCTCCAGGGTCTTTCCCGCCCGACAGAAGGCGACGGGCCTCATCCCGGCGCTGGCGCGCGTCGGCCAACGACACATCCGGATAAGCCCCCAACGCGAGCAGTTTGCGCTTCTTCTGGAAGGAGTATTGGAAGCGCCAGAGCATCGATCCGTTCGGATTGATGAGGATGAAAAGCCCTTGCGTATCAAAGAGTTTGTAGGGCTTGTCCTCGGGTTTGGCGCTCTTGAGTGAGGTAGCGTTTAGCGACATTCTGCGGTATCCCTCTGAAGGGTTGCGGGGCATACCGCATTCCCGTACCGCACTCCGGAGTTTGTATCAACACGTCTCATACTGTCTCACAGCGTCTTATCCATAATGGAAACAGACTGTTGCCTAAAAACATGAGTCATTATGAGACCGAATGAAGCATAACTGCACCAGTTCGGGCAACTCGTGAAGTGGAGCACTAGTCTTCTGATTCTACATGCTGATTTTCCCTCCTCGCTCCTCCATACCGTTATTTCATACCTCATTTTGGAATATTGCAACGGCATGAGACGTGCTGAGACGGCATGAGACGGATATTTCTAAGATAAGACGCATCATTCTGATGTGTCGTTGTCGGCCGCAGATGCTGCCCGACGCTTCTTTTCCCACTCCCTCAAAAGGTGCTCCTCAATCGCCAACTCTATCTGGGATGCGAACGGCCTCTTTTGCTCAAAGGCCAGTTCCTGAAGGTCACTTTTAAGCTTCTTCGGCAAGCGTATAGAAATCAATATCTTTCGCTCCGTGGACTTTTTCTTTGTGTCTTCCGTCATTTTCCGTTGCTCTCGTTTGTGGGATGCCGTAGCGTGTATCACACCAAACATACATTAGCAAGACGGAGCCGCATGATGCAACAATCCATCGCCGCCATACACTCCGCAGCCCGCGCCATCCCGCAGGCGCTGAGCGACGTGGGCGCTCACTCCCCCGTCTGGCGCTATTTGCTCCAGCAGATCCGCAACGTGCCGCAGGGAAACCACGCCGTCAGCGCTTACGAGCTGGCACGCATCTATCAGGCGTCCACGGCTATCTCCATCGTCAGGATCAACGATTTGGCGGCTTCCCAGAAGAACGCACTCCTCATCGTCATTACCGCGATGGCGAAGCGCCACGGGTTCGAGGCTATCCCCGGCGCTGACGATGCGCTGCCGACCATCTTTGGGCCGAACTGCGAAGTTTTGGCGGAAGCTGAATAAGGAAGGATTTTCGGCATGCAATCACCCATCGACCACATCAACGCGATCATCACCGCCGCCATGCCCATCCCGAAGGGGCTTCAGGACATGGGGCGACATTCCCCAGAGTGGAGACGCCTGCTGGAGCATCTCATCAGCTCCGCGAGCCGGTATCCGTCCGTCTCCCGCATGGATATGCGCATCGCCCAGCTTTATCAGGACCATCTTGCCGTCCCCGCCGGAGAGGGCGTTCGGGACACCGAGAGTAACCTTCCGCTCAACGTCCGCAATGCCAAGCTCGCGGTTGACATCCGCATCAACGAGGCCGCATCCGAGCTTGGGCTGTACGCCAATCACAAGATCGGCGACATCGTCGAACTCGGCGAGGATTTCACAAACTGCGGCGCGATGACTGCGCGTTCTGGAGATGCCGGACGCGTCGTCCTGCCGCCGATCTATGACGCCAAAGGGCTCCTGTGGCTCGGAGAATGGGCATGACCAACATCACCCCAGGAAAAGCCTACCCCATCGAGACCGCCACAGACGCCATGGCCAGCGGTGCCCGCATACTTGTGTGGGTTCCGGAAAAGAAGGAATGGTGCGTCGCCACATGGAACCGTGACCTCTACGTCAACAAGCCACGGCCGTATTGGGACATGGAAGGCTTCCCCAACAAATCATGGAACCGTGATCGCCAGCCCACACGTTGGATGCCGATGCCCCCAGCGCCGGAGGATGCCCAATGACCGCCACCATCGAACTCAAGCCCTGCCCATGCGGAGCCCAAGCCCACGCCAGCGAGATCATCGGCGGATGGATGATCAACTGTCTCGCCCCGCAGTGCGCCTTTGAGGCCGTGCGGGACACTCGCGATGAAGCGGTTCTCGCCTGGAACACCCGCCCCGTAGAGGACGCCCTGCGCGCCCAAGTTCTGAGCCTGCACGCTGATGCGGGAGACGCCGCATGCAAGGCCACACAGATGGCGTCAGGCAACCGGGCGGCGGCTTTTGTGGTGGAAGAACTCCACGCCCGCATCTCCGAGCTGGAAGCCGCTCTCACGGCTGAAAAGAGAGGCCGCCACCTGGCAGACCGCCTCATTCACGAGCGCGACGCCAGGCAGGAAGAGGCGGGAAAGCGCATCGCCGAGCTCGAAGACCTGCTGAGCCAGCTCGTCAACGCCGTCACCGTCTACCGCACAGGTGCAACAAATCACGCCATCGGGCAGGCTCAAGGGGATATGGCCGAAGTTGCGGATCTGGCTCAGGCGTTTTTGCACACGGGGAGCGTCTGATGCTCGATTGCATCCCAGAAGCGCCAAGTCTGAGATACTTGTCAGTTTGCAGCGGGATAGAGGCCGCCAGCGAAGCGTGGCGCCCTCTCGGCTGGCAACCCGTCATGCTGTCCGAGATCGAGGCGTTTCCCCGCGCCGTCCTCAAGCACCGCCATGGCGCTGTTGATGTGCGCGAAACCTGTGCGGCGGGACAGGGTGTCCCCTTGTGGGGCGACTTTACAGCAATACGCCCTCGCCACTTCAGACGGCTTGGAATACCATTCCCGGAAATTCTTGTTGGTGGATGCCCCTGTCAAGCATTTTCTATTGCAGGTCTGAGAAAATCCCTTGATGATGATCGAGGAAATCTTACGCTACAGTTCATAAGGCTTGCTCATGCCCTCCGCTCAACTGGATTTCTTCGCGGGTTCCTCTACGAAAACGTTCCAGGAATCCTCAGTACGCCAGACAACGCCTTCGGCTGTTTCTTGGGAGGCGCTGTCGGCGCAGATGACGCCCTCCTACCGTGCCCCCGTCCAGCGGTCGGCAAGTCGGGACCATGCTGGCGGTGGGATGCAAAAACAGAAAAGCACATCCCAAGCTGGCCAAGTTACGGTATGGTTGCCGGACCTCTCTCACGGCTTGCATGGAGGGTTCTCGACAGTCAATGGTTTGGAGTCCCCCAACGACGCCGTCGCGTGTTCGTTGTCGCAAGTTTTGCAGACGGATTTGATCCAGCAGAAATACTTTTTGAGCCCCGTGGCCTGCGGAGGAATACTAAGGCGCGCCAAAAAACGAGGCAAGATTTTGCCGGAACAATTGGATCACGCACTTCGTCAGGTGGCAGATACGGGGCCGGTTTCGAATACGGGGGGGGTGTCGTCGCTGAAACCCTCCGCGCGGGAGGGAACCGCACGGGCGGCGACCGTCCACCAGGGACAGACGCCGACACCGCCGCAACATATCTCATCCCTGTTGCCTTTGGAGGCAGCAACACCAGCGGCCCTATCGAAGTCGCCACAGCCGGAGGAGGCAGCGAGACGCTGATCGCATTCAACTCCCGCGAAGATCCCGTAACAACCGGGGATGTGGCGGGCGCGCTCGGTTCATCAAGTCCGCAGGCTCAGGCAATTGCCTTTTCCTGCAAAGACTATGGCGCTGACGCTGGCGAAACCGCGCCGACGCTTCGCGCAATGGGCCATGCCGGAAGCCATGCCAACGCGGGCGGACAACTCGCGATAGCTGTGAGCTTACGAGGCCGGGAAGGCGGCGCCACGGCGGAACTGTCGGGCGATGTGATGCCCGCGCTGCGGACTGGTGGCGGCGGCGGAGACAAACCGCATGCACTGACACAGATGGGCGTGCGGCGACTAACCCCCGTCGAAGCGGAGCGTCTCCAAGGATTTTCCGATAACTACACGCGCATTCCGTGGCGCGGCCGTCCAGAAGAGGAGTGCCCAGACGGGCCGCGATATCGCGCCGTAGGGAACTCGATGACCGTCGATGTGATGCGCTGGCTTGGGCAAAGAATTGATAAATCACAAGAAAAAAGCAGAAAAAAATGAAACTCACCCTAGAACGCGGCGATCTTCTCAAAGCATTGAACCACGCAACATCCGTGGTCGAGAAACGCACGACCATCCCCATCCTCACCCATGTGATGCTTATTGCAGAGGGATGCGTGCTGCAACTCAAGGCCACGGATCTTGACATTGAGATCGTGGAAACCGTAAAGGCCGAGATCACAGCGCCTGGCGGCTGCACGGTGTCAGCTCACATGCTGCACGACGTCGTCCGCAAGCTACGAGATGGGGCGGAGATTGAACTGACGATCAGCAAGGACGAAAGCCGCCTCCAACTGAAGGCCGGAACCGCCCGCTTTTCGCTCGCTGCGCTATCCCGCAACGACTTCCCCGACCTAGGCGCCAGCGAGTTGCCCCACAGCTTCAGCCTCCCCGCCAAGGATCTCGCCAAGCTGATCACGAAGACCCGCTTCGCCATATCAACGGAGGAGACGCGGTATTATCTGAACGGCATTTACCTGCACGTCGCCCAGAACGCCGTCTCCGTTCTGCGCGCGGTTGCGACGGACGGCCATAGGCTGGCGCAGATCGACGTGCCGTTGCCCGTGGGTGCGGAGGGCATCCCCGGCGTGATCGTACCCCGCAAGACCATCGGCGAGATGCTGAAGCTGATCGCGGACATGGACGGTGATGTTGGCCTGGAGTTGTCCCAAAACAAGATCCGCATCACCACACGCGCGGCGGACGGTTCACCTCAAGTGATCCTCACTTCCAAGCTGATCGACGGATCATTCCCGGATTACACCCGTGTGGTCCCCGCTGGCAACGACAAGGTGATGCAGGTGCGGAACTCCGATTTCATTCGTGCGGTGGATCGAGTATCGACGCTGTCGGCGGACAAAGGGCGGGCTGTGAAGCTCACCATTGGGCCGGACAACCTGACCCTCTCCGTCAACAACCCGGACTCGGGCTCGGCTGTGGAAGAACTTCCGGCCGTCTACACAGACGCACCGCTGGAGATCGGCTTCAATGCCCGGTATCTCCTGGATATCGCCGCCGAGATCGAGGGCGGACACATCATCTTCGTTCTGTCTGATCCTAGTTCGCCGACTATCGTGAAAGATGAAGGTAACGATGCGGCGCTTTATGTACTGATGCCGATGCGCTGTTGAAGTAACACAACCTTCAGACGATAAATATATACCACAAAACGCGATACTATGATACTGTTTCGACGGAGCACACAGGAGAATTTAATCATGAGTACAAAGATAGAATGGACTGACAATACGTGGAACCCAATCATTGGATGTTCAAAACTGTCTGACGGTTGTAAAAACTGTTATGCCGTTACAATGGCTAATCGCCTGTCACACAACCCGAGCACGCCGCAATACACAGGGCTTACGCGCAGCGCCACCACATGGTCTGGAGAAACACGCCTTGTCGAGAGTGAACTAACGAAGCCGCTTAAGTGGCAACGCGGGCGCCGCATCTTCGTGTGCTCAATGAGCGACCTGTTCCACGACGCCACGCCAGACGAATGGATTGATCGCGTGTTCGCAGTCGCGGCGCTGTGTCCGCAGCACACGTTTCAGATCTTATCTAAAAGACCAAAGCGCATGCTCGAATATTTCACTAAGCCACACAGGCCAGGGCAGTTTCTCACCGTGCTTGATGGCGGAGAGATTATCGACACGCCGTCCGCAAGCGTCCGCGCTCATTCAGCCATGTGCGATTTGCTTCCGACAGTTCCGGCCGATGCCCTCAACCGCGCGGTCCGCCTCATAGATGAGCGGGACGGCGAGGGCGATGGGTTCATAAGGCGCTGGCCACTCCCGAATGTATGGCTGGGCGCGACCGTGGAGAACCAAGAGGCTGCAAACGAGCGCATTCCGCTCTTGCTGAAAACTCCTGCGGCCAAGCGCTTTATCTCCGTCGAGCCAATGCTTGGTCCAGTTGATTTGAACGGCATAGACGTTGATGGCGACCACGTCATGGACGCACTCAAGTCGATCTCATGGTGCGAGTCCTGGGAACGGGATTGGTCTCCAGAAGCCACCGGCGTCCCATTTGAGGAAGCGCGGGAATACTACATCGACGAGGGCGGCGTATGGCCCCCAACTGACGAGCGTGGCGCCTGTCTTGACTGGGTCATCGTTGGCGCAGAAACCGGCCCAAAGAAGCGCCTCATGGACCCGGCTTGGGCTCTTGACCTCCGCGACCAATGCGCAAGCGCTGGCGTGCCGTTCTTCTTCAAGAAGGACTCCGATGGGCGGCGCGAACTTGATGGCGAGGTCTGGGAGCAGTTCCCCGGCGCCGTGAAGATCGCGGCGGAATAGCGCCTTTGTGTGCTGCCCACCATACACAACGGCGTTTGTGTATGGCCGAAACGCAAAAGCCAGACACAAAGCCGCTGGCGGTCCTGCTGCTGATCACTCGCGCCGACGATCCGAAGTTTTCGGCCACCGCAACGTGGCTAAAAGACGTTGGTCCGTGGCGATGCGTGGATTGCTCCGTGTCTATGGCGTGGATGCGGAAGACTGAAGTTCGGGCGGCGCATGCAAGGCTGAAGAACGAAGGATATGTGTGGGAGAAAATCGGGGGCGTTGTTAGAGTTTTGAGTTGATGGCATCGCGCCAATACTGTAGCATATTTTGACAAATTGCAGGAGATATATTTATGATCACCACAGGCACACAAGAGATTGCCGACGAAATCGCCCTTGATGCTGACAAGAAGGCTGTAGTGTTAAGGAAAATTCACGAAATGTGGCACGCCATGACGACTATGCATGATGCCGTGAAGCCGCGCGGTTGCATAGACCCCTCGCTGGCGCGCAATCTGCTAAAATGCTCCGGGTATTACCTGAGCGACCTGGGCAAGGTGCTCGGCATCGAGACGGAGACATCCCGAGAGATCGAAGAGCGCCACGCCGCGATCCGGGCGGCTAATGCTCGCGTCCATGAGTTGGAAGCCATGATTGGCGGCCAACAGTCTCCGCAGGCTATCCAGATGGGCATAAAGTCCATGTGCGACCGGCTCAATAAATGGTGGGATCTGGAGGGCTTTGGCCACATTCCCCACATCCGCTTTGGGCAATGGGCTTGTGAGGTTAAGTTTTCCTGCATGTTGCACGGCGACTTTCACCTGATAAACTCAACTACACCAGTTTCCGATAAAGAACGCAGGCGGTTGTGGCTGGAAAGCCTGACAAATCGCGGCTTCGTTTTGCTTGACGACAGCGGTGATGACTATATTCTTGATTGCGACCAGAGCCGGAAGACATTGATCGAACTATTCAACGTCAGACTACCGTCTGCAAAGGTGTTTTCATTCGAGAACCACAGTCGCAAAGGCCAACAGTTCGCGCTCCGCGACGTCACGGTGATGGTTCACGACATTGCCGAGATCGCAACGCTTCCGGTCCCCGACGCCAAGCATGGGGTGGCCGCATGACCAACACAAAAACCACAAGAACACGGCTCGCCAACGAACTCCGCGAAGTCGCCAAGATGGCCAATGCCACCAATGCGGAGAAGTACGAGGCGTTCGCGAAACGCGCCGAGACTGGCGAGTTCGATGATTATGCCGATACACACGTCTGCCCCGTGACCCAGCTTTACACAGAGTTGATGGCTGCGGGATTTACGAAGTTTGCCTCCCGTGTCGCCGATGGTGAATTCGACGCCACTAAAGAAGAGTCCGATGTTTGGGCCATGAGCCCGCAAGGTCAAGCGGCGTTTCGTGAATTGCCTAAAGAGATGCGGATAGCGATGTTCGGCGAAGACCCGTTGATACCGGACGTGAAGCACTGATTTGGCGAAACAATCGACACGACAGCCTGATACGTCGAAAAACTTGAGGAAAATCGACATGTTTGATCTTGAAGAAACATGCGCCCCGTGCCCGATCTGCAAGACCGAGGACAACGTAAGCCGGGAGATCAACGGCGACGCGCGTTTCCTCCGTTGTGCGTGCGGACACACTGGACCGAAGGCCACCACAGACGCCTCCGCAACCCTGATGTGGAACGAACTGGCCAAGGGGATCGCCCAGCGTGACGCAGGGACCGCGATTGTCACAGATCGATTTCCGGACACGGGAACGCCGCCGGTGGACGCCAAAGACTGGGTTCGGGAAATGACGGAGAAACGGGCCGAAGCCGGGATTTTCCTTCCGGTTCGGCTCGATGCGGCAGTCAAGATAGAGGGGGTGGCGTGATGATCGAATTTCTCGTTGCCGATAACTTCCGTCAGGCAGACAACACCGCCTCCATCGACTGGGGATGGAAGCGCACACGCAATGACGCGTGGCTCCGCCCGGCAGACGAAACCGGCCCGGAAGCCGAGGTGAAGTTCCTGCCGTTCCCCTACGATGACTTATGCGGACGGCGCGAGTGCATTGTCCACGTTGGATGGTTTGCAGAACAGAAGAGGGAGAGCGCGGCGCGGTCGGCGGTTCTTGATCGCGGCGCCGCCATCGGGCGGGCGTGGGATGTGTGGGACGCTACTAAATTGTACGGAGGCGACCAATGAC
>JGI20214J51088_10002161_pt1 | contig 13248 bp, 11 predicted proteins | sample WetSurMetagenome_FD_51088 | JGI IMG/M metagenome (IMG submission 51088)
AACGGTTCCAGTTAGTGGAATGGGGTCTGGCACCATAATCGATGCCAATGGATTGATTTTAACAAATAATCATGTGGTTGGAGGCGCCCAAAAAATAAACGTAACTCTGCAGAATAACGAGGTATTGGAAGGAACAATTGTTGGGGCATGCGCGATTCATGACATTGCAGTGGTGAAAGTTCAACCAAACGATAGAAAACTTCAGGCAGCAGAGCTAGGAGACTCAGACAAACTAAGAGTGGGACAAAGAGTTTATGCAATTGGGAATCCATTCGGCTTGGCAGGCGGTCCAAGCGTAACATCAGGTGTCATTAGTGCTACTAACAGGACAATACAGTCAGAGCGTGGCTTAATTGAGAATCTCGTGCAAACGGATGCTTCAATCAACCCTGGAAACAGCGGTGGTCCACTTGTTGATGTGACAGGCAAGGTAATAGCGATAAACACAGCAATCATTCCTTACGCCCAAGGCATCGGTTTTGCTATCCCAGTGAACTCAGCCAAAAGCTGCACTGAAGAAATTGTTATTGGTGGGGAAGCAAAAAGACCATGGCTGGGCATTGTCGGTTTAACCTTAACAAGTCAAATCGCTCGTTACTATGGCTTACCTGCAGACCATGGAGTCCTCATCACAAAAGTGGCAGAAGGCAGCCCTGCAAAGGATGCTGGCTTAGCAGAAGCAGACATCATCCTTCAAATTGGCGAAGTAAAAACTGAAAGCATTGAAAATTTGGTTACAGAAATTCAAAAAAAGAGAATTGGCGACAAAGTTAGAATTATTGCAATGCGCAACAGTAGGGAGCTCTTGTTCGAAGTAAAACTTAACGAAACACCTTAACCGATTTTATGGAAGTGCTTTGTTGAGTCAAAACCAAATTAAAGAAATTCTAAACAAGTACAAAGTTATCGCTGTCATTGGCCTATCGAAGGAACCTGATAAGGACAGCCACAAAGTAAGCGCTTACCTAAAACAACAAGGCTACCGAATAATCCCAGTTAACCCATTTGCTGATGTGGTTTTGGGCGAAAAAAGCTATCCAAATCTGCTTGACATTCCACCGGAACTTGCAAAAACCGTTGAAGTCGTTAATATTTTTAGGCGATCAGAAGATGTAACACCAATTGTAGAGCAAGCTATCAAGCTACGAAAATTATACGGGAGACCGATGGTGGTTTGGATGCAGATTGGCATTGTTAATGAAATCGCGGCTGAAATGGCTAGTCGTGCAGGCTTAGTCGACGTTATGGATAAGTGTTTGATGGTTGAACATCGCCGTTTACCTTAGAGCACTATATTGAACCTAGCACTATTGATACTACAGTTGCAATTATCACAATGGCTATAGTTTCAGCAAGTGTTATTTTCCAGTTTACCCGCGTTTTCTTTGACCGATAACGTACCAGAAAAATGCCTGCNATTACGGTTACCTCCACTAGCGAAACTACGATATTAAAGTAAAGAGGCAAAACAAGATATGTTGCTATAGGTATGATGCCCGCGACAAANGTTGTTACACCTGAAATTATTGCACCATAAATGTTTGACCGATGAATTTGCTTGCTTAATAAAGTAAACAATTTTTGAACAAGCATTAAAGATTTGTCACGTTCTCTTTTGTCAGGTATGTCGCTCAAACTATAGTTCATCAAGTTCTGAAGAGTCATGATATCAGCTAAGTCCTCAGTGATTCCCCCAAGGAGGAAACTTGAAAAATTGGTGATGGCAACTGCACTTAGAGTCAAAAACGCAGCGAAAACTACGGTTTTAGGATTACCCAAAAAAGTACTGTTAGCACTCAAAGTAGCTAGAAACGCCGAGATTATTACCACTAAACTGGTTATTGATCCATCAACTAAGCCAGCAACAACCTCCATGATTGGTTCTTTTTTTAGAAGTAGGCTTTCCCATTCCTTGCTTAACCGCTGTCCTTCAGGCGTTAGCCACACCAGATCATCTTTTCCAGTGGTCACAAGCCCNTCATTTGTCATTTCTGTTAGGGCTTTATCAAGCTCAGACATATCAATACAGGCATAACTGACACAAATCCGATTAACTCTACTTTTCAAAGTTGATTTTTTTATTTTAGAGCCTTTGCTAAGATTTAAAAGAACAATTACTCGGATAACATCAGGCAATTCCTGAATTTCAAAGGACACTTAGGCAGTCACCGTTTTTGTAACAAACAATAATCACTTGAATACTTTTTTCTAAATTAATAGCTTTATCGATTGATATAATGTACAATTTTTCCTTGTAAATTACCAATAAGTTAAGCGGTTATCGATGTTGGCGTTTGTATAAGCTGATTAGGAGTACTTCTAATTTGACGTGTGAAGGCAATTGCCGTTAAAACCAGTACTAATGTACTGAGAGATATTGTTATTGATGAAAAAGTCAGACCTATTGGCGACAACCCTAAAAATAAACCAACAAGACCATCTAGACCAAAGGTTAAAGCAACAGATAGGACTAATTGTTCAACCACGTCAAGCCTGTTTTTGTTTATGAATAGAACGTTAACTAATAGATAACCGGGAAGAAATGAAACAAAGATAAACGCAAAAATGACTCTAATGGCTAGAATCGCAGGGGATGAGTCATTTGGAATAAGGATTGTTACTAGTAATGTTGTTATGGTAAACGCAAGAATTATTTGGAGCCATCTTACAGGTTTCAGATTATTACACTTCAAATGGTTTTATAATAAAAAATAAAGGAAGGATGTTTTACATGAACATCTTATATATCGGATGTGTTTCGTCGACTGGTCGAGTTCCAAGGTCGCCTGCTGCTGATGCAATATATGAGTCTGTGACTGCAACCGCTGGGAATATCCATTCAGCTTGTTCTGCTGGACCGATCATTAGCCAGTTTGCGCCTGCGACTTGCATGATTGCATTTGTTGCGGTTCTGCAACCTGGACGGAATTCTTTAGCGACGTTTGCTTTGACCCAACCCATAGTTGTGACAACGTTGCCGCTGCCTAAGCCTACTGGGTGACCATACTTTTCTTTCATTATGGGTATGGTTCTTACTGCTGTGCCCATGTCTGGAGCGAATGCAGGAATTGCTGTGTCAATTAGAGGCTTTGTGATTCCGCCTTTGTCTGCTAAGTCTAATGCTTCCTGGATGACCTTCATTTTGCCCTCTAATGAGGTGTCTTTGGGGTCATCAGCTAGCACTATGGACATTTTGATGCCGCTCTCTTTTAGGTTTGCCAATTCAGCGTCAGTAACACCTTTGTACACTGAGTTGTATAAGCATCTGTCTGCCAAACCCATCTTTTTCGCCATTGTGGCTGCCAACATACGTGTTTTTGGGCTCATTGCATCGAGCATTAATGCTGCATCACTATGTTTTGCTACGAAATCAATGTATTTCTCAAAGGCCATTTCTGTTGTGCCCACTATGTCAAAAGCGAATTGTACACCAGTGATGTCGCTTTGAGTTTGCATTGTGTTGATGATTTGTTCAGCAGCAACTGCATCAAAAATTCCTTTGTTCGCATCTTGGACCATTTTTTGGCCTAGCCAAAAAATAGAGCCAATCAAAAAGGTTGGCAGTTCACCTGGTTGTCCGCCGACTTTCGCTTTTCCAACACTGTAGATGTTCTGTTTTGTTTCGAATTTAAAGGACATTTTTCCACTTCTGATGGACTTATTTTTTGCCTATTGCTTTCTTTGCCAGCTCGGGTGCTTCTTCTTTGTTTTTGCCGAAGAGCGCGCCCATTGCATCTGCGTCTTCTTTTTTGACTGCAGCACCGCCCATGATTATGGCAATTTTGCCTTTTAATCCGGCTGCTTTTAGTGCTTCGTCGAGTTTTGGCAGGTTGTTTTTTGCTGGAACTGTGTTAACGGAGATTGCAATTAGGTTTGCATTGTTTTCTTTTGCTTTGTCAACAAAAACTTGTGGTGCAACGCTTTTTCCAACGTCAATAGTTTTGAATCCTGCACGTTTTAGTGATCTTCTGACTGCTTCTTTTGCTGTATCATGCATATCTGGTTCAATGTTGCCTATTACGACTATACCGACTGGGTTTTCTGGTTCTGGAGGCTCTTTTTCCATCATAGATTTAAGCCAAGACATTTAAACACCTTTTTTCCTTTTTTGTTACTCTGTGGCTTTTTATACTCGAATTTCATATTTAAGCTTTGACTTAACAATTCAATAAACGAAAAAGCGTAAACTACAATTTAGGAGGGGGACTGGACGCTAAAAGCAAATCGAAAATATGTTTTGGTATTGTTGCTTTTCATTTTCACTTTTATTTACCGTCTTGTTTTGATGCTTTGGCCTACTTTTCCCTCAGGCGCCGACATTGGTTTACATACAAGTGTAATAAACTCAATAACTCAGTCAGGAAACACAAATTTTCTTTATAATTATTACCAGATGGGCGGGGGTATATCTTTAACTTTCCCGGGATATCATATTTTCGCTTCAGAAATTATTGTGATGACTGGTCTAACTGGCTATAGCTACATTGCGCAGGTATTTATTGTAGCTTTGTTCTCTGCATTCATAGTTTTAGCATCATACTTAGTAACTCGAGCCGCATGGACTGAATCAGGCGCTTTAATAATTGCATTTCTCGTGGCCGTTTCTCGATTTGATATTGAAATGCTCATGTGGGGTGGCTACCCAAATGTAGTAACACTATTTTTAATCCCTTTGACATTTTATTTATATTTACAAAGAGATAAATTCTCAACGATACCATTTATTATTTCAACGTCAATCTTGGCGGGATCTATATTTTTAACTCACTCGTTGAGCGCCGTTGTATTTGTTTCAGTAACCCTTGCGACTATTCTGACTGTACTAGTTCGTCCGTCTGCTTTCGCTTTGTCAAGAAGACAGGTACTCTTATGGTTATTGCCACTTGGTATTGGAGCGGTTCTTGTTTCTCCATTTTTGGTAGATGCGGCAAACGCCTACTTGCATTCCAACGCCACTCTAACCTATAGCTTGGTAACAAAAGATAGTCAAAAACTTGGCGAAATTAACAGCGCAATACTTTCAACCAAAATAGTACCGTTTGAAATAATCATTCCTCTGTTCGCAATTGTTGTCCTTTTCTTCTTTTTATCGAAAGAGTACAAAGGAAGAGCTTTGTCGCTTCCGGCAACTTTGTTCTTCCTATGGCTTTTAATACCGTTGATTTTAACTCAAGGCTACCTTTATGGGGTTTACATAGATTACAACCGTTTCCTATACTTCCTTTTATTGCCTGTACTAGTTCTTTTTGCGATGTTTCTTGACCACGGCGCAATCTTCTTCGCAAGGATAATCGACACTTACCAAACTCTAACTAAACAAACACAACAATCAATAAAGATGGCAAAAACATCTGTCGCACGGTTATCTAAAAAATTAACAAGAAAAAATCTTTATGTTATTTTTGTTTCCTCTTTTTTACTTGTATCCATATTTCTTTTTCCATTGTTCGCTATGCCCTGGCAAGGGGCTGCAAACCAAAGTTTCTATCAAGTTATGGATAAATCTAGCTATGAGGCAATACAGTGGGCTCAAAACAACACTCCACCAGGTTCAGTGTTTGTTTCAGATGCACATTACGGTTGGTGGCTAGGCGGCTTTGCACAGAGACCAACATTGAGCGCCGTCGACCCTCAATACTTGTCCTCTAACCGAGAGTTGTTCCCTGCGAAAAACGCTTCTCTTATGCTAGACACTGACTTCATGATTGACAATGGATTGATTCAAATTAGAGAAGACGGAGGGTACTTGGCAAGGCATAATCCTGAGATCTTAACTGAACTTAACTGGACCTACTTCCCATATTCATTCTTCAACTTCGATAGTGATCAAATAAAAATCGACTACACTTACAACGATATGACGAACCAAATGTATGCAAACAATCTTATGGTGAAAGACATGCAAATGCAAATCGAACCCAACAATCAGAGCGCTACCATAATAGTCTCCCGATATAGTGATTTACTAAACTATACGCAATTCACCACAATTTATCAAGATTCGAAATTTGTTAATATAACAGCAACCGTCGATAGCACAGTTAGGGGTATTTCGCTAAACTATCTTACATTCCAAGTAGAAAGTAAAGGAATACCGATACTATCATCCAGCCATACACTTGTCTGGTTAGACGAAGGTGTAAAAGCGATTGGACAGCTGATTTTCTCGGATAATCAGCCAGAAGTTAAACAAACTGTGGATAATGCACCTCCATATAATTTTAATCTGCAGTATGCATTAAATGGATCAGCCAAAGGCAAGATCGAGTTTGCAGCAACCACTTATTCTGTATCGGACGACCCAGCTATTTACAAAGACCAAAACACCATAATCTATTTCCTTGAACCTATAATTGCAACTAACTTGAAAATGCCACATCAACCAAACGATAGCCCGATGACTACCTTTGATTATCAAACTGCCATGCAATACTACAATGTTTCATATATTGCAAACCGCATATCTGATATGAACCCTAAATTTGCATTTGACCCTAACTTCAGCCTTGTATTTATTAATGATAAAGTTGCCATCTTTAAGGTTGAAGCTAACGCCAATCATGTTGGGAGATAGCTGGTGCTTGTTGCGTAAACCTATTGAAGAAAGAAAAATCGAAATCATATTTATCACTGTTTTTTCAGTTATTATTTTCGCCAGTTTCTACACTCTTATCTCCATGAACGGGGTAGTTTTAGGAAATGACCCTTCAGTACACCTCCAAAAATCCCAACAATTCCTACAAACTGGAAATATCCCCTTAAGCAACCTTGGCTGGAACCCTCCGCTTTACGAAATTTTGCTATCCTTTTTGATTTCTTTTACGGGCATAACTGATGTTGGACAAATAATTTTTTTAGTCAAGATTCTTGCAGTCATAATCGATTGGCTGCTTTTTATGTCAGTTTATTTAATAGCTAGAAAATTTTTTGGTAGAAAAGTTGGATTCATTGCAGCTATTTTGCTACTGATGTGTTTTCCCGTTTACGAACTTAACGCTTTTGGTGGATACACAACTGCACTTGCATTAGCTTATACTATGATAGTATTGTTGTATTTGACAATGGCAACAGAGCATTTTGGCTATCTCTTTACCACTTTCATTGCTGCTTTTGCTCTTGTACTCTCTCATCAACTTGCAACATTTCTATCCGTTTTCATTATACCACCAGTTTTGCTGCTATTACTTGTAAAATCTAAAGGCGCCTATCTTAAAGTCGTATTAGCGCTTATTTTAGGTGGCGGCATAGCATTCTTTCTTTACTACTTCCAAGCTATGGCAGGTTATTTNGGAGCAGTTATTTACTATGTGTTTTTCGGTATCAAAACATATGCNTATCAAATCCCTTCAGCGAGTTACAACTCATTTCTGATAAACTTTGGTTTCATATTTTTCTTTGCAGTTGCCGGTATCTTTGTCAGCTATTTCCTGCTAAAACGACAAAAAAGGCTTGTTTATTTTGTTATTTTAATGCTAAGCTTTTTTGTTCCCCTATTTTTTGCTGAATCCTATATTGCTGGGTTATACATGCCTTTCCAGTGGTTCATCTACTATTTGACGCCACCAATGGCAATATTGGCAGCTGTATTCATAGGGTTCATGACCAACAAGCTCATTGCTTTCTACTCTATGAACAAAGCTATTATTCGAAGAAATATAGTAAAAATAGCTGCTATTTCCTTAGTTTTAGCTATGTCCGTGATGCTTGTTTTTCGCGCAGATACTGTATATGGAAGAATAATGCAAGCAAGCGTTTATTATTCGACTACTGATAGCAAAGCGTTCGAGGCTGGTCAGTGGCTAAATCAGAACTATCCTGGCAATGCTACAGTGGTTGTAACGTATGTTCCGGGTTATTGGTTTTCAAGNTTTTCTGGAAAAAACGTAATTGCACAAACTGACCATACTGTTGAGCGGAATCAGATTGCTGAGACAGTCTTGAGTTTGGCAGATGAGATTCAGACACCGCAGACTTTGCTCAGAGCATATCAAGCCAAAGGAGTTGTCACTGATGAAAATTACGTTTCAATTAATCAAGTTTGGTACAGAGACGCGTATTCCTCAAGCGGAGGAGACTCTGTAAGTTTTACTCAAAACGGAACGACCTATATTTTCTACCTAAAGGACTTCAGTAGAACTATGTCATTTAACAAAGAAAACAACCCTAACCAGGTATCTTTCATTTATACAAATTACTATTTGGAATTAACTCAGACAATGACTGTACAAAACGACAGCTACCCAATCAACGTTTCTTGGAGTATACGCCCAGTTGCTTCAGAAATAACAAACGCTAGTCTTTACCTAACAACCTATTTTGACCTGCAGTTTAACTTTAGCAAGGCAGAGATCCCCGGGTTCATGGATTGGGTAAACCCATGGGATACACCTTCGAAAACCAGTTCGGGAAACGAATGGGCAGTTGCTACATTTTCAAATGCTACGCTGAAAGATAATTACATTGGTCTTTATGATAACGAAAAAAATGTCGCATTCGCTTTTAAATTTGCTGATACGCCGACTTGGGGAAACGTTGGCGCTTTAGGTAGCAGACAAATCGATGCTGTACGCTTTGAGTATGACTTTAGTAGCATAAGCCTCAACCACACAGTAACCAGACAATACCAAACATTAACTTTTACACAAAATAGCCTGCCCACTTTCAAAGATACAAGTCAGTTAGAAAATCTCTTTAACTCCAAGCATGGAAGCTTCGAAGTTTCTTCGGTTGACTACGGTGACTTCTTAGCGGATAACCACATTGCATTCGTTGTCTATGACAAAAACCAACTTGATTATAACTTGATCCATTGTAGGTTCCTGCAACTTGTCTACTCAAACGATCGTTATGCAATCTTTAAAGTGCTAAATAATTTTAATCAAACATAAACTTAAAAATAATAAAATAAAGAATAAGGATTTTGAATTTTTGATTGATTTTGTTGTCCAGTTTACTTTTTGCTTAGGGTTATCTCCATTGTGGAAACCATTCTGGACTTGTTCTGTTTACTACGAAGATAACATCTGCATTTTCAGTCATTCTATTTGACTCCTTTTTTGTTTTGCGGTGTAACGAAGCTGTTACTTGTATGCGCTTTTTAACGGAAACGTGACTGGAAAAATTGTTAGCCTACACCCTTATAATTCCATTGAAACGTTAGCTCTAATAAAGAATTGTTCAACAACCCGTATAGTGGCTCACTGGAAAGCCTTTTCTACCGCAAAAACGTAATGAGCCTTAACACTCTAACAGATTGGGAGCTAATTTGCTAACCAAACTAAAGAAGAAAATTCAACAAATGCTAACTTCACAAGCAAACGCAGCTCACAAGATAGGTTTAACTCCAAACAAAGTAAGCGCTATAGGATTCATTCTTGCCTTCGCAGCAGCAGGCGCCTATGGACTATCTTTAACCTTTGGAGTAGTCTCCTCCAACTATTGGCTACTAATGGTAGCGACCGTTCTGCTTCTAGCATCAGGATTCTGCGACACTCTTGACGGAATAATTGCAAGAACTTTTCAAAAAGTAACAGTTTTCGGCGGATTTTTTGACTCGGTCCTTGACAGGTATGCGGATGTGGCGATTTTTGCCGCCATTATTATTGCTGAACTATGTATTCCTGCCTGGGGTGCCATCTGGGGTTCTTTTTGGGCTTTGGCAGCTTTAGCTGGCTCTGTACTTGTCAGTTACACTCGGGCGCGAGCTGAAGCTGCTGGGATTAAAATGGAGTCAGTGGGCTTGGCTGAACGGGCAGAACGTATGCTTATATTGGCTGTTGCAAGCATCATCGGCGTTTTCTGGTTGCCTGCTCTTGGTTACGGGGTTGCTTTATTAGCGGTGCTTTCGAACTTTACAGTATTACAAAGAGCATTTCATGTTTACAAAGAGTTAAAGAAAAAAGCAGTGTAAGCTGCTTAGTATCTTCTTCGGGGCGCTCGTGAGTGACGTTCACTTTCGGCTCTAACGTTAACGATGCCGCGGTGAACAGCGCAAGATATGCAGTAGTATTTTGTGTCGACCCAAGAAGCAAGGAACGTGCCTTTTTGTCGGAGCTCCTTTGCTAGTTGAGGTTCAACAAATGACACCCGCCTAGTAGATCTTTTTGCCTTATCTCTGGGCACTTGTGCCCCGCAATTTGCGCATTGGACAAGACTGCCGCTTCCTTTGCTTCCTTTTGATCTTCCTCGGCTTTTACGCTTAGATGGCAATTATTTTTAACCTCTTTTAATCCTCAATTTCCCATTTATTGATTAAACTATCTTATATATCTGCTCTTAACTTTAAGATAGATGCAACGTTTGCTTTGCTGCTTATTTGTGGAATGATTTTTCCATCCGTTGAAGTCATTAAGGTTGTTATACCTGGTCCATGACCCGCTGTAACACAGTTTGTATGAACCACTACACCAACCGAAATTGCTCCCTGACGATAAATTCGGCCAAAAGAGTGATCAGCATCAATTATTGCCACTAAATCCCCAAGCCTTAAAGTTCCAAGACCAAACTGCTCAACCACGCTCTCATCGAACAATTGAATATCATAGTCACCCGAGTTAACCTGGTTAGCTCCAAGCCCAGAACCCATTATTGCTGCTGGAACAATATGAGTAACTGGCACCTCAAGTTTATCACCAACAAACTGAGGATTCCAAGCCTCAAGCAATGCAGGATCCATATTTAACAATTTGATATTGGGGAAATCAAGCAGTTTTAACCCTACACCGAAAGCTTTCACCAAAACCCTGTCACCGATAATAAGCTGCTCCAAAACCTTTGTCGGAAAATCAATTAGTATATGCTCGATTCCACCATGTTTTCCCGTCACTGTCCCTAGCTCTCCTTTTGCGTCACCGTTAACTATTGTTGCTTTGTTGCCAACGCATGAGAGTACATTGTAGGCTGTGTTGGCACTTTGCCCTGAACGTGCATCATTTTCTTTGTTTTCAGTACTCACCCCTGGTTCAACATGGTCCGCTTCCCAACCGCACGCCGGATCACCTACCCTAAGGTTATAGGTTATTCCACCTACACCGGGCAAAACTAACGGTTTACCTGTAGCTGAAATATTATACACACTTCTTATAATTGGACTAACAATCTCGCCCATAACTGAAATTTTTAAGAGTCTGTCAATGTTTGTTCTAAGCATATGACGCCTTCTTCTAATGCATATTCTTAACTTGGATGGCGACTAAATAAAACTATGTGGGTAGATTCTAGGTAAGCAAATCTTAAATTATGCGGTTCTTTATTGTTGCATGGGAAGCTAAGCCGCTTCTAAATTGTTACGGAGAAAATTGCCATGTCTGAAATTGGGCTAAGAACTAAAATGTTAGTTCGAGATGTAATGAGCAGTCCAGTCATAACTATGGATGAGAATGGCTCGACAAATCAAGCTGCCGCAGCCATGGAACAGAACGACGTTGGCGCAGTTATCGTAACCAATAAGGCAGGACAATCAATCGGGATCATCACTGAACGCGACTTAGTACTCAGAGTTATAGCTAAAAACTTAAAACCCGACGCCGTCAAAGCAAAAGAAATCATGACAACCCCCCTAGTTAACATTGAACCAGAAGCAACAATAACTGAAGCTGCAAGACGAATGAACATGCTAGACATCAGACGCCTTGGCGTATTTTATAAAGGCAACTTGGTCGGGATAGTATCAAGTAAAGATATATTGGGTGTCATGCCAGAGCTAATAGAAATTATCCAGGAACGCTCAAGAATCGAAGGTGCCGCCAGAACGGAAGAAACCGAAGAAGTCCCACTTTCAGGGTACTGTGACAGATGCAATGCCTACTCTGATACACTAAAAGAACGCAACGGACAAAACATCTGCGATGAATGCCGTATCGAACTTGAACAAGAGCAGTACTAATCATCTAAAGATCTATAAAAATCAGGTTTTCACCATCGATTATTTTATAGGTTCTTAGCGGTTTGTTTGCAGGTCCTCTTATTACAATGCCGCTGGTTATATCAAATTGAGAGTAATGCCAGGGGCAGGTTAGAACTTCTCCGTTCAGGGAACCTTCAGCAAGTGGTGCTCCAGCATGAGTGCATCTGCCATCTAAACAGTAAATTTTGCCTTCAACATTGGCCGCTAACACTTCGTGTCCTCTTACTTTGAAAGACCGCAACTCTCCAATCGCAAGAAGTGATTTGTCACATAATCTTACAAACATATTACGCATCTCTTGCCCGAGTTGAAATATTTGCCACTATTTCTTGATGTTTGTTTAGGAAGTCAGAAACCGTCAGAACATATTCAGCATGGCTCCAAAGCAAGGGCGTTGCCGAAATTGGTTTTCCATTATATGGATCGATTTGCTCGGCAAGTACACCTGAGGGCAACGCGTTTTTGGCTGTCCATTCTAAAAGTAGCTTTGCAGGCTTTAACTCATTTAGTGAAGAGGCGACGGCTATGTGCCATCTTGCAAGTCTCAATGTTGAAATGAACCAGGGATTACCTGGAGTATTTTGCGAAACTTGCCTATATCGATCGTTTTGATAACGAGCCAATCCGCCTACTGAAGTTTTAACCCAAAGGTTACTAGCCAATGCTTCCATTGTGTTTCTTATCCTAATGTCTGTGGGATCTAATACACCGCACGTGAACACTGTTGAAACGCTGCTGTCAAGTGTTAGGTCTTTTTTGCCATTTGGAAGTATACCTTTGATGAACCTCTTAAGCTGCGGATCATATAGATACTTATTTAGAGCATTCTTTGTTTCTGCAGAAGCCGCGGTCAAAATATCTCGCCTCGAACCATCGTAGAAAACCTTTGCAAATTTAGCGGCAGCATCTAGAGCAGCGCAAACCGAAGCTACAGTAGAAGTGAAAACGCCGACTTTCTCTTCCCATTCATCAAAGGTAGGTTTAGGAAGCAAAGTCTCAGGGTCTCGGTAATTTATCATAAAATCTGTTGCTTTAATCACTAGATGGTCATAAACCCTATTGACAAATTCTAAGTTTCCATCCTTCTCAAAGTATTTCCAAAGCGCATAAACAACGCTTGCAGTCTCATCTTCCTGAATGGGAAGTTGCACATGGCCTGAAGTATCAACGAGTGCATGCCAAGTGCTTCCTAATGATCCATCTGGAAGATACTTATGCCTGAAAAAACCGTCTTCACCAATAACTTCATTGCAGAACTTAAAGAATAATGCTGGCACATCGGTGAATCCAGCGCTACTAAAAGCTAAAGCCGCCATAGCCCCGTCTCTTGGCCAAACATAAGA
>JGI20214J51088_10002162_pt1 | contig 13246 bp, 12 predicted proteins | sample WetSurMetagenome_FD_51088 | JGI IMG/M metagenome (IMG submission 51088)
CAGGACAAGGAATCGGAGTTGAACATCCTCCGGATGGAACTTGCCAAGTTCAGAGCGGACAACGTCGTTCGTATCTCCGATCTTGAAGGCAATCTGAAGACCATGGAGCTCACCTACGAGCAGGCGAAGCTGCAGGTCGAGAAAATGAAGTTTGAAGCGGAGGTGCAGCGGAAGGAGTCGGAGATCAACCTGGAGAAGAATCGTATCGCGTTCGAACAGTCAAAACAGAAGATCAAATCCCAGAAGGTTGCTGAAAGGTCCGAAGAGCAGAAGCAACTTCTCAAAATCCAGCAGACGCTCAATGACTTGAATCGCGCCAAACAGGAAAAGGAGCAGTACACATTGAAGGCGTCAATGGACGGTCTGGTGGTGTACGAGACGAACTGGCAAACCGGCCGCAAGGTNTCTGTGGGTGATTCGCCCTGGCCCGGGATGTCGATTGTNAGTNTGCCTGACCTTTCCGCGATGCAATCTGTCTGCCAGATCAACGAAGTTGACATCAGCAAAGTGAAGACGAGNCAGAACGCGAAGGTAAAACTCGATGCCTTCCCCGACAGGGAATTCCCCGGCACGGTGAAGTCCGTCGGGACGATCGGGCAGCAGAATGATCGATCCTCGACGATCAAGACGTTTGAGGTTGTCATCGACATCAAAGGCACGGATCCTGTGCTGAAGCCCGGCATGACGACGAGCAACGAAGTTGTGATGGCGACGCTTGTCGACACGCTCTTCATTCCCATTGAAGCGATCTTTGAAAAAGACGGAAAGCCCATCGTGTACAAGATGTATGGATCCTCCGCCCGTCCGCTGGAAGTCGGGACGGGCACGAAGAACAGCAACTACATTGTCGTTTCGAGCGGTTTGCAGGGGGGTGACAAGGTTGCACTGCGCGACCCCACGCTGAAAGCCACGGACGGCGGCTCGCAGCAAAAAGGCGGGCAGGGGATGAAGCTATGACTCTTGCCGAGCGCTCCCGTCTTGGGATCCAGGGGTTGCTGACGCATCGTATCCGGTCGGTGCTCACGGCCCTCGGGATCATTTTCGGTGTTGCGGCCGTGGTAGCCATGCTGTCGATTGGGGAGGGGGCGAAGCTCGAGGCCCTGGAACAGATCCGCCTGATGGGGATGAACAACATCATCATTCGCTCGAAGGAGGCCCCGAAAAGCGGGAGTGACAAATCGAAGGCGAACTTCTCGCCCGGACTTGTCGCATTGGACGCCGAGGCGATCGTTGAAATCGTCCCCGGAGTTGATCAAACGGTCTCACAATGGGAGAAGACAACACAGGCACAGTATCAGAGTGAACGCAAAGATGTCAAAGTGATCGGAACGACGCCGGAGTTCCTCACAGTGTTTGGGTTTCGACTCGGCGCAGGGCGATTTCTGGAGACCGCTCATCTGACACGGCAGGAGAATGTCTGCATACTTGGGAGTGATGCCAAGGATGCGCTTTTCCATTTCGAGAATCCCATTGGCAAATCCGTCAAGCTGGATGATCAGTGGTTTTCGATCGTCGGTGTCATGGCACCCCAAAATGCGCCCGGCAAGAAGCTGGAAAACCTGGAGGTGCGGAACCTCAATATGGATGTNTATATCCCGCTCACGACGGCTCAATACAAGATGCAGCGNTACAAATCGCAGGGGAACGCNAATGTGCGTTTCTACGGAGGCGGCATAAGTGTTTCATCCGATGATCGCACNCCTGTCCCGAAATTCCTGCTGGACCAGATCACCGTCAAGATCACCGGGCAGGAGGTGATCGACCAGGTGACGCATGTGATCCACCGGCTGTTGACGCGCCGCCACTTTGGTGTCGAGGACTTTGAGGTCATCGTGCCTGAAGCATTGGTGCGTCAGAGTCAGAAAACCCAACAGATCTTCAATGTGGTCATGGGTGCGATTGCAGGAATCTCGTTGCTGGTGGGAGGGATCGGGATCATGAACATCATGCTTGCGTCCGTGCTTGAACGCACAAAGGAGATCGGTGTCCGTCGTGCGGTTGGCGCGACGCGGGGAGACGTTCTGGGACAATTCCTGTTTGAGGCCACGTTTCTCAGCGTCGTTGGCGGCATCATCGGCATCCTTCTTGGTTTTGCCCTGACAAAGATCATTACGTTCTATGCAGAATGGCGGACCGTTGTGTCGCCCGAAGCGATCATCCTCGCCTTCACCGTCTCGGCTGCCGTGGGCATCACCTTCGGTTACTATCCTGCACGCAAGGCGGCGTACCAGAATCCGATCGAATCATTGCGGTACGAATAAGGGTCTCCATGAATCGTTTACGTGTAGGTCTTGCAGTGCTCGTGCTGGCGCCCGCGCTTGTCTACCCCCAGGCCCGGCCCGAATTGACACTTGAACGCAGCATTGCCATGGCGGTGGAACGGGGTTTCACTGCGAGCGACGTGAAGGCGAAGTATCTTGCTGCGAAGAAGAACGCCGAATCGGCCCGGCGGCGTCTCTGGACTTCGGTGGGGTTGACGGTGAATCTGCCCAACTTTCAGGAGAGTCTCTCCCAGCAATTCAACCCGTACACCGGCCGCTACGAATACTACCAGTTGAAGTCTACAACCATGCAGACCTATCTGACAATCAACCAGCCCCTCGTCTTCACGGGCGGGAACCTGCGCTTCAGCCAGCTCCTCCTGTCGCGTGACCAGACCAGCGGGCTCAGCGGAGCGACGCAGCAATTCAAGGACTACTTCAGCAATTTTTCCGTCGAGTTCACACAGCCGCTGCTGACCCCCAATGTGTCGTCGATTACACAGACTGCGAACGAGGCTGCGCTGGCACAGGCGGAAACCGACTACCTGGCCGATCAGATGAATCTTGTCTACACCGTGACGGACAACTTCTACTCTGTGTATCAGCTCACACGGAGGCTGGAGATTGCGCGCGAACAGGTTGCCCAGAATGAAGAATCGTACAACACCGCCAAGGGGAAGTATGAAGCCGGGCTGATTCCGGAGGTGGATGTCCTGCAGTCGGATGTCGATCTCGCCTCCAGCAGGAACGACTATCTTGGTGCGGAGAGGGAGCTCAAACGCGCCAAAAACTCCTTCCGGCTTCTGCTGGGGATACCCACTCAAGAGGATCTGTCCGTGACGGGGGAGGTCTTGTATGCACCGGTGATCATCGATTCGACGGTGGCTGTGGAATCGGCCCTGCGCAATCGGTCGGAAGTACTTTCGGCCCAGCGGAGAATCGTGCTGGCAGAGGGGGGCATTGGCACCGCCAAATCACGCGACGACTTCCGCCTGGATGTGACGGCTCGATACGGACTGGACCGGAACGACACCCTGTTTCGGAATGTGTTCCAGGACTTCAACCGCAGCAGGAGTGCATCGCTGACATTCTCGGTTCCCATCTTCGATTGGGGCAGCAACAGTCTTGGGGTGGAGGCCGCCGAGGTGCAATACAAGAATGCGCTTCTCGCCGCCGACTACACCCGTCAGCAGGTGCATCAAGACGTTATTGATTTGTTGAACAGAATCGAAGTTGCCGGGTCGCGAATCCGCGTCCTTGAGAAAAGCGTAACAGTCGCGCAAAAAGGATACGACATCAGCCTTCAGCGGTTCAGAAACGGTGCCATCACGCGGAACGACCTGACGCTCGCCCAGCAGCGCCTGACCTCTGCAAAGACCAACAGTCTGAATGCGCTGATCGACTATAAAATCGGACTCGCGGATCTGAAGCGCCGGACGCTCTGGGATTTCGAGCATGGTGAACCGGCAAAGCCGATCATGGACGACCATTGACGCGGCAGACGCGCGGTGGTACCCGCGTTGAATCTGGTTCCCGCATAGCGTAGATTGGAGTACACGGGGTGTTGACCGCCAAGTATCTGTCACACGTCACAGGCTGACCATGCGATCACTGGGTATGGCAATTCTCGCTCTCCTGCTTTGCGCGTCGTTCATGTCGGCAGGAGAAATTTATGGTACGATCACCGATGGTACCAGGCCGGTTGGGGCAGGGATGAAGATCGACATCACAGCCTCGGGCAAAGTGTATGCAGCCGAAACCGACAAATACGGTTCCTATCGCATCATTGTCAAAGAAAAGGGGAAATGCACGTTGACGGTGCACCTCAAGGAATCCGCTGTTGCCGCGGAACTCTTCTCGTACGACAAATCGACCCGCTATGATTGGATTCTCGAAACGCAGGGCGCGAAAGCGCTCCTCCGGAGAAAGTAATCATGGAACCAGAGAAGAAACGAGACGGATGGGAGAAGCTGGCAGTGCTCTTGCAGTCAGGAGGCGGGCTCCTCACTGCTGTGACCGTGACAATCCTCGGATTCATCGGGTCCAACTACCTTAAGGACAGGGAAAGCGCCGAATCGGCATTGCGTGAGCGGATGCAGGCCAATGAAGCGAATATCCGCATCTACACGGAGCTGATGAGCAGGCGGGAGGAAGCCGAGAGCGCACTGCGTAAAGACATGTTTGTGTCCATGATCCAGTCGTTCCTGAAGCCAGGTACCGGTTCGCTTGACGAGAAGGTGCTCAACCTGGAGCTTCTCTCATACAATTTTCACGAGTCGCTCAACCTGAAGCCGCTCTTCCTGTACATCGACAAGCAGATCCAGGCGGCGCGGGGACCATTGTCACAGGAGTACTATGGCCGCCTGCACAGGGTCGCCACGGAGATCACACGGAAGCAGATGCTGGTGCTCGAGGGAGCTGGTGCAAAGTTCGACAGGATCATCGATCTGGATTCCCTGAACGGAAACCCGGGTGGCATTACCCTGGATGAAGCGACGCTTACCCTTGACGGCATCGCGCGCGTCTTTTCGATCATCGTTCTGGAAGCCGACATGGCAAAGAGGGAGTTGAGATTCCGGCTCGAGGTGAGAACACCGAAAGACACGCTGGGAAACGTCGAGACCAACAGCGCCGAATTCTGGGCGGGTTTTTTTGATTTTCCGATGATCGACAATACCCGGTTGGATCACGATCAACGGTGCGCGCTGGTGCTGAACGCGTTTGAAGACAACAGCGCCGACATCACCCTGGCGTACTTCCCGGGATCGTATGCGAGTTTGAAAGAGAAGCCGTACTATCAGGAAGTCGTGCAAAACCTCATGAAGACGAACGCTGCTCTGAACGTCGACCGTCAACGCAAATAGAAGAGCAACCCTCACCATTTCCTTATGGCTGTTGCCGTATGCCTGCATTGGACTCTGTCGTTCTGCTTGAAGGTGATCTCCGCGCGGTGAAGGACCGCTTCGCCCCTGGCGGTCACCTCATGCCCAACTGTTTCCGTGCGATGAAAGGGGAATTCCTCGACTACCGTTCACGGGAGATGCTCAGGGTGCGGTTCCCTGTCCAGGAAGAAATGCTCAATCCTGTCCTGAGGATGCAGGGAGGGTACATAGCCGCCGCGTTCGACAACGTCTTCGGTCCCCTGAGTTATGCCGCTGCCCGTGCACTCTGCTCCACCATCGATATGCAGACGCAGTTTCTGCGGGGTATCGAAGCGGGGGATTTTCTGACGGTTGAAGGCCGGGTCGTGACGAGGGGGAGTACGACGATGCACCTGAGTGCTGAGGGCTTCAACGGAAAGGGAAAGCTCGTGGCCACATGTACGGCCAACATGATCATCCATCATGAGTTGCGGCTACCCCGGGGAGGAGGGCAGAGCCATTAAACGCCGGGGGGAAGTGCGTTGTCCAATCACAGAGAACAAGGGGAGAGCGCTACGACGTGCACCAGTGTCGTTGGTGTTGTGCCGGCGTGTTCCTTTGGGTGGGCGGGATGCGCGACCGAACACACCGTCAGCCGCCGCGGCAGTGAATCGCTGATCATCAAAGAAGGGGTGGGAGGTTGTGGGCCGGAGCGACAGCGAAAAGAAATCCAGGGCATTCTCCGATCTCCTCATCGGCACTCTTGCGGCCATTGTTGTGTTTGTCCTTTCTGCGACCTTCGATCTCTTCAACAAGATCATCGAGTGGGTCTATCGACATGANACGTGGCAGTTGGATGAGCTCTTCACCGTTGCCATCTACCTCGTGTTTGCGATTGCGGTGTTTGCCTGGAGACGATACAAAGAGCTCCGCGAAGAGGTGCGGCAGCGTGAAGCAACCGAAGCCGAAAATGCCCGGCTCATTCCCGAATTGGAAAGCACTCGCGCCGACCTCACGGCGCTAAGAGTGCTGCTTCCACTCTGTTCCTTCTGCGGGAGGGTACGGGAGGAGAATGGGGATTGGTCCGAGGTAAGCGTCTATCTTGAAGACCATCATCTCACCCGACTGGATGATGGCATCTGTCCGGAGTGTGCGCGGAAGGTCTACGGGAACACGGAATGGTCCTGAGGGCTCACAATGTGTTCCCCGGTGCCCCCTTGTTCCCCGGTGCCCCCTTGTTCTGTGATTGCCTTTGTTCCAGCCAACCCGTACCTTTCCACCTACCCTCCGTGCCTGATTCTTTGACTATGCCGAAAGACACCCACAATGAACGGAATACCGGTTCTCCATGTTGAAGGCGATTGCATCGCACGAGCGTGGGAGAATTCTCTTATCGAACTCCACAAACATGGTTGCCGCATCAAGACGCAATACGACAAACAGGAAGATCCGCCGAGCATTGATGCCACGATGATGATCACCATACACGATCCCCTTGCAGAGCCGATGATACACAAAGATTTTCCAGGAGGCCCTGAAGACCTGCAGGAATACACCATGGAGGTGTGTGAGGGGATCAAAGACCATCTGGTGCGCCGGCCGGACGATCCGGAAGATACCCGGTGGGAGTATACATATCATCAGCGCCTGTTCACGTACAACGCTCCCGGACTGCCGTCGTCAGACCAGATAGAGACGATGTGCCAGAAGCTTGCCTCCACACCTTACACGCGCCGGGCTCAATCCGTTACCTGGAAAGTATGGGAGGACAATGATTGCTATGATCCTCCATGTCTGCAGAGCATCTGGTGCCGGATCACGGTGGAGGAAAGCAAGCAGATGTTAAGTATGAATGTGCGGTTTCGTTCCAATGACGCCTATAAAGCCGCATTCATGAACATCTTTGCCCTTGTACAGTTGCAGAAGAAGATTGCAGAACGCGTTTCTGCCTGCACGGGGACGGCGGTCGTCCCGGGGCGCTACTGCCACCTCGCGGACAGTTACCATATCTATGGATCGTACTTCCACGAATTTGAAGGCCGGTTTCTCGGGGCCCTGAACAAACGGACGTTCGAGCAGCGCACGATGCGGTATGAAGATATCCGTGAGATCATGGAGTCGGCCCGTCCGGCTATTCTCGACAAAGCACGCGCGATGTCGCGGTGAGGCGCCCTCTCGATGATTGAACGTGACTACATCATGCGGATGATCAACATGCTGATTGCAGCGTTGGTCCGCCTTGTCGCGTTCAAAAACAAGAAGGAGTATCCGCAGGCCCTCCTGGAGATCCAAACAACAAGCAAGACACTCCTGGGTATCGACAGGAAGCTCGTGGACCAGTTCTCTGTTCCCCAATTGATGCAGCTGCTTGGTGCCGATCTCTCCGTCATGGTGCCGAAGTCGTACGTCCTTGGAGTTCTGCTGAAGGAAGAAGCGGAGGTTCGGGGGTTGATGTCAGAGGAAACCCGGTCTGTCGCGCTGTACATCACCTCGTTGAGCCTGCTCATCGAAACGTATCTGCGCTTCGGTGAACCCGTGGAGCCACGCCACCTGGCAATCACGGACGAAGTTCTGGAGAGGCTCCACGGACAGCCACTCCCGATTGACCTCCTCGAACGCATATTCAGGTATGAGGAGGCGATGGGCCGGTTTGCCCAGGCAGAGGATGCGCTGCACGATATTCTTGAATCGGAACCGGGATTTGTGGGCGAAGGCATTCAGTTCTACGAACGCCTGTTGAAGAAGCCGGACGAAGAACTTGCAGCGGGGAATCTCCCGAGGGATGAAGTTCGTGAAGGTCTGGCCGGTCTGCGTTAGGGGGCACACCGAGACGGCATCATCAAGTAGCGGGAACGGCAGGGGCTGTCGCGCGGGACATGGTGATCTCCCTGCCTGCCACCCGGCAGGCAGGGAGATGAAGAGGTGATCCGTTACGCCGGCGTGCCGCCTGCCTGGTTGGCGAGGTAGTTTTGCAGTCCCATCTGCTCGATCTGGTCGCGCTGGGCCTCGTTCCAATCGAGGTGATCCTCCTCCATCTTCAGGATCTTGATCAGCAGGTCGACGGATGACTGATCGACCACGTCATGGGCTAACGCAATCGCGCTGTTGTATGCACGCACTGCACCTTCTTCCGATTCCTTGTCGTTGAGCACCATATCTGCCACGGTCTTGCCGATCTTGATCGGGTTGAGCTTGGTGACGACAGGGATTCCTTCCAGAAACAGAATCCGCTTGATCAGCCATTCCGCATGGTGCATCTCCTCGATGGCCTGCTTCTCGATGGCTTTGTGGAGGAGTTCATAGCCCCAATTGTCGCACATTTCCGAATGCACCATATACTGATTGATGGCTGTCAGTTCATCGGCGAGAAGCTGATTGAGAACGGCGAGAAGTTTTTCATTTCCCTTCATCGGGTGGCTCCTGTGGTAATGGTCATGATACTTCGAAAGGTACCATAACATACGCAACCGGGTGACTCGTGTCAACCCTGCGCTACCAGCCTCACGAGCTCTTCCTCCGTTTCGGCCCTGAATTCAGCTTTTCCCGGTTCCATCATTCCGTTCCTTGTCTTTGCGCTTCATCTGCCGTACCTTTCAGCACCCTAGTCTACGCCATCACTTACCACGGAGTCACCCATGACGTCATTGCTTGTGCTTATTGGACTTGCCTGTCTCGGAGGTTTTGTTGCACTTGTTATTCGTGAGATCTACAACAACGCCACCGCGCGGCAACACAGAGAGTCCTCGGGGGAGGTCGTTCCGTCGAAGACATACAGTTACAAGTTCCCGCTTCTCATCGTCGGCGTGCTCTCAATTCTGCTTGCGATGTTCCTCGTGCAAATCGGTGCGCAGGAGGTGGCGGTGGTTGTCACGCCTGCCGGCATCAGCCCCGACGTGTTGACCACCGGCTGGCACATTGTCCCCCCCTGGAACCATCTGGAACGTATGGATCGTACCGTGTGGGTGTACACGTTCTCGAACAAGCAGGAAGAAGGTCAGCACACTGGTCCTGATGCTATTTGGGTTCCGACGAAGGACGGCATCAAGATGGGGATGAACGTCAGCATCTCCTGGTCCATCGATCCGCTCTATGCACCATGGATTCTCCAGAATGTTTCGGAAGCCGATGGCGGCAGGGATGGCCGGTACCGGTGGATTGAAGAGAACTTCATTCGTGCGAAAGCGCAAAGCGCGATCGCATTGACTGTGTCGGAATACACGCCAATCCAGGTCTATTCGTATAGCCGAAGCGAAATCCAGGAGGCAGCGCGAAAGCGTCTCGAAGTGGACCTCGCCGTGTACCATCTTCTCCTGCGGCAGATCGATATCAGAGAAGTGTTCTACAATCCCCAGTATGAGGAATCGATCAACAACAAGAAACTGGCCGAACAGGAGGCTCTGCGATTGATCGAAGTGACAAAACAGAAGGTAGAACAGCTCAAACAGGCGGAAATCGACAAGAATATCGCGATCCAGCGGGCAGAGGGTGAATCGAAGGCCTTGCAGATCAAGGGGCAGTCAATCTCCAATAACCCCAAGATCATTGACCTGGAGTGGATAAACAAGTGGAACGGTCAACTCCCGACGTATCTCATGGGAAGCGGACAGGGTGTGATGCTGGACCTCAGGAAAGAGAAGTAGCAAACAGGGACAAGGACGATTCCAAACGCTACGCTCAGTGCAGAATTCAGAATCTGACGGGCGATATTCCCATGAATCATTCCCGGCGCAGCACAGTCGTGTGGCAGGTCTTTGCCGCACTGCTCCTGTTTTGTGCATCCGGTCTGGCACAAGACTCACTCGATCTTTCCGGCTCGTGGCGGTTTGGCATCGACGGGGCGGATCGGGGATTGCAGGAGCACTGGTGGCTTTACCGGCTTGGTGATTCCATACTTCTGCCCGGCTCGATGGCAGAAAACATGAAGGGGGATGAGGTAAGTCCGGCAACCCCCTGGGCTGGTGGAATCGTTGATCGATCATGGTACACATCGGAGAGATTCGCGCCCTATCGGATGCCGGGGAATATCAAGCTGCCGTTCGGGCTGACGCCTGTGCGTGTGTACCAGGGTGCCGCATGGTACCAGCGCGAGGTGACGATTCCGCTCCACTGGAGAGGCAAGCAGGTCGTTCTTTCACTGGAACGCGTTCACTGGGAATCGCGGCTCTGGGTGGATTCATCGGAAGTCGGGATGCAGAACGGTCTCTCCACTCCTCATGAGTACAACCTCACTTCTTTTCTGCAAGGCGGTCGTCATACGCTGACCCTCCGTGTCGACAACCGGATTGGGGAAATCGACATCGGCCGCAATGCACATAGTATTACCGACCACACGCAGACCGATTGGAACGGCATTGTCGGACGGATGACATTGCGTGCGCTTCCCGCCGTGACAGTCGGCGATGTGCGGATCGATCCGGACGTGCCGGGGAGATCCATACGCATCCGGACGCTCGTGAAGGGTGTGGCCGGCATTCCCTCCCGTGCTGCAACGATTGGCTTCCGTGTCGTCACAGACGCACCTCCGCATGAACAGCGCGGGCGGTTGTTGATAGTCCCTTTCGGCGGAGGAGACAGCCGGCTGGCGATAGATACCGTGCTCGAGCTTGGTCCGCGTGCGCTGCTGTGGGATGAGGTTCATCCGACATGCTACCGGCTTGAAGTGCATCTCTCCGATGCGTCCGGCCAATCCTTCACGTGGACCTACATCTTTGGTCTGCGCAGTTTCACGTTTCGGGGTACCCGGTTCCGCATCAACGACCGGCCGACATTTCTCAGAGGGACCCTGGATTTCTGCATGTTTCCGCTCACCGGATACCCATCGACCCGGGTGCAGGACTGGGAGAAGATCATGCGGGCGATCAAAGCCCACGGAATGAACCATGTACGTTTTCATTCCTGGTGCCCGCCTGAAGCGGCATTTGTTGCCGCCGACCGGCTCGGATTGTATCTCCAGATCGAGTGTGCACTTTGGACACGTGTCGGAGACGGAAAACCCGTTGACCGATGGCTTGCCGAGGAAAGTGAACGGATTGTGCGTACCTACGGCAACCATCCCTCGTTTTGCCTGATGGCTGCGGGGAATGAGCCGAGCGGTTCCAACATGAACGGATTCCTGGATGAATTCGTACGGCATTGGAAGGACAAAGACAACCGCCGGCTCTATACCAGCGCAGCCGGCTGGCCCCAGCTTCCCGGCAATGACTTTCAGAGCACGATGTATCCGCGTATCCAGGTATGGGGCGCCGGACTGCACAGCATCATCAATCGCGAAGCCCCTCAGACGCAGTTTGATTTCCGGGACATTGTCGGCAAAGAAGAGAAGCCCGTGGTCGCACACGAGACCGGACAATGGTGTGCATACCCAAATCTCCGGGAAATCCCGAAATACACGGGGGTGCTTCGAGCCGGCAACTACGAAATCATCCGGGACGATTTGCAGGAGCGGGGGATGATCACACTGGCCGACAGTTTCCTGCTGGCCTCCGGAAAGCTGCAGGCACTCTGCTACAAAGCGGACATCGAAGCGGCACTCCGGACTCCCGGGATGGCGGGCTTTCAGCTGCTGGGTCTCCATGATTTTCCGGGTCAGGGGACAGCACCTGTGGGGGTGCTTGATCTGTTCTCTGAGCCGAAAGGATATGTGAGCGCTGAGGAATTCAGGCATTTCTGCAATGCAACCGTTCCCTTGGTGCGCATGAAATCCTTTGTCTATTCTCAGGGCGACACGCTCTACGCGGATGTTGAAGTTGCGCATTTTGGGCCGTCACGGTTGTCCGGTGTCCTGCCTGCATGGCGCATCACCGATCCCGGTGGGATGGTGATCGCGCGCGGGACATTTGCCCGCCGCGACATTGAGCTTGACAACTGCCAGCCCATCGGTCGTGTCGTTGTTCCTCTCGCAGGAGTGGATGCGCCCCGGCAGTTCAAGTTGACCGTCACGATAGATGAATCGCACAATGCGTGGGACTTCTGGGTCTATCCCTCGTCGGGTCCGGCACGGACGACAAGTCCAGTCACTGTGACAGATGTCCTGGATTCCAGCATGGCTGCCCACCTCCAAGCCGGCGCGACAGTGTTGCTGTCGCTTGGCAGGGGAAGGGTGGCTGAAGGGTGGGGAGGGGAAGTCGCACTCGGGTTCAGCAGCATCTTCTGGAACACGACGTGGACGAGCGGGCAGGCGCCCCACACGTTGGGTGTTCTGTGCAATCCATCGCATCCGGCGTTGGCGGGATTTCCAACAGAATATCACAGCAACTATCAATGGTGGGACCTTCTTGCGCACGGATCGGTGATACACCTCGATAGTGTGCAGACAGGTTTAAGACCGCTGGTTCGTGTTGTGGATGATTGGAACAAAAACCGCAACCTGGCACTGATGTTCGAAGCACAGGTCGGCAAAGGGAGGCTCGTTGTTTCCGGCGCCGATCTGCTCACCGATCTCGAGCATCGGCCGGCAGCGCGGCAGATGAGGAGAAGCCTTGAAGCGTATATGGCCGGAACCGAATGCAGACCTGAACACCACGTTGACGTGCACCGGCTCATGAGGGCTTTTCTTCATTAGCAGCTTCAAATGCACTCTCACAAGAGAAGTCGAGGCATAGGACACGATGGAGAAGCCACTGCGGCTGCGGGTGTTCATGGTATTGCTCATGCTGTGGGTGGTTGCCTGTTCACTGCCGCCGGGGCAGGAATCACGACCGTTATACATGGATCCGTCTCTCTCGATCGATGAGAGGGTGATAGAACGTGCTGTGCCTTAGAGGCGACCCGTATGTCCAGTACCGTCAGTAAACAGAGTGCTCTGCTTGTTGCCTCAATGGCATCATTCCTGACCCCGTTCATGGGTTCTTCTCTTAATGTTGCGTTGCCCACGATCGGGAAAGAGTTTGCGATGGGGGCGGTGCTCCTGAGTTGGGTGCCGACATCGTACCTTCTTTCGTCATCGGTGTTCCTGGTTCCGTTCGGCCGGTGGGCGGATATTGTTGGACGCCGGCGTATGTTCCTTGCCGGGATATTGCTCTACACGCTTTCATCGCTCCTGTGCGCATTGGCACCCGCTGAGGGGTACCTTATTGCGGCCCGGGTTCTTCAGGGGATCAGTGCCGCTCTGATGTTCGGCATGAG
>JGI20214J51088_10002163_pt1 | contig 13243 bp, 15 predicted proteins | sample WetSurMetagenome_FD_51088 | JGI IMG/M metagenome (IMG submission 51088)
TCCTCCTTCAGATGTTTATAACCTGCCCGGCTGACTGGAAGTTTATCATCCGATTGAAGTATAGCAATATGATTGTCCTTTCCGTAAGGTTCAATACGTTTTATTTCTTCGACTTTTACTATATATGACCTGTGAATTCTTACAAAATCATCTTTAGGGAGATTTTCTTCATAGAATTTCATAGTTTGTTGTTTCAATGCTTTTCCTGTTGTATGGTAGATCATCACATAGTCATCCTGTGCTTCAACATAGCGGATCTTCTCGACAGGGATAAGATTAAGAGAATTTCCCTTTCGTACCACAATTCTGTTGACCGGCGAAGTTGTTTCTGGTTTTTTTACAAGGATTTCATTTGCCGGAACTTTATTTCCTTTTCCTGAGCGGATCTTCTCAATTGCTTTATTAACGGCATCGAGAAACCTTCTTTTTTGATAAGGCTTCATAAGATAATCAACGGCATTAAGCTCAAAAGCCCTGATAGCATACTGATCATATGCGGTTGTAAAGATAATCTCAGGCTTCTCTGTGAGCACCTCAACCATTTCAATTCCTGTCAGCCTGGGCATCTGGATATCAAGGAAAACGAGATCGGGTTTCATTAATGAAACTGTTTTCAACCCCGAAAATCCATCTGAACATTCAGCGACAACTTCTATGGAATCAACCTCTTTTAAATAATGTTTGATAATTTCCCGTGCNGGTGCCTCATCGTCAATTATGACTATTTTTATACTTTCCATTGTTTCCTAGTTTCCCTTTACAGCCTAAAAAGTCGCTCTTGTTATTGTACCATAAAAATATAATTTTTTTAACAGATATTGTAGTTCAAATATCAAATCAAAAAAATTGATTTTTGAGCGATTTNGAATTTATGAATAAACCGTAGGAAGGTATAAGCTAACGGTGTAAATCCCATTTTCTTTTGANNTTTTTATCGAAGCTTTACTGCCATAAAACAGTTCAAGACGTCGAGTCACATTAATAAGTCCTGTTCCTGTTCCTCTTTTTAGCGATGGAGTAGCATCGTAGTTATTACTAATAATTATTTCAATATATCCATCAATAATTTTTGCCTGGGTCCTTATCCTCACACTTTCTGTACTTTCATAAACGCCATGTTTCACGGCATTTTCGTAAAGTGGCTGTAAAAGCATCACCGGGATTTTAAATTCAAGACAGTCAGCCTCAATTAATTCTTCTGTTGTAAGCTTATCCCCGAATCTTACTTTCTCAATGTCAAGATATAGCCGCAGATTTTCAAGCTCATTTTGCAGGNTAACAGGTTGTTCGTCTTTTCTTGAAAGGGCATATCTCATAAACTCCGACAGTTTAACAACCATATCTCTCGCTTTTTCAGGATCTGTAATTGTTAGTGAGCTAACTGAGTTCAGGCTGTTAAAGAGGAAGTGAGGATTAATTTGCGACCTTAGCATTTTAAGTTCAGTCTCTTTTACCAGGCTCTCGAGTTTTGCTTCTTTAGCATTTTTTTCCGAGAGATTACTGAGGCTTACAAACAGGTAATAAGTTAAGATTATCAGGCCATAGATAAATACTCCGGTTCCAACCCGGTACGGGAATGTTGAAGCCCAGAATGCCTGGTAATTGTTCTGTTCTGGCAATACAGTTGTCATTATAAACTTTGTAATAAGAACCCAGAGGATAACAGAGATTGCACCTATAATAACCAGATTGGTAATAAGGTTAAGAGTTTTGGTAATTCCGGAGTTAAAAAATCTGAACGGATACCACAATGAGAGAGCGATGCCGGAATAGATAAGCAGGGAAACCAGGCTGTCAATAATACTAATGCTGAGAAAACTTCCGTAAGCAAAATAGAATAGCAGTGACTGGCCCAGCGCAAGGAAAAGCCAGACCAGCCACCATACTATCAGACGTGAACTATTTGTAAGAATTGGATGTTTCATCCAGGAAATTTTTTAATAACTTTTTATTTCGCCTCCGCCAAATACCACTGCGCCTTTGATGACNAGTTGTTTTGTAGTATCAACTGTTCTTCCCGGAATAAGTTTTCGTGAGTCGCTGAATCCTCCGAGTACAGGAGTCACCTCTATCGAAATATTCCAGTCGTCGGGAACAATGAGTGTTGCTCCTCCAAAAACGCATGCAATTTCCAGTTCATTTCTCCCGGTGGCCAGCTTTGCCTTTGTGAGATCGAGTTCCATGCCTCCAAAAACTGCTGAGATTCTTCCTCCCCTGAAGTTTTCGGAAACTATCTGACGTTCTCCTCCGCTGAAAACATTTACATAATCTATAAAATCGTCTCCGACTGTAGCTGTTGAGGAGACAGAATTCCAACCCTTGCGTTTNGTGGCAATGAAAATGACCCCGACAATAATAAAGATCGAAGGCCAGAACATATTGTAGGCATGAAANGTCTCACGGAATATCATGGGGATGAGAAAAAATCCTCCGACAGCCATAACAATTACACCGGATGTTTTTTCTGCAGCTCCCAGTGTCATAACGAGCCCGATAACAACAAGTAACATTGGCCAGCTGAAAATAACATTATCAATAAAATCAGGGAAGACCCCGGTGTTTCGCATTACAAGAAATAATCCGGCGAGGACAAGTACAACCCCGATAATAGGTCTGTTACTATGAAGGTGGCGATGTTCGCGTTTTACCTGGCGGTATTCCTCTCTGGCCTGACGACGTTCATCTCTGAAATTCTCATTTGTTTCCATATTCGTAATATTTATAAGTTTCTTAACTATTGATCTTAGGTTTCCTTTTAAAAAGTGAAGATAAAATAAAAGACATACCAATCAAACCTATTACTGCAGGCCAGTAATAGATTCTGAAGGTTTCAGGAGATATTATATAAATATGGTCCTTCAAAAACCATATTCCAAAGGCTATAAGCAAAACACCTCCTGTGAAATGAAGGTTAAGCAGGAGTAAGATACCGATAAAAATCATTGCGGTCTCCCATGTAAAATAACTGCTGACACTCCCAAGGCCCAGCAGATCATTTGTTGCAACAAGAAGCGCTACTCCGAGTACAATAAAGAATAATCCGATGCTAACCCTTGGGTGATGTTCCCATTCTCTGTGGTGAGAATAATCTTTGTGGTGGTAATAATCTCTGTGTCTCATGATTTAAATTATTAATCTGAATCAAAAATAGTTCTCCTGTAAATACATGCTAAGATAATTTCGGTAAGCTGCGTATTTCTGTCGGTATTTGGACTTTTATGACAATAAATGTTACTTTTTTGTTGATAATTTTTTTAATTGAAGAAGGATTCATATTTTTGCAAACCAAAATTTAATGAGATGTCCGGATCATATACCATACCGTTGAGCGGATTAAAAGAAGGGCACCACACTATTGATTTTGAGATTGATAAAAAGTTTTTTGAACAGTTTGAAGAATCGGAAGTTAAGGAAGGCAGCCTTATTGCAAATGTTGAGATAGATAAAAGATCTACCCATCTCGATATGATAATAAGGATTTCGGGAAGTGTAAGAATTAACTGTGACAGGTGTCTGGAACCTTACCTGCAGCCTATTCAGAGTGAGAACAGGTTACTGGTAAAATTCGGGAAAAGCATTGAGGATATTGATCCTGACATAATATCAGTAGCTGCAGATGAGCATGAATTGGATCTGCAGCAGCATCTATATGAATTTATAATGCTTGCAATTCCGATAAAAAGAGTGCATCCNGCCGATAAAAAAGGAAACAGTACATGCGATCCGGTAATGTTAAAAAAACTGGAAGAGCTGATAATAGAAGAGGAAAAAGTCAATGACCCAAGGTGGGATGAATTGAAAAAATTAATGAACGATAATTAAAATGATTTAAAATGGCACATCCTAAACACAAACATTCCAAGACCAGGAGAGATAAGCGCAGAACACATTATAAAGCAACTGCGCCTACAACAGCAAGCTGTTCAAATTGCGGATCTTCAGTTCTGTATCACAGGGTATGTCCTGAGTGTGGCTTTTACAGAGGCAAGCTTGCTATAGAGAAAAAGGCTACAGCCTGATCTCATTTAACTTAAAAGGTGTAATATGAGAATTGGCCTTGATGTCATGGGTGGTGATTTTGCACCTGATGCAATCATTGAGGGCGCTGTAGATTCCCTTAAGCATTTATCAGTTAATGAAAAGCTCGTCCTGATTGGAGATGAACTTTCTATCTTAACAAAATTAAGTGGAATGCAGGTTGATCCCTCCCTGTTCGAAGTAGTTCATACTTCACAGGTAATAGAGATGGCAGATCACCCCGCAAAAGCGTTTTCGCAGAAGAAGGACTCAAGTATTGCCGTAGGTTATGGTATGCTGAAAAATGGTGAACTTGATGGTTTTTGCAGTGCGGGAAATACAGGCGCNATGCTTGTTGGGGCAAGCTATACAGTAAATGTTACCCCCGGAGTATTAAGACCCGCCCTGGCCACTGTACTTCCATGTATTGATAACCGCAATTTTGTTCTACTTGATGTGGGATTAAACCCCGACTGCAAACCCGATGTTCTCTTACAATATGGCATACTTGGCAGCATTTATGCAAAATATGTTCTGGGGAAGGATAACCCCACTGTCGGACTTCTTAATATAGGTGAAGAAGAAACAAAAGGGACACCTACTGTTAAGGCTGCATTTGAATTAATGAAAGAACATCCGGAAATAAATTTTGCAGGAAATATTGAAGGAAATGCACTTTTTCGTGAGACTCTGACCGACGTTGTTGTCTGCGACGGCTTTGTTGGTAATATAATTCTTAAGATGGGAGAAGCATTTCATCATATATACAAGATCAAAAACCTTAAGGATCCTTATTTTGATAGTCTTGACTGGGAAAATTTTGGCGGAACTCCTATTGTAGGCATTAATGCGAATGTTGTTATCGGGCATGGGATTTCTAAACGAAAAGCCATAATGAATATGATACTTCAGACCAGGGAAGTTGTTCACGCCAATCTGGCACAAAAGATTAAAGAAGCTATATAATTATGGGAAAAATACGGGCAGCTATTACAGGAATTAACGCCTGGGCGCCGGAGTACAAGCTGACAAATCAGGAACTTTCAAAGATGGTTGATACTTCCGATGAGTGGATTATGCAACGCGTCGGAATAAAGGAGAGAAGAATTCTCAAAGGAGAAGGTCTTGGAAGTTCAGATCTGGGAGAGCAGGCAGTACGGGGATTATTGCTTAAAACAAATACTGCTCCCGAGGATGTTGATTTGCTGATTTGTGCCACAGCCACTCCCGACATGTTCTTTCCGGCAACTGCTAATATTATATCGGATAAATGCGGCATTAAAAATGCATTCAGCTTCGACTTAAATGCTGCCTGTTCAGGATTTCTGTTCGCCCTTCAGACAGGTGCTGCTTACGTTGAAACAGGCAGATATAAAAAGGTAATAATTGTTGGAGCCGACAAAATGTCGTCAATAACTGATTATACCGACCGCACTACATGCCCGCTTTTTGGCGATGCCGCCGGAGCTGTNCTACTGGAACCTACTAATGAGGAACTTGGTATAATGGACTATATTTTTCATACCGANGGTTCGGGNCGAAAATACCTGCANCTGAAAGCCGGTGGCTCTGTTAAGCCTGCTTCACATGAAACAGTTGATGCTAAAGAACATTTTATCTACCAGGAAGGACAAAGTGTTTTTAAATTCGCTGTTACAAATATGGCAGATGTCGCTGCACAGATTATGGAAAAAAATAATCTTAAGTCGGAAGATATTGCCTGGCTTGTTCCTCATCAGGCAAATCTGCGNATTATTGATGCGACAGGAAGAAGAATGGGTATTGCCCCTGAAAAGGTAATGATAAACATTGAAAAATATGGCAATACCACAACAGCTACTATCCCGTTGTGCATTTGGGAATATGAAGATAAGCTCAAAAAAGGAGATATTCTGATACTTGCCGCATTCGGTGGCGGTTTTACCTGGGGCGCCATATATCTTAAATGGGCGTATGACCCAAAATAAAGTTTTTTAATCCCCCTGTTTTTATTATTATCTGCAATAGTTTTTATATTTGTGAGTTATTAAGTTTGTATCTCTAAATTTTTAAAGATTATGGCAAAGTTCAACGAACCCGATAATACTACTATTAACCTAATAAGTATTGGAACTGACATTACAGGCGATGTCAAATCATCTGGCGATATCCGCATTGATGGATCTCTTTCGGGAAATCTTAATACAAAGGGGAAAGTCGTAATTGGCACAACCGGCAAAATTAAAGGAGAGGTCATTTGCAAAAACTCAGAAGTTGCAGGAATTATCGATGGCAAAATTACAGTCAGCCAGCTGCTCAACCTTAAAGCCTCTTCGAAAATCTTTGGAGATATAGTCACATCAAAACTTTCTATTGAGCCAGGAGCAGTATTTTCAGGAAACTGCAAAATGAGTGATACCGATAGTAATGCAGGATCAGGAATCATTAAAGAAAAAGAACCCGAAAAACCTTCAAAATAAGGGAATAAAAGACTTCGCAAGGTATTCAGGTATGGCATTTCAGATGATAGGAATTATTCTTGTCACTGTCTGGGGTGGTGTAAAACTTGATAAACTTACGGGTTGGCATACCCCGGTTTTTACAATTGTCCTTTCTCTGCTCGGAGTATTTGCAGCAATTTATACTTCCATAAAAGATTTTATTAAGTGATTAACATGCGGGTTTGAATTATCAATCTTTTTATTACTGACTTAGTAATAGAGGAAGAAGAGAATATAAGATTAGTTCTTAATTAGAAGGAGATCCCTCGCTGGCGCTCGGGATGACAATGTACCTGAGGAGCATNGGAAGGGCAGAAGTGGTGATTCGCAGTTGAATTGCAGACTAAAACGACAATTGGNTACGCGAATCACCACTTCTGCCCTTCCCATAACCACTTAAATTCTATGTCATTCCGANCGCNAGTGAGGAATCTCCGGAGGTTAGATAAAATGCGTAAGGGTCATAAATACTTTCTGCAGTTATTATTTCTATATATCCTGTTATTATTAAGTGGATATCTATTAGTATCACTGGCAATCTCAAAAATTTCCTTGTCGGCTATTGTAATTTTATCAACANTATTCACTCTGATTGCCACAATTACACTCATCATTTTTTTTAAAGGTCAGTCAAAAGAACCTGACAGCCAGACTTTATACATCCTGGTGGCAGTCAGTGTTAAGTTCCTGCTGGAGATTGTATTTGCTCTTGTCTGGTTTTTTGTTGCTAAAAAAACTTCTTTGGAGTCTGTTTTAATGTTTTTTGTTTTATATTTATGCCTCACTTTGTTTTCTATAAGGGTAATACTCAAAACGNTGAAAAACAAAGTGTTATNAAACTTGAACTNATTTGAAAACAATAAAATTGATTNGTGTTTTCTTCTTTCTTCTGCTTGTTGGGACATCAGTTTCAGCCTTTGGTCAGGATGTAAAGGAAAAAACGGAGAGTGAAGGGAAATTTGATGCAAGCTCTTTTATTCTTGAACACATAGCAGATTCTCATGAATGGCACCTATTTACTCTGAAAAGCGGAAAAGATGTTGCAATCTATCTTCCTGTGATTCTTTACAGTAAAGAGAAGGGCTTTGATCTCTTTTCCTCAAAAAGACTTGCCGGAGGGAACGAATACAAAGGATATAAACTCGAGGAAGAAGGTGATCTTCAGGGGAGAATTGTTTCAATTAACAATGAAGGAGTTATTGATGAGAAGAACCTTCCTCTTGATTTTTCTATGACCAAGGCAGTCTTTGGTTTGTTATTCGCCGCAATTATTGGGCTGGCATTATTTCTCTCACTATCCAGGTCTTATAAAAAATCAGGTATNAGTCATCCAAAAGGGATCCAGAGTTTCCTTGAACCAATAATTCTTTTTATACGCGATGACGTTGCTATTCCGAATATTGGTGTTCATAAATATGAAAAGTATATGCCTTATCTTCTGTCGGTATTCTTTTTCATACTTATCAATAACCTGATGGGACTTATTCCCTTTCCTCCGCCATTTGGCGCTAATGTCACAGGGAACATAGCAGTTACATTTGTGCTGGCAATTTGTACTTTTNTTATTACACAGTTTAGCGGAAACAAAACATACTGGAGGCATATTTTTGCNCCTCCCGGCGTTCCATTATGGCTTCTTCCGGTTATGATTCCGGTTGAAATCATCGGATTATTTTCGAAACCGGGCGCCCTCATGATACGATTGTTTGCAAATATTACAGCCGGACATATAGTTATCCTAAGCCTTATTTGCCTTATCTTCATCTTTACTTCCCTTACTGTGGCTCCGGTATCAATCATCTTTGTAATTTTTATGGATTTCATGGAACTTTTAGTTGCATTCCTTCAGGCATATATTTTCACTCTGTTGTCATCACTGTTTATTGGTATGGCAATACCGGAAAACCATTAATTTATATTGTTTAATTTAATATTAGTAATTATGACAGGTACAATGGCAGCAATTGGAGCAGGTCTCGCAGTAATAGGCGCAGGACTTGGTATTGGTAGAATAGGTGGATCGGCAATGGATGCAATAGCTCGTCAGCCGGAAGCTTATTCGAAGATACAGATTGCAATGATCATTGCTGCGGCCCTTGTTGAAAGTGCTGCATTATTCGCAATTGTTGTTGCTCTTATTGCAAAGTAAGAACGAAAAATCTGAAGCCTGCAACGGTTGGTTGCAGGTCTTCTTTTTAATTTAATCGATTAACAAAAGACATATGATACTTTTAGCAAACAGTCTTGTTTCTCCGGCAATTGGATTAGTATTCTGGTCAGTACTTATTTTTGTTTCATTTCTTCTTATCCTTACAAAATTTGCCTGGAAACCAATCCTCTCAGCAGTTAAAGCAAGGGATGAAATGATCAAAGGATCGCTTGAATCCGCAGCAAAAGCAAGAGAAGATATGTTAAAGCTCCAGAGCGATAATGAAGCTATCTTCCGTAAAGCGAGAGAAGAACGTGAAAACATTCTTAAAGAAGCCAGGGACATTCGTGATAAACTTATTTCTGAAGCCAAAGGCAAGGCAACAGAAGAAGCTGAAAAGCTGATTGAGAAGGCGAGAGCAGGTATTGAAAACGAAAAAATAAAAGCTCTCTCAGAAATTCATGAACAGGTTGCGACTCTTTCAGTTGATATTGCCTCAAAGCTTTTGGGCGAAAAACTTAAACCCTCAGGAGAACAGGCAAAACTGATCGATAACTACCTCAAAGAAATAGATTTCAAGAAGAATTAGGAACCTGTAATGAACGACAGCAAAATATCGGTAAGATACACCAGGGCAATATTTCAGTTGGCTCTCGAAAAGAAGACTCTTGATAAAGTCTATCAGGACATGATCCTGATATCTGAGGTATGCAGGATAACGGAAACAAAGGAATTCCTCGAGAGCCCGATCATTATTCCTTCAAAGAAGGAGGCGATATTTCATAAGATGCTTGATAATAATGTTGAAGATATTACACTTTCACTTATCGACCTGATTGTGAAAAATGGAAGGGAAAGCTTTCTTCCGGCTATCGCACGGAATTTTATTCACGAAACAAAGAGATATAAGGGAATTACAGAATCAGTACTTACTACAGCGGTCGGGGCTGATGATAATTCGAAGAAACAGATTATTGATCTTATTTCGGATGTTTTTAAGACTAAAGTTGAACTAAAAGAAATCATTGATCCTGAGATTATAGGTGGTTTTATTCTTCAGATTGATGATAATTACATTGATGCGAGCTTGAGGAACAAGCTTCGCAAGATTAAAAAGGAACTCATTGGTAGCACAGCAGCTACTCTTTAGATACTGTATATAATTATAGATTTTTAAGAATATAAATATGGCAAATATTAAACCGGCAGAAGTTTCAAAAATTCTCAAACAGCAGCTTGAAGGAATACAGACCGGCGTTGAGCTTGAAGAGGTCGGTACCGTACTTCAGGTTGGTGACGGAATAGCCCGTATATATGGGCTTTCAAATGTAGAATCTAATGAGCTGATTCAATTTGAAAATGGAATGGAAGCTATTGTGCTGAACCTCGAAGAAGATAACATCGGAGCTGTTCTTCTTGGTCCTACTGAGGAGATAAACGAGGGTGATATCGTAAAAAGAACCGGAAGAATTGCATCGCTCGGAGTTGGTGAGGGATTGTTAGGCAGAGTAATTTCTCCGTTGGGGCAACCACTTGACGGGAAGGGACCCATAACGGGGGAACTTTTTAATCTTCCATTTGAAAGAAAGGCCCCCGGGGTAATCTTTCGTCAGCCGGTGAGACAACCTCTTCAGACTGGTATAAAAGCTATTGATGCTATGATCCCGATCGGCCGCGGGCAAAGAGAACTGATTATCGGCGACAGGCAGACAGGCAAAACTGCTATTGCAATTGACACGATAATTAATCAGCGCAGCAATTATGAAAAAGGGAAGCCTGTATATTGTATTTATGTAGCAATAGGACAAAAGGGATCAACAGTTGCCAACATAGCGGCTACACTCGAGGAGCATGGTGCACTCGTTTATACAGTTATTGTTCTCGCTACTGCTTCTGATCCGGCCGCAGCGCAGTTCTATGCACCATTTGCCGGCGCTGCAATAGGTGAATTCTTCCGCGATACTGGTCGCGATGCACTTATAATTTACGACGACCTGTCAAAACAGGCAGTATCGTACAGGGAGGTATCCCTTCTGCTCCGTCGCCCGCCAGGACGTGAAGCATATCCGGGTGATGTATTTTATCTGCACTCAAGGCTTCTTGAAAGAGCAGCTAAAATAATAGAATCCGATGAAGTGGCACAGAAGATGAATGATCTTCCTGAAGCAATACGACATTTAGTGAAGGGAGGCGGATCATTAACAGCTTTGCCAATTATTGAGACCCAGGCCGGAGATGTTTCAGCATATATTCCCACAAATGTTATTTCAATTACCGATGGTCAGATATTTCTCGAGTCGAGCCTTTTCAATTCGGGAGTTCGTCCTGCAATAAATGTCGGAATTTCAGTATCAAGGGTGGGTGGAAATGCACAGATCAAGGCAATGAAAAAAATTGCCGGAACTCTGAAAGTTGATCAGGCGCAATACCGTGAACTCGAAGCATTCTCAAAGTTTGGGTCTGATCTCGATGCATCAACTCTGGCCATTCTGAATAAAGGAGCAAAAAACGTCGAGATCCTTAAACAGGGTCAGTTTGCACCGATACCCATAGAAAAGCAGATTGCTATTATTTTCTGTGGAACTACGGGGCTTTTAAAAGATGTTCCTATAAATAAAGTAAAGAGTTTCGAAAGCGAGTATATAGAATTCCTTGAGCTTAAACATCGCGACATTCTCGATAAACTGCGCGATGGTTTACTCAATGATGATATCACAAAAGTTCTTGAAAAAGTTGCAGTTGACCTGGCTCTTAAATACAAACCACTATAAACAGGTTAACCGGGAAAAATAAAATCTCAGATGGCGAATTTAAAGGCAATAAGGATTAGGATTACATCTTTCAAATCAACCAGGCAGATCACATCTGCCATGAAGATGGTATCCGCTGCCAAATTACGGAAAGCTCAGGATAAAATTGTGAGGTTGAGGCCTTATGCGAATAAATTGCATGAACTTCTGGTTGATCTTTCACTTAGCCTTGTGGATTCTGAAATTGAGAATGTCTATGGCAGGGTTTCCGCACCTGAAAAAGTCCTTCTCGTAGTAATTACATCTAACAGGGGACTTTGTGGTGCATTCAACACAAATGTCATAAATGAAACAAGAAGGGTTATTTCAGAAAAATATCCCGACCAGTTCAAAAAGGGAAACCTGAAGATCTTACCTATCGGGAAGAAGGGATTTGACTATTTCAGAAGACAAAAGGCAAACATGCTATCCGATCAGAATAATCTGTTTAATGATCTTACTTTTGAGAATGTCGCCGAAATTGCAGGAAGTGTTATGGACAGCTTTAAAGCAATGGAGTTCGACAGGGTAGAATTGATTTATAATCAGTTTAAAAATGCCGCCGTACAGATTCTTACAAATGAGGTATTCCTTCCAGTAGTGACCATTTCAAAGGGAAACACCAAGGCTGTTCCGGCAGATTATATTTATGAACCCGATAAAGAAGATATAATTAAAGAGTTAATTCCAAAGTCATTAAAGATTCAATTTTATAAAGCAGTTCTTGATTCATTTGTAGCAGAACACGGAGCCAGAATGACGGCGATGCATAAGGCAACCGATAACGCTACAAGCATGATACGCGATTTTACACTTCAGTACAACAAAGCACGACAGGCCACAATTACAAATCAGATACTTGAAGTTGTAAGCGGGGCAGAAGCACTCAGAGGCTAAGTTAAATGAATTTCATGTTGTAAATGAAGCATAATGTATACTCAGTCGGATCTTAAAAAATTAGTCAACAAGGCTATTCTAAATCTTTCATATAACGAGGAAGCAGAAAAGCTTAATGATCCTGTCAGGTATATCCTGTCGATCGGTGGGAAAAGATTAAGACCTGTTTTAGCTCTTATGGCCTGTAATCTGTTTAGCGACCAGATTGATGATGCAATAATCCCTGCAACGGGTCTTGAAGTATTTCATAATTTCACCCTCGTTCATGATGACATCATGGACCATGCAGCGGTAAGGCGAAACCTGCCGACCGTTCATAGCAAATGGAACCTTAATCAGGCAGTACTTTCCGGCGATGTAATGGCATTTATTGCCAATGAATGTTTCTTACAGACTCCATCGCGATATTTGCTTAAGGTTTTTAAGGTTTTTAATAAAGCTGCCATTGAAGTATGTATTGGTCAGCAACTCGATATAGATTTTGAAAAATCAGCGGTAATTTCGCACGAGGAATATTTGCGTATGATAGAGTTGAAAACCGCCGCATTACTGGCAGCTTCAACGAAAATCGGAGCTGTCATTGGAGGCGCTGATAGTAAGGATGCCGAGCTCTTGTATGAGTTTGGCAGAAATCTGGGCCTTGCATTCCAGATTCAGGATGATCTGCTTGACACCTATGGAGATTTTAAAGTATTTGGAAAGATCCCCGGAGGAGATATAATCTCCAATAAAAAAACATTCATGCTGGTTACAGCCCTGGAAAAGGCGTCAGCCGAACAGGCTAAACTGCTCCATGAACAACTGGGACTGATAGAATTTGATCCTGAAACCAAGGTGAGAAAGGTTGTTGAAATATATGATAGTCTGAACATTAAAAGTATTTCGGAAAACCTTGCAAATGATTATATCAA
>JGI20214J51088_10002164_pt1 | contig 13241 bp, 11 predicted proteins | sample WetSurMetagenome_FD_51088 | JGI IMG/M metagenome (IMG submission 51088)
CACGGCCGGGATGCGCTCTCGTCTGTTGGATGCCCGCCGTAACCAAATTCCAGGTGGCCAGAATCGGAGGAGGCTCTTGGTGTAACGCGGCTCAGAAAACGCCACCGGCCGCTCGAGAGCGGCCGGTGGTGGTGGATATCGTCCCTGAGCAGGCGTGAAGCGATTTGGCGTCTACGCCGTCCGCAGTGCTTCAAAGACGGCCTCGTCGTCGTCCGAAGCCGTGAGCATGACGATCTTCACTGGCGGCACCGTCCTCAGAATGCGCCGAGTGGCCTCCAGTCCGTCCAGCCGGGGCGTGCGCACATCCATGAGGATGATGTCCGGCCGGAGGCCGGACGCCTGCTCGATCGCTTCCAGACCGTCGGATCCCTCCCCCACCACCTCGAAGTCCGGCTCGGCACGGAGCAGATTGGCGAGTCCCTCCCGCAAGAGGGCGTGATCATCTACCAGCAGAACGCGAATGCGAGAAGGGCCACTCATACAGCCTCCCGGAGATCGCTACAACGTCCATGGCTCGGATCTGGCGGGCCAGTTGACTCTCTCCTCTTCTACAGATCCGGCACCTTCCGAACGAAGGCGTGGGCCAGGATCTTGCGCAAATCTTCCGCCAGGACCGTATCGGGGATCTCGCGGAGGATCACGCGCACCGCGAACCCGCACTGCCGGCACCGTCGGTACCGGAAGACCCACCGCCCATTGTGCCGAGTGGTCCCGACGTCTTCCATGTCGGTGAAGCAGCATGACGCCGGCCGACAGGGAGAAACAATTCGCTGTGGATAGCGGTTGGCCGCAGGCTCTCGGTCCGTGTACCTCACGATCGTAGACATGGCGCTCTCCTCGGATGCATTCGCTCGAGCGCCATGCACAGGGGCCAGCGCGCGCTCGGGCACGCGGGTGCTCAGCGGGACTCGGCGAGGACCGCGGGCCCCACGGCCAGAAGGGCCCCCTCCCCGTCGCTCAACAAGCCTTCCTGCCGCCCTGCGCGCGCGAGCTCCCGCCAGCTCGGGGCTTGGGTTATCCTGGGTTGATACGCGCGCGGCCGGTCCGCCTCCAAGCGCAGGCAGACCTGGCGGACCAGCCCGTTCGATCCCTCGGTGATCAGACGATAGAGAAGCTGGGCCCGCTTTTCTGGGGCCCCGGGTTCGGTCCCCTCGGCCCACCCTTTGGGCGCCCACAGTACCGTATCCACCACGTCCCAGAGTTCCTGCAAGATCACTGGTTTCCGCAGGATCGCGGCCACAGCATAGGCCCCACTGTCCCTCACGAGGGCTGCGGCATCTGGCTCCCCCGAGACGATGACCACCGGGATCTGCGCGGTGTCCGGGTTGCCTTTGAGGCGGCGGAGCACCTCGGCGCCCGACAGGTCCGGCAACCCCAGGTCCAGCAGGATCAGGTCGGGTTGGGCGTTCGCCTCGCGGAGTGCCGTCTTCCCATCCGAGGCAACGACCGGCGTGTGCCCGGCCTTTCGCAGGTAATGCGCCACGATCTGGGCCACCGATTCCTCGTCGTCCACGATCAAGATTCGACCCATGCTTCACCTCCGCTTTGAAACCCCGTCGTGCCGTATCCGGTGGGGCCGACGTGCCAACCGTCAGCCGAGCGATCACCGCCAAGAGTCGGAATCCTGCAATCCTCCGTGCGCTGTCTCCCGCTTGGCATGGTCTCAACGGTTCCTACGCCTCAGCCCGCCAATCGCTGCCACGCGTCGGCGGTCGTGGCCTGCGCGAGGCCAGGCGCCGGATGGTCGGAATCAGGTCCTGCTCGAGACGCATCTTGGAGACGAACGCGTCCGCGCCAGCCGCCAGCGTCGCCGCTTGATACACGTCCTGATCCAAGAGGGTCAGGGCGACGAGGATGGCGTCGGGGAGGCGGGCCCGGAGGTGCGGCAGGAGCATCAAGCCGGACTGCAGCGGCATCTGGAGATCGACCAGCACGACATCCGGCTGGAGCGTCTCCGCCTGCGCGACGGCGTCTCGCCCCCCGACCACCGAACCCACGACGCGCAGCGCGCCCTCGCCGTAGTCCGAGAGAAACTCGGCGAGAATGCGAAGAAAGGCCCGGTTATCGTCCACTAATAATACGGAAAGCGTCGCCAATTCGTTCTCCGCCGCTGGGGGGCGTATCACGCCCCAAGAAGCGCTCTGGATCCTGCCCAAGAGTATGGGCCTTGCACCTGGTTCTGCCTATCCGTGGTTTTCCGGATTTTTCGCGAAATATTCGCGGAGAGGTCGGTGCCCGATTTGCTCACCACGGCGCGAGGGCAGCCAGGGCAGCCGAGGTCCTTTTGGGGGGAGGCCCACCGGTCGGCGGGGCGGGTCGGGACGAATGTCAGCGGGACTCGATCAGGGCCGGGGTGGGGCGGACCTCAGTCCTCTAGCGGCAGGATCCCACGCCGTAAGGCATATCGGATCAGGTCGGTCTGACTCTGGAGGCCGAGCTTCCGCATCAGGTTCTCCCGATGCGTCTCCACCGTCCGGGGGCTAATGCCCAGGCGAGCGCCGATCTCGGCACTGCTGGAGCTCTCCGCGGCGAGTTGAAGGATCTCCCGCTCCCGGGTGGTGAGGGTCTCGTATGGATCCTCCGGGGCCGCCTGCGCCTTTTGGGCGTACGCCTCGATCGCGCGTTCGGACAGCGCGGGGCTGAGATACCGCCGGCCCGCGCGCACTTCCCGGACGGCCTGAACCATCTCCGCCGGGTTCGCATCTTTGAGGACGTAGCCGGCGGCGCCATGTCGCAGTGCTTCCAGGACATAGGTCTCGTTCGCGTGCATGGAGAGGATTACCACCCGGGTTTGGATCGCGCACTTGGCAATCTGGCGCGTGATCTCCAACCCGCTTAATCCGGGCATCTGGACGTCCAGCAGCAGCACGTCCGGCCGGAGCCGCTCGACCAGCGCGACCACTTTCAATCCATCCGCCTCTTCGCCGATGACGGCGAAGTCGCCCTCCGCCTCCAGCAGGGTGCGGAGCCCCTTTCGTACGATGTGGTGGTCGTCTGCCAAGACGAGAGTTGTTCGACTCATGGGGTCTCCGGCACTCGCGGGAATACCTGTCCCCCGACGATCGTGGTCACGGGTCCCGTCCGCAGCGGGTATCGTGCCGACTCGAGAGGATACGCCCGGGTTTACCTCTCTGACTCGCTGCCACCGCGAATCGCGGCGAGCAAGGACTCGGCGGAGGCGCTTTTGCTGAAATAGCCCACGGCCCCGGCCTCTCGCATTGCCTCCGGTTGTTCGGGGTCTTCGAACATCGAGAGGCCGATCACCCGGAGAGCCGGGAACTCCGCATGGATCACGCGAGTTGCATCGATGCCGTTCATGCCCGGCATGCTGACGTCCATCAGGACGACGTCCGGAATGAGTTGCCGGGTCAGCTCGATGGCCCGCTGGCCGTTGTCGGCTTCGCCGACCACCTCCAGGTCTGGCTCCCCGGCGAGCAGCGTGGCGAAGCCGCGGCGCACCAGGGCATGGTCGTCTACCACCAGCACGCGGAGGCGTTGCGCGGCGGCCGCCCCCTTCTCCACCGCTCCGCGCCGCCCCGCCGGCGGCCGAGGTGCCATCCCTTCCTCTGGAACCGCTGGCAGTGGGACCATCAACGTAAACCGGCTGCCTTGCCCGACGGCGCTCGCGATCTCCAGGCGGCCGCCTACCGACTCCAAGCGCTCGCGAATACCGAAGAGGCCGAAGCCGCCTTCGGTCCCGCCCGCGACGCGGAGGGAAGTGGGGTCAAAACCGACCCCAGCATCCGTCACCGTGACCGTCAGGTCCGCCGCATCCTGGGTGACTGTCACGTCGGCCGCTTTCACCTTGGCGTATTTCACCGTATTGAGCAAGAGCTCTCGCACGCACTGGTACACGAGCACGGCGCGGTCCTCGGAAAGAAGAGGGGCCGGGCCCGCGGGGTGGGCGAGGCGCACCGTGAGTCTGTGTCGATCCCGCATCCAGCGTGTCAACCACTCCAGCGCCGAAAGCACGTTCCCATTCCGCAGGGTGGGCGGGCTGAGTTCGCCGGTGAGGGAACGGGTGGCCGCGAGCACCTCTTCGATCAGCTCGATGATCTCCTGGGCCCCGTGCCGGATCTCCGCATCCTCCGCGCGCCCCAGCATGTGCGCCCGGAGCCGCGTTGCGACCAAGAGTTGCTGCACCTCGTCGTGCAGCACGTCGGCCAGGCGGCGGCGTTCGCGTTGCTCCGCGAGGGTCAGCTCTGCCGTCAGGGTGCGGACCTGTCGTGCCTGCTGCTCGAGGGTCTGGATCGCCTCGGCCAGATTGGCCGTCCGCTCAGTGACGCGCTGCTCCAGTTCGGCAGTCAGTTGCCGAAGCGCCGCTTCGGCGCGTTTGAGGCGGCTGATGTCCAGATTGATGCCGGCCCAGCAGAGCACCTCGCCCCGTTCGTCCATGACCGGCACACCGCGGGCCAGGATATCGTGCCAGAGTCCGTCCACGCCTCGGAACCGGTGCTCGATGTCCCAGATGCCGCGGGTGCGGACGCACTCCTTCCAGGCGGCAATGGTGCGGTCGGCGTCGTCGGGATGCAGGACCGCGCCCCAGCCGAAGTCCGAGCACTGGTCCTGGGTGAGACCGACCAATTTGAGAAAGCTCTCGCTGGCGTAGGTATTGCGGCCGTCCGGGCCACAGACCCACACGCCATAGTCGATGCTTTCACCGATGGCGCGGTAGAGTGCCTCGCTCCGGCGCAACGCCTCCTGCGCCTTCCGCAGATCGGTGATGTCCTGGATCGCCACCGCAGCACCAATGACTCGGCCTTCGGCGTCGCGAATCGGGGCGGCGCTGTTCAGCACAAACGCGCGGGTGCCGTCAAACCGCTCGATTTCCAGCACCTGCCCGATGACGGCCTGGTGGCGCGTCACGGCCTGGGCCGACGCCCACTCCTCCGGTTGGAGCGGCTGACCGGTCTCCGCCCACCACGCTTTGTACGCGACGTAATCCGCGACCGTCCGCGCGGGCGGCCGCGGGCCCTCCCAGAGCTGCTCGAACGCGGTGTTGGCCCGGATGTTCCCCCCGTGTGCGTCCACCAGAGCCACGGCAACCGGCAGAGCCCGCATGACGGCCTCGAGTCGGTTCTTCTCGTTCACCGCCGCCGCGCGCGCCGTTTCAAGTTCCATCTCGGCGCGCTTCCGCTCGGTGATGTCGCTCATGTACAGATTGACGTAGCCGGCCTCGGAGAGCGGTGCCACGAACACGAGGTAGGTGCCGTCCACGCACCCAAGCTCGAGTGTGGTCCCGGACTGGCTGACCAATGCGGTCCGGACCGCGGCGGGCCACGGGGCAGGGGCCTGCCCGCCGACCGCAACGTTCCACTGGTCGAGTAAGGGAGCACTGGCCGCGTTGGCAAAGAGAATGCGACCGTCGGAATCCAGCCGCAGAACAGGGTTGGGGTTCTCGGAGGGGAATCGGGCGAGGCCTCGGACTTCCTCCTCGGCCCGCTGGCGCTGCGCTATCTCCTCCTGGAGATCCGCGTTCGCAGCCCGGAGCGCCTCGTTGGTCCGGGCGAGGGCCGCGGTCCGCTCCAGGATCCGCGCCTCGAGGCCCTGGTTGGCGTGCTGCAGAGCCTCCGCGGCCCGCTGGCGCTCCTCAGCATGCGCTCGGACAATGGCGGAGGCTTCGATGAACGCCTGCTGGAGCTCCTGCAGCTCGCGGATCCTCGTCGCTATGCCAAGCTCGCCAGCGTCGCCGCGAAGCAAACCCTCACTGGCCCGCGCCAAGCTCCTCACCGGCCTCGTGACCTTTCGGCCCATGTAGACTGCCATTCCGACGGCGACAAGGCCCAGGATCGCCCCGGCGGAGATGAAACCCCAAATCGGCGCCGCCGACTGCAGCTCCGCCACCGGCACGGCCAGGGCCGCGACCCAAGGGACTTCTTGCAGCCGCTGGAAGGCGATTTGCCCTGGCCGTCCGTCCATCAGCAAGCCGGTCACGATCCCGCTCTCTGCGGCCCGCGTGGCTGCCGCGAACCACTCCACGACCGGCTTTCCGACGCGCGCGTCCGCGAGGACGGATCGGGCGACCACTCGGCGTTGCCGATCGTTGATGGCGGCGACCCACGAGGCGGGGAGCTGCTGGCGGACGAGGAGCTTGGTGAGGCGGTCCGGGGAGAAATTCAGGGTCAGACAGTTGACCACCTTGCCGCCGCGCACCACGGGCATCGCCACGGCCACGAGGTACCGCTGGGCATTCTGGCCCCAGATCAAATCGCTCACGATCGGCTTCCCCTCGCGGAAGATGGCGTCAATCGTCTCGGGCGAGCTGGTTTTTTGCAGCGGGGCGCCGAAGGGGCGGAGCGTGTTGAAGATCTGCTCGCCCGAGGCCACGGTGAGCACGACCCAGCCATCGTGTTGCACGCCAACCTGTCGGGCCTCCTCGTAAAAATCGGCCCACTGGCCCCGCTGGACACTGTTCGACGTGGCGAGGGCTGCCAGGACCACCTTCCACGAGCGCACCTCCCCGTCCACGGCCAAGGCGAGCGCCCGGGCATTGTCCGCCTGCCCCCGATCGGCCAGCGTCCGCGAGGTCTGGAGGACGCCGTGCAACATGAGCCCCGCGAAGATGAGCAGCGGCACCACGGCGCCAAGGACGAGGAGCGTGAGCCAGGCGGTGAGGCCCAATCTCGGCTTGATCGTCACGGTTGTCCTCCCGGGCATCGGACCGGTGGCATTGACGCCGCAGGGTGGCGACTGATGCGCACGCTTCGCGCGCTGAGGGGCGCTCGAATGCGTCCAGTGTGTCTGCTGACACCGCGGACCATGGACGGTCCACGTATGACGTCGTGGTTCGTAACGCGCCGCGAGTTCCTGCGAGAAGAGACTCTTCGCGAATGGCCTTTGTGAGGCTATAGAGAACGGACGGAGCGTGTCAAGCCGGGGCGGCCCAAAAGGCCGGCATTGTGCAGTAGAACGACAGGGGGCCATAACCGTTCCTCGCTCGATCTGGACCAAGTCGTCGTGTCGCTAGCGTTCCTTGGGAGCCGAGGTATGAACGGGACCCTGCGGGCGGAAATCTGGTGTTGGCGGTTTCAGGCGGCCCGGATCCTTCTTGCGTCCCGGTCGCGGTGACTCGGCATGGGTTTCGAGTTGTGGGGATGGGCGAACAGAGACCCAGAAGATAGCACCTGGCTGCGCTACGCGGGAGTCCGCAGACGCGGTCTATCCTGTCACGGGCAGTTGGCGGGAATGCGCTTCTCGACGGCCCGCGCGATACGCAGCACCGCGGCTTTCGCATCGGGGTTGGTGTCGCCGGCGGCGACCGTGACGAAAAAGCAGCCGCGGCGAAAGAGGACGTAGTATTCGCCGCGCACGCCGGAATCCCCGACGGTAAACGGCAGATCGCCGGGCCCGACCTTGCGCGCGAAGACCTCGGTCGCGCCGTCCGGCGTCCGCATCTGGTAGACCTCTACCTGGATGTGCCGCCCGCCGCCGAGGTTATAGTTCTGTACGGCCGCCCGCTCGAACCCATTTCGGAGAAACAGTTCGGCCCCGCCGTTGATCAGCGCGAACAGATCCTGCCCCTCCGCGACCTGGGCCGGCCCATCCGGCACCCACGGCCGCGCCTCGTTCGCACTGGGCAGCACGAGCAGAATCGCGCGATCCCCGCAATCCGCAGTGGCGACGGCAAACCCGGCGCACACCCCGAAAGCCATCGCCAGCAGCCCGGTTCCGAGGCGCCGTCCGCGCCGCGCCCTGGCACTCCGACACGTCGCGTCAGATGCTGAGTTCACGGCTCTTCACCTTTCCGAGATCCGCCTCGCCCACACCCAGCGCGGCCGAACGTGTGATCATGGCGACCTGCGTCGGGGTGAGGTTCAGGAAGCGCGTGCAGTAGGCATCCACGCTCACCGCATTCGCGCCCGCCACCACGACCTGCGGCGTGGCCAGCCTGCCCGGGCCGAACGGACCGTTGGTCGTGAGGATCGTCGTTGCGTCGGCGACGGCGAGGTCGGGTTTTCGCAGCCGATGTAGATCCGCCACGCACTGCGACAGAAACTCCACATCCCCGTACCAGCCGCCCTTGCCGTGACCGAAGTGAAAGAACTGGCAGGTGCCGTACGTGAGGGCGCCCATGGCGTTTTTCAAGATGCACGCATAGTTGGTCCCCTCGTGGTGCTTGACGACGGACACGTTGATGAGGGCGTCCACGGCCAGGAACTCCTTGACGATCTCGACCGTCTTCAGTGCCTGACCACCGGGGACTTCCACCGTGACATAATTCCCGCTGCACGCGGTCATCCGCCGCGCCGCCTCCGCGCCACGCCCCTCGCGCCGCCAGTACGTGAACCGGGCGTCCTTCAGCGAGAGGACGGCCCGGGCGCCTGCCTCCCAGCACAGCGTCGCGACCGCCTGCGCCACGTCCGGGGACACGTGCGCCCCGGGATTTCGGAATTGGTGATTGATCAGCAGGCCGACCGTCGAGCCCTTCGGAACGAACCGGCTCATCCCGCCCAGGTGCTCGATGGCCCGGCGCGCGCCCTGGTAATGATCGGCCCCGGTGACGGCGCACAGATCGACCGCCTCCGCGGCAGCGGCCGTGGTCTGCCCGGCCGGCCAGAGCCGCGCGAGCACGGCCCCCAACCCCACCGCCGCGCCCGCCCTGACGAACGCCCGCCGGCCATATTCCCGAGTCAACGCTCGCCCTCCGCGCAACACTTCCGGAGCAGAAACGCCGCACGCGGACTCTCGCCCCGCCTGCCACGCCCTCCGAAGGGGCGGGGCGCGCAGACACGATATCCAGGCTGGCCGGCTCTGTCAACGCGCAATCGGACGCCACGGATCAGCGCGCCCGCGTGCCGTCGGGCGGTCGCGCGTTGGCGCCTTCCCTCGGCGTCAATGGTGGAGGGGGGCCGTCCCGCTACTCCTCGGCGATCCGGATCGAACCCTGGTACGGCGTGACGCCGCGCGGGAGCTTCCGGGAAAGGCATCGGATCGGCTTGGTGAACATCGGATCGTCGTGGATGGATTGGAGATACTCGTCACGGAAGCGGGGATGGGTGATGCTGGCGACGGCCAGCGCCTTCTCGCCGGCCGTCAGTCCCCGCAGGTCGGCGATCCCGTACTCGGTGACGACGACCACCCCGTCGTAGGCCGACGCGGTCAGGCTGACGCCCGGCGGGTGGACCCGGGCGATCTTGGATTCGCCCTTGCCGGTGACGCTCTTGATCGTGATGATCGGCACGCCATAGGCGGGATCGTTCAGGGCCCGGACGAAATCGGGCTGGCCGCCGACGCCGCTGTAGTACCGGTGCGCGTCCACGAAATCGGCCCAGACGTTGCCGAAGAGGTCCACGCCCATGGCGGTGTTGACCGACACGAACGGACTGTTCTTGCGGACGACCTCCGCGGCGTTGGTGACGCTGCAGGGCCGCATCTGGATGCCGGCCCGCTGATGGACGAACGCGTACAGCGCCTTGGAGCCCATGATCAGGGACGTCGTGCTGTAGCCCATGTGCTGCTTCTTCCTGCGGTTGGTCACGATGCCCTGTTGCTGCAGCATCATCAAGCCATCGCCGTACAGCTCCGTCTGGACTCCCAGATCGCGGAAGTCGGCCTCCTTGATCGTCCCGATCACGGCGTCGGGGATCTGCCCGATGCCTACCTGGAGCGTCACGCCGTCGCGGATGAAATGGGTGGCGATCAGCTCGCCGATCCGCCGCTCGGCCGGGGGCAGGTGGTCGAAATCCGGGGCGGGGACATCGTACACAGGCAGCACCTCGTCCTCGACCAGGTAATCCAGGGACGATCGGTCCACGATGCTCTGCCCCTGGGTGAAGGGCATGCCGTGATCCAGTTCGCCGATGACGCACTTGGCGTGATCGATGGCGGTGTGGATGGCTTCCACCGACAGGCCCAGACTGTACTCGCCCGTCGCGTCGTGCGGGCGAACCTTGAAGATGGCCACGTCGGGCATGAAGGGCCGATCCTTGCCGATCAGGCTGTCCAGGTTGGCCAGCGTACACGGCAGATAGAACGCCCGCCCTTCATTGGCCGCCTTGCGCACGTCCCCCGCAGAGAAGATGGAGAACGCCATGATCCGATCCTGAAGTCCCTTCTCCACGTAGGAGACGGGCCCCTGGAGCAGGAGGTGGACCATCCGGAGATACGGCAGCTTGGGCCAGCCGGTCTTGAGGGCGGCCGTGATGGCGTCGAGCGAGGCGGTCGGTGTAGCGGCGTTCGAGCCGACGTACACCGTGATCATGTCGCGCGCGGGAAACTCCCTGGCGATGACCTCGGCGATGTCGCCCAGCTTGATCATGATCGGTTGATGGGTCATGGCAGGATGTCCCCTCCGGTGAACGGGGCGCCGCGGGCCGGCGCCGCAGGACGGACCCTACCGACGCTCCGGTTTCTTCCGGGGAGTGTGTCCGGCCACGTCCTGGTAGAGCCGAACCATGTGCTCGACGCGCAGGACGCTATAGGGAACGAGGAAGGCCGCTGCCAATGCTACGCACAATCCCGCGGTCGCCAGGAAGCGCGGGGCTTCCGGGCCGGCGCCGAGAAGCGGAAGGAGGACCGCGGCGGTTCCGCCCAGGATTCCCACGAAAACGCTCGGCCAGAGAAGGCCCCGCAGGAATCGGGAAAGGATCAGCGGGCGTTCGATCCGCTCCCACCGCTCCACCTGGCGCCGCGCGACCTTGACCGCCTCCCGATAGACCCCCTCCCCGGCATCCGGTTTCCGAGGGAGCGTCTGGGCGACGAGGGTCCGGTCGCGCGCCAGTGCCGCCCCGGGAGGAAGCAGCAGGAAGGGCGGAGCTTCCGCCTCGCACCATTTCCCTCTGGGGCCGTACAGCGTCTCGAAGAGGAGGTCCCACGAGTCGCCGGCGAAATACCCGATCAGCCCGAGAAGAATCCCGGTTCCGACGGAAAAGACGTGGATGAGGTTCACGGGTACGGACGGGAAGAGTCGGGCGACCGGAGACGCGAGGGATTCCAGGAGCGCGACGGAGAGGGCGATCGCCGCCGTAAGCGGGACAAACCCTCGCATGGCTCCCCACAGTCCGAGCCACGTCAGGAGCTTCTCGATTCGTGTCGTGAGATCCAGGCCCATCTGCCGGCCGCGATGGGAGAGGGTTGCCCGGTCCCGATCGGCGAAGGCGCTCGCTCGCCAACGTCGGCCCACCCTAGCCCGACCTCGGGCCATTGTCAAGGGCGTGACGTGGACGCTTGACGGCAGCGGCATGACTGCTGCGGACATGCGTCGTCGACCTGCATGGCGATGAGTCTCCGCGATGGGAATTGACAGCCGAGGGGGAGCCGGACTAGGATCGCCTGGGTTTCGGCCACTTCGCGTTTCGGCTTCCGTTGCGTGTTCCAGGACACAGTCATTCCAAGAGGGCGACCCGAAAACGGCAGTGCATTACCCCACTGAAAGGAGCAGCCGTGGACGCCAACGACCTCGCCTTCACGCCGGCCACCGATCTCGACCGCCTGATCCGGACGCGCGCGGTCTCCCCCGTCGAGTTGACCCGCACCTTGCTCGCGCGCATCGACCGTCTCAACCCCCGACTCAACGCGTTCCTCACGGTGACCGCCGACCGGGCCCTTGCGCAGGCACGGGCCGCCGAGGAGCGCGCGCGGCGAGGCGCGCGGCTCGGCCCCCTGGACGGAATCCCTTATTCACTCAAGGACCTCGAGCCAACGGCGGACATCCGAACGACTTTCGGATCGAAGTGGTTCGAGCAGCACGTGCCCACCGAAGACGGCGTCGTGGCGGGGCGGCTCAAGGCGACCGGCGCCGTCCTCCTCGGCAAGACCAACACGCCGAATTTCGGGTTCAAGGACTGCTGCGACAACCTGATCGGCCCCCCCTGCCGCAACCCCTGGAAGCTCGATCGCACCTCCGGCGCCTCCTCGGGTGGCGCCGGCTCTGCCGTCGCGGCCGGCCTGGGCCCCATCGCCCATGGCTCGGATGGCGCCGGATCGATCCGGATCCCCTCGGCGCTCTGCGGGATCTTCGGCTTCAAGCCGTCGTTCGGCCGCGTGCCGTATGCCCCGACCGCCGATTACTGGGCGGCGCGAGCCCACAACGGGGTCATGACCCGGACGGTCCGCGACGGCGCCCTGCTCCTCGAGGCCATGGCGGGTCCCGACCCGCGCGACCCGCTCTGCATCGACGCACCGCCGGAGCGATACCTCGCCGCCTGCGACGGAGATCTCCGCAAACTCCGCGTGGTCTGGAGCGGAGACCTCGGCTACGCGCCCGTCGATCCGGCAGTGCGAGCACTCTGCGAGACGGCGGCCCGCCGCTTTGCCGACTTCGGCTGCGTCCTGGAGAGCCGGGACCCGGCTTGGCCAGACCCCCACGATTTCCACAAGATCATCTACGAGGTCAGCGTCGCCTCCCGGCAGATCGACCGATTCCGCGAGCGGCCCGAGTGGATCGAGCCCACCCTGCGCGCGATGATCGAGAACGCCCAGGGGGTCACGGCCATGGACCACGGCAAGGCGCTCCTCGCCCGGAGCGCGTTCTACGAACACGCCCGCCGGTTCTTCGACACCTGCGACCTGCTGCTCACGCCGCAGATGCCCGTCGGGGCGTGGGCGGCCGAACCGGGGCCGGGGCCGCAGCAGGGCCCGGCCGAAATCGGGGGCCGGCCGACGCCCACCATGTTCCATCGGCTGGCTTTCACCTACCCGTTCAACCTGACGGGACAGCCGGCGGCGACGGTGCCCTGCGGCTTTACCGCGGAGGGGCTGCCGGTCGGTCTCCAGATCGTGGGCCGCTGGCACGCCGACACCACGGTGCTCCGCGCCGCGGCCTGCTTCGAGGCGGCGCAACCCTGGGCGCAGACCAGGCCGCCCTTGGTCTAGCAGGCTGCTCAAAACGGCCCATCTACGGCGTTGGCGCGCTCGCGTGGCGCTGCGGCGTACGTGCTAAGTACGCCTCGCGCCCCGCATTGCCCGCCGCCTTGTATCTGGGCCTTTTTGAGCAGCCTGGGGAAAGATTGGGTTTCTCAGCACACGAGTAAACTCTGCCCCGAGCGCGCCCGGCGCGCGCGGCGGGCGTGATTGATCGGTGCTCGCTGGAGAGTCGCGAAGCCCCAGAGGTGGCCCATGGCGCACTACCTCGTCAGCCGGCTCGTCCAGTTCGTCCTGGTGCTGTGTTTCTTGTCCGTCATCGTCTTCACCATCGTCCGGCTCATCCCGGGCGACCCCGCGGCCGTCATGCTGGGCACCGAGGCCACGCCCCAGGCGCTCGCCCAGATCCGGCAGGAGATGGGACTCGACCAGCCCATCCC
>JGI20214J51088_10002165_pt1 | contig 13232 bp, 11 predicted proteins | sample WetSurMetagenome_FD_51088 | JGI IMG/M metagenome (IMG submission 51088)
AGGTCGTTTATTTTTGCGTCACCTTTTATTTTATCATTTACCGGGATGAGCTTGTACCCTTCGATGATTACTTTCCCACCTGACAGGGACAATGAAAGAGCACCCACATATTTCCCGAATTCACCAGCCTGAATAATCGGTATACCATTCACAATAACAGGCTGATCAAGCTTTGTGTGTGTATGTCCGCTGATTATAACATCAATCCCCTTTACCTTCTCTGCAAGTCCGGTATCCTCTCCTCCCCATTCACCGTTTTTCTGAAGTGTTAGTCCTGAGTGTGAAAGACAAATAATGATATTACACTTTTCAGCTTTAAGCTCACTGACCATTCTTTTTGCATAATGAATCTGCTTCTCAAATTTCAGGGGGGCGGCTTTCGGAGCGTTATTTATAGCGCTGTTTCCGAGTAAGGAAAAAAATCCGACTTTAATACCATCCCTTATAATTATCTTCTTCCTTACCATTATATTTTCCGTCACCTCTTTTTCGAGTCCGTCATCACGCTTATCCTTTTTATCAAATATTGCATTATTGAATAACAGCGACGGGATCTCTCCATTCTTTGATGATATGTCAATTACATTAGCCAGCCATTCAGGGCCGAAATCAAACTCATGATTTCCCAGTGCAACGACATCGTATCCCATATCTTTCATGAGTCGAAGCTGAAAGCCGGTTTTCAATTCGAGGCTGGGGAACAGAGTCCCCATCATGAAATCACCAGCATCAACAACAAATACAGTTCCTGAATCAGCTGATTTCTCTGCACTTATAACTGAGGCAATCCGGGCAAATCCTCCCCACGTACTGTCGTTACCGGTGATCATGGGAGAATATTCTGATTCCGGAGCAAAGCCTGTCATCCTTGAGTGAAGATCATTAGTATGCAGGATTGTTATTTTCTTATTTGTCTGGGCTGCCAGAGGTAAGAAAAAAACAATAAGAAGAATAAATACCAGGTTCCTTTTCATATGTTCAGCGATGGATATGTACAAATTTAATTAATATATGCCTATTAATGAGCAGAATATCCGAAAATCAAACTACTTCAGCCACAATGAATGTACTTCCTCCAATAAATATCAGGTCGGATTTCTCCGTATTGCTTTTCGCACTGGCCAGAGCATCTTTAACAGTCGGAAAACTTTCGCCATAAAGTCCCGATTTTGAAGCTTCCAGCCTGAGTACTTCCTCATTGAGTGCCCTTGGAACTGATGCTTTTGTGAAGTAGTATTTTGCAGTAACAGGAAATAATGGCAAAACCGTTGTCAGGTCTTTGTCATTCACAAATCCTAGAATTATGTGAAGTGAACTGAAAGAAATGTCTGAGATCTGTTCAAGCACATATTCCAGACCCTCTTTATTATGTCCTGTGTCACAAATAATTAATGGCGATTTTCCCAGCACCTGCCATCTGCCTTCCAGACCGGTGTTAGTAACTACTTTCCCGATTCCGGAAATAATATTTTCTTCTGATATACTGAATGTCCTTTTCAGAATACTGAATGCTGCAAAAACAGCCTGGATATTCTTATTCTGGTAATTCCCTCCTAATTCAGATTCTCCGGAATATTGAAGGTTATCTGATAATTCTGTAATTGAGTATTTACGTCTGCCCTCCTGGTTGAAATCAAGGTTAAGCTCGCATTTCCAGCCCGAATCGGCAAAGATGATTTCCGAAGTACAGGCAGCAGCTCTTTCTGTGAAAATGTCTTTGGTTTCGATCTGAGTCTCACTTATGACCACCGGGATTTTATCTTTTATGATCCCTGCTTTTTCAACTGCCACTTTCCCAATTGTGTCTCCAAGCAGATCCATATGATCATGTCCGATATTCGTTATTATTGAAAGAGCAGGAATAATGATGTTTGTTGAATCAAGCCTGCCTCCAAGTCCTACTTCAATTACGGCAACGTCCACTTCCTTCTCAGCAAAAAAATTAAAAGCAATTGCAACTGTCATTTCAAAAAATGAAGGGCTGACAGACTCCAGGATGTCCTTATTCCCTTCTACAAAACTGATAACCTCGCTTTCAGGAATCATAATGCCATTAATTTTTATTCTCTCCCTGAAATCCTTTAAATGAGGCGAGGTATATAATCCTGTTTTGTAACCTGCTTCCTGCAATATTGAGGCAATCATATGTGAAACGGATCCCTTGCCGTTGGTTCCCGCTACATGTATTGTCCGGAATTTCCGGTGAGGTTTGTTGAAATAATTGTCAAGAAGAAGTGTATTGTTCAGATCATTCTTGTAGGCTGCTTTCCCTATCCTGTGATATGCCGGTAGCTGGCTGAACAAAAAATCGAGGGTCTCTTTATAATTCATCGGGCATATCTTTTAAGTTTCCTGGAGATATGATCACCATCTGTTCATTCTTATTTTTGCTTCTTCATACCTGTCAGGCAAGTGGTTTGGTATTGCGACAGGAACTCCCAGTGAAATTATTGATACTGGATGTATGTGATCAGGGAGACCAAGAATTCTGACAATTGCATCGATCCTCTCCGTTCTTGGTTCAACAGCGAGCCACACAGCTCCTAATCCNATCGAATGAGCTGCCAGCAGAATATTCTGAGATGCATTGGAGCAGTCAAGTTTATAATAATCGACCCCGTTCTGCAGGCTGTCATCGCCACAAACAGCAATAGCGTGGCTGGCTTCCGCAAGCATCGATGCATAGGGATGAACCTCCATGATCTTCTTCAGAATCTCACGGTCATCAATAATAATAAAATGCCAGGGTCGCTTATTATTCGCCGAAGGAGCATACATTCCTGCTTTTACAATTGCCAGAATTTTATCTGTTTCAATTTTTCCCCCTGTATATTTCCTGATACTGCGACGGGTAAGAAGTCCTTCATAAAGTTCCATAATAATTTACTTTTTGATGCAAAATAACATACTTTAAGCTATCATAACAATTAATACCAGATTTTTGGTTATTTTTGATGGTCAATTCAAAGAAAATACTTTCGATCTAATGTTCTGATTTTAAAACACTTAAAAATGAAAAGAAAGCACAATAAAAAACTTTTTATTATTGATACAAACGTTTTGCTTCATGATTATAAGTGCATTTACAATTTTGAGGAAAATGATGTCATAATTCCTATAGTGGTTTTGGAGGAACTGGATAAATTTAAAAGAGGAAATGATCTCATTAATTTTCATGCACGTGAGTTTACTAGGGAACTCGATAAACTCTCGGGAGATATGCTTCTTACGGCCAACATTCCGCTCGGGGAAAACCTTGGCAACCTTCATATTGAAACAGGTAAGGATTTTTCTGATAAAGTAAGTCAGTCCTTTCCTGAAAGAACAGCTGATCATCGAATCCTTGCAATTGCTGAATATGTATGCACTGCAAATAAGGATAAAACAGTTGTACTTATCACAAAGGATATAAACCTCAGGATGAAAGCCAAGTCACTGGGAATAATTGCGCAGGATTACGAAAATGACAAGGTTGCAAATATTGATGATCTGTACAAAGGAATAAGAATCCTGGAAGGTGTTAACCAGGAATCAATCAGCAAGCTTTATGAAATTCCTGAGGGAGTAAATTCCTCGGAATTCAATCTGGAACCCGCTCTTACTGGTCACCAGTTTTTTATCATGAAGAATAACGGATCGAGCGCTCTGGCACACTATAACCCTGTCAATAAAACATTAAGCCGCGTAATAAAGCAGACAACTTACGGTATTGATCCGAGAAATGCCGAGCAGACATTTGCCATAGAAGCTCTTTCAAATCCCGATATACAACTTGTATCGCTTACAGGGAAGGCAGGTACGGGAAAAACCCTGCTGGCCTTAGCTGCCGCACTTCAGCAGCATAAAAGATATAAACAGATTTTTCTTGCCCGGCCAATTGTGCCGCTTGCAAATCGCGATCTGGGTTTCCTTCCGGGAGATGTTAAGGAGAAGATGGATCCCTATATGCAACCTCTCTACGACAATCTGACAGTGATTAAGCACAAATTCAGCCACCAGAGCCCTGAGTTCCTGAGGATCAATGATATGATGAAAGAGGACAAGCTGGTTATCACACCGCTTGCATATATCCGCGGAAGGAGCCTTTCAAGCATTTTCTTTATCGTTGATGAAGCACAGAATCTGACCCCTCATGAAATCAAGACCATTATCACAAGAGCGGGAGAAGGTACAAAAATGGTATTTACAGGGGATATTGAACAGATTGATTCCCCTTATCTCGATATAGCATCCAATGGTCTCAGCTATCTGTCGGATAAGATGAAAGATCAGGATATTTTCGCTCATGTTAATCTGGTAAAGGGTGAACGCAGTTTCCTCGCTGAACTCGCCAGCAAGCTCCTTTAAATAAATTACAATTTAAAATCAGATTTAGTATAAATATTAATCAATGAAAAAAAATTCAATTCATACGCTAATGCTGGGATTTGCTTTGGCTTGTGCAATCACCGGAACAATAAATGCTCAGTCAGGTAAGCCGGATAATAAAGATATCCAGCTTTTCAACGGAAAGGATCTTTCAAATTGGGTATTCAAACTCAAGGATCCGACAGTTGACCCGACCACTATATTCTGGGTGGATAACGGAGTCATTCACATTAAAGGCAACCCATTCGGGTATATGAGAACAAGGGATACATACTCTGATTACAAACTTCATGCTGAATGGAGGTGGCCTTCAGAAGCGACCAACAGCGGTATTTTTATTCATGCCCAGCAACCTGATACTATCTGGCTTAAATGTATTGAATGTCAGCTGAAGGCTGGAAGCGCCGGTGACTTTGTGTGCATGAATGGTTCTGACATGAATGAACGTACAGACAAGACCAAACCATTTGTCAGCAAGCTTGAAAACACATCAGAAAAACCTGCAGGTGAATGGAATACAATGGAAGTAGTTTGTAAAGCAAATACTATTGAGGTGAGGGTTAACGGGGTACTTCAGAATAAGGGTACAAACCTGAACCTCTCAAAAGGTTCCATCTGTTTACAGAGTGAGGGGAAAGACATTGAGTTCAGAAATGTATTCCTTACCAAATTTGAAAAATAATCAGTTAGATGCAGTAATAACCTGTCCGTCTCAGGTAGCTTGAAAATCAATTTCATGATTTCTGAAAAGAAAAAAGTAGCGTTCCACACACTAGGATGTAAACTTAACTTTGCTGAAACATCAACTATTTCCAGATCTTTTCCCGAGGAAAAATTTGAAAGAGTTCCGGCAAGTTCAAAAGCAGATATTTATGTAATTAATACCTGCTCTGTAACTGATGCGGCAGATAAAAAATGCAGACAGGCCATAAAGAGGTTCATTACCCTGTCACCAGGAGCGTTCATTGCAGTGGTAGGATGCTATGCTCAATTAAATCCCCAGGAGATATCTTCAATACCGGGAGTCGATCTGGTTCTCGGCACAAATGAGAAATTCGAAATCTCAGATTATATTAAAGATCTGGAGAAAAAGCAGAGTGCTGAGATTCACTCATGCGACCTGGCTTCGAACGATACTTTCAACCCTTCCTTTTCTCTTGGTGACAGGACAAGGTCATTCCTGAAAGTTCAGGACGGCTGTGACTACGGGTGTTCCTACTGCACAATCCCAAAAGCCCGTGGAAAAAGCAGAAATCCGGATATTGATTCAATTGTCAGTGAAGCCAGGCAAATTGCAGGAAGAGGGGTAAAAGAGGTAGTAATTACCGGCGTAAACATTGGTGATTTCGGAAAATCCACAGGTGAGTCATTCACCGGGCTTCTTAAGGAACTCATTAAAACTGAAGGAATTGAAAGATACAGGATTTCCTCAATAGAACCGAATCTGTTAACTGATGAGCTTGTTGAGCTTGCCGTTACAAACAAAAAGATCCTGCCTCATTTTCATATTCCGCTTCAAAGCGGGTGTGACAAAATACTTGGACTGATGAGAAGAAGATATACACGAGATATATTTTCATCGAGGGTATTGAGCATTCTTGAAAAACTGCCTTATGCGGGAATTGGAGCAGATGTTATTGTGGGCTTCCCCGGTGAAACAGAAGACGATTTTGAAGACACTTACCGATTTCTTGACAGACTGCCTCTTTCATACCTGCATGTGTTTACTTTCTCCGAAAGACCCGATACCATAGCAGCCAGTCTCCAGAATAAGGTTCCCTATAAAGAGAAAGAAAACAGGAGCAAGCGTCTGGTTGAGCTTTCTCACAATAAAAATATTATATTTAATAAATTGAATATTGGACAGGTAACTGATGTGTTGTTTGAAAAAACCAACAGCGACGGATTAATCACCGGCTTTACCTCCAATTATATCAGGGTGGAATACGCCTGGGATTCCAGACTTGCAGGGAAGATAAGAAAAGTGAAGCTGAATGATATTTCTTCCACAGGAAAAATGTGTGTTGAACTAATCTGATAAAACATGACTGATCTGAAAGAACTATGTCTTGAAATTGAAAAAGCTGCCAGTGAAGTCAGCGTATTTATTCGCAAAGAGGCGCAGGGGTTTGATATAAAAAAGACAGAAAAAAAGGGGCTGAATGATTTTGTGAGTTATGTTGACAAGGGCTCCGAGAAACTGCTTGTTGAAAGGTTAAGTATTATCCTGCCTGAAGCAGGTTTTATAACTGAAGAGGGAACTACAAAGAAAACGGGCCCAAGGTATTGCTGGGTTATTGATCCCCTCGATGGCACAACAAATTTTCTTCATGGGTTCCATCCCTACGCCATCAGCATAGGACTTATGGAATACGATGAAGTAATAGCCGGAGTGGTATTTGAAGTCGGAGGAAATGAATCCTTTATCGCCTGGAAGAATGGCGGAGCATGGCTAAATGGTGAAAGAATACATGTCTCGAAAGCCGAAAAGCTCTCTGACAGCCTGGTTGCAACCGGATTTCCCTACAACGATTTCGACAGGATAGATGCTTATATGAAATGTCTTACTTACCTGTGCCAGAATACACATGGAATACGTCGCCTGGGTTCAGCGGCAATGGACCTTGCATATGTCGCTTGTGGCAGATTCGAAGTTTTTTATGAATATGGTCTGAAACACTGGGATATTGCAGCCGGAATGCTGATTGTCAGAGAAGCCGGCGGAATGGCAAGCGACTTCTCGGGAAATGAAAAAGACCTTAAAGGTGAAGAGTTCCTGGCTTCCAACAGCAATGTCTACCCTGAAGTTCTTGGAATTATTAATAGTTTTATGAAGAGATAAATTCATTCTTTTATGGGTGCTGTTGGATACTATATTTTTTACGGTATAAACTGGATTATCACCTTATTGCCGCTCAGTGTATTATATCTGTTTTCAGATCTGTTCTATCTGCTGCTGTATTATGTAATAAAATACCGAAGAAAAGTGGTAGAAGAAAACCTCAGAAATTCCTTTCCTGCCAGGAGCGCTGCAGAAAGAAAAATAATCGAAAAGAAGTTTTATCGTCATCTGGCTGATCTGATCGTAGAGACGCTGAAGCTTACACATATGAGCAAGAAGGAACAGATTAAGCGGTTTACCTACACTAATCTGGAAATAATCGATAAGCTCAGGCAAGCCAATAGGGATGTTATCGCAATTTTAGGTCATTACAATAACTGGGAATGGCCAACATTGCTGCCAAATTATCTGAAATACAAAACTGTTATAATCTTTAAGCCTCTTCAGAATAAGTATTTTAACGGATTCATGAATGATCACAGGTCTAAATACGGAATTGTTCTTACGCCAACATCCCTCGTTATCCGAGAAATAATTAATTATAAGAAGAATAAGATAAATACCTGCTCCATATTTATTTCTGATCAGATCCCTTCCAAAGATGACATTAAGTACTGGACAACCTTTCTGAACCAGGATACCGCTGTTTTTACAGGTGCCGGAAAAATAGCTGCAAAATATGATATGGCGGTTGTCTTTTTTCATATTCAGAAAGTTAAGCGGGGGCATTATAATCTCGACATTGAACTTCTGCATGATCATACCACCGGAATGTCAGAAAACGATATAACCGAAACCCATGTAAGAAGGCTGGAAGAGATCATAAACGAAAAACCTGAATACTGGATATGGAGTCATCGCCGCTGGAAACACAAAAAGCCTGTGGAAAATGATTAAAACAGCTGTTGTCATATTAAACTGGAATGGACTGGGCTTTTTAAAGATGTTTCTCGGGACGGTTCTTCAGCACTCGCTTAATGAAGAAACAGCAGTTTTTGTGGCAGATAATGGGTCAACTGATGGTTCGAAAGAATGGGTTGCGGAAAATTTCAAAGAAGTTTCAGTTATTTCTCTCGATAAAAACCATGGCTTTGCCGGAGGATACAATCTGGCATTAAGCCAGGTTGACGCGAAGTATTATGTGCTGCTTAATTCCGATATTGAAGTAACTCCCGGCTGGCTTAATCCGCTCGTCAGCTTTCTTGACAGCAATCCCGATGCTGCGTCGTGTCAGCCCAAGGTGCTTTCATATGCCAGGAAAGATTATTTTGAGCATGCAGGAGCTGCAGGATGCTTTATCGACAAATACGGGTATCCATTCTGCAGGGGAAGAGTGATCACACATGTTGAAAAAGATAACGGACAATACGATAATCGATGTGATGTTTTCTGGTCGAGTGGTGCCTGCATGATTGTCCGGAGCGATGCATGGAAAAAGTGCGGGGGCTTCGACGCCGATTTCTTTGCGCATATGGAGGAAATTGACCTGTGCTGGCGATTTCACAAGGCTGGTTACAGGGTTTGCTATATTCCTGATTCAGTTATATATCACATCGGAGGAGGAACCCTTTCGTACACCTCTCCTTTTAAAACATATCTGAATTTCAGAAACAGCCTTTTCCTTCTCTACAAAAACCTGCCCGACAATAAATTTTCCAGAGTGTTATTTTTCAGAATGCTCCTCGATGGTCTTGCGGCTGTATATTTCCTTATGCAGGGCAGCTTCAGCAGTTTTAAAGCTGTCTGGAAAGCTCATATGGATTATTATAAGGTGCTTGGTCAGCTTAAGGAAAAGAGAAAGGCTGTAAAGAAACTGGAAGTGAATACTGACTCTGAACCTATTTTGAACAAGAGTATTGTTTTTGAGTTTTATATAAAAGGCAATAAGACTTATAACAGCCTGGTTAGAAATAATTAATATTTTATGAAGAGATATCAGATGCTAGTATTTTTTTCAATAGTACTTACGATTTACTCCCTTGCAAATATTTACCTGTTTTACAAAGGATTGAAGGCAATACCTTCTTTACAAAATAACAGATTAGTATACGCACTGGTATTCTTTGTGCTTGCGTCACTTTTTGTAGGGGCAAAGATTCTTGAATCGAAACATTCCTCGGTGATCTCCGACATTCTCAATATCCTCGGAGGATTCTGGCTCGCATTTATGCTCTACGGCTTTCTGTTCTTCCTGCTCTCGGATATTATATTGTTGATTTTGAGGGTACCCGGAATAATAAAGGGTGACAGTATCCTCTCCTACCAGAAATGGTCGTTCATTATAATTGCAACCGCTTCAGTTTTGCTGATTGCAGGGGGATTTATAAACGCCATTATTCCGGTGAAGAAAGAATACAATATAACCATTAACAAGCAGGCAGGAACAGTTAAAACGCTCAGGATTGCTGCTGTATCTGATATACATCTCGGAAGCATTATAAGAAAAAGAAGTCTTAAAAAAATGTCGTCAATGATAAAGGAGATGCAGCCAGATCTTGTGCTTCTTCTGGGGGATATTGTCGATGGTGAAATAGGTCCGGTTTTAAGAGGTGATCTTCTTCAATATTTTACATGGCCCGACTGTACAGATGGTTTGTATGCCATAACAGGGAATCATGAATTTATAGGAGGCGCTGCGCGTACAATTCCTTATATTGAAAGCAAAGGTATCAGGGTACTTAAAGATGAAATGATAACTCTTGCGGGAGGAATTCAGCTGATAGGCAGAATTGACCGGGACTCATTCCGCTTTTACAGGAAAGAAAGAAAGACGCTTGCCGATCTTATGAGCCTGGCTGACACCACAAAACCAATCATTCTTCTCGATCATCAGCCTTTCCATCTTGCCGAGTCACAAAAATATGGTGTCGATCTTGAGCTTTCCGGGCATACTCATAACGGACAGATGTGGCCGCTTAATTATGTCACAAGGATGATATACGAACTGAGCTATGGATACCTGAGAAAAGGAAATTCACAATTCATAGTCTCTTCAGGTTATGGTTTATGGGGACCAAGGGTCAGATCAGGCAGCAGATCGGAGGTAATGTTAATAAACATCACCTTCAACGGACCGGCAGAGGGTCAGAAATGATCAATTACAGAAGCTCGTATACCTTCTCGAGCTTCATCCCTCTGGAACCTTTTACCAGTATAGTCTTACCTTTCAGAGATTCTTTTTTAAGATAATCGGTCAGACCATCAGCGTTTTTAAAGACGCTGAAGCCTTTTTTATGCGCTACCTTCTGAAATACAGGGCCAACAAGAAAAGCTTTTTCAGGCTTTAGGGATTCAAGCAGATTCAGCACTTTTAGATGTTCATCATCGCTTTTATCACCCAGCTCAAGCATATCGCCAAGAATTATAACCTTATGTTCTGCCTCAAGCTTCGAGAATGCCTCAATTGCAGCATTCATGCTTGTGGGATTGGCATTGTATGAGTCGCAGATAAGCGTATTGTTCTTTGTCACTTTTACCTGCGATCTGTTATTGGCCGGAATATAATTTTCAACGGCTTCAAGTATATCATTAATGCCGATTCCAAAGAACAATCCTGTAGCGATAGCACTCCTTACATTTTCAAGGTTGTATAAGCCAAAAAGATTCGTATTCAGAGAATAAGTATTATGAAGATACTTAACTGATATTTTGAGATTAACAGCAGAAGGAACTGATTCAACTATCAGGTCGATGCCAGTCGGATCTGAAAATGGAACCGCTCTGTTTATAATTCTGAAGATCTTCTCAACCAGTACGGGATCCTTGTCATTATAAAGTGCTATACCATTTACTTTCCGGAGATGTTCAAAGAGCTCAGTTTTAGCTTTTATAACGCCTTCGACAGAACCAAAACCTTCAAGATGAGCATTTCCAATATTAGTAATTATCCCATAATCAGGTTTTGCGATAAGGCATAATGTTCTGATCTCGCCGATATGGCTTGCCCCCATTTCAATAATCATCATTTCCGTATCTGCCGGAGTTGAGAGTATGGTGAGGGGAACGCCGATATGATTATTGAGATTGCCCTGGGTGAAATGCACTTTCTTCTTTTTTGAAAGTATTGCTGCCAGTAGTTCCTTGGTTGTAGTTTTCCCATTAGTTCCTGTGATAGCCAGTACCGGCACTCCGAGGTCCTTCCGGTAGTGTGCTGCCAGGGCCTGCAGTTCGAACAGGCAATCGTCGACCAGAATCGTGTTTTCTGTTTCAAAAAGAGGGTCGTCGATGACTGCGCATAATGCCCCTCGTTCCAAAGCTTCCGAAGCAAATTTATTACCATTGAAATTATCTCCCCAAAGAGCAAAAAAGATCTGCCCTTTACTCACTTTACGTGAATCGGTTGATACCCCGGTGGATTCCTTAAAGAGGCTAAATAGCTGTTCTGTTTTCATGACTTTAAAAAAATGCCTCATTATGAAGACATAATGAGGCTAATATTGTAAGAGAACGTTATTCTATAAACCAGAGGGGCTACCCACTCTGATCATGGCGCATCTGAAACCTATATCGTCGCGTGAACTTTCCTGATCAAGGAACCTTCTTGTTGAAGGATTAAGCCAGTAGGCTCTGTCCTTCCATGATCCGCCTTTATAGACGCGTGCATTATCATTGATCAGAGTAACGAAGTCATTTGCATTAGGATTGTTGTCCTGAGCGTACATACGGAGTGAGCCTTTTTTCCCATCTTCTGTATTATAGTCATTACCGCCACCCTGAGGAATAGCTGACTGAAGATCGCCGTCCCTGTAGTTTCTGTAGTCACCTTTCTGATAATTAAACCTGTTGCCTACATCTGAATCTTTTACAGTATCGATGATCAGACGGCCAAGTTTATCTTTCGCAACAACAGAACCATTAGCATCACGGCGGAGATCGGTATAAACGTTACCTCTGAAAGGGTTGAACCCGTCAACATCCTCTGAAGTGAGTGGACGATAAACATCCTGAACCCATTCATTAACGTTGCCTGCCATGCAATACAATCCATAATCGTTAGGCCAGTAAGATTTCACATCGACGGTGATGCTTCCATTGTCGTTAAGGCTTCCGGCAACACCCATAAGGTCACCTCTGCCACGAACAAAGTTAGCCATCATTTCGCCTCTGTTTTTCTTATTTGAATTTCTTACGTTATGGCCGTCCCATGGATAAATTCTTCTTTCATATATTCTCTCTTCAAAAGTATTGCCTCTGAGAGCATATGCTGCAAATTCCCATTCTGCCTCAGTTGGCAGCCTGTAACTTGGAAGAAGCAATCCATCTTCAAAAGTTGTTCTTCTTTCGGTCTGATTTGGATTCAGGCTTGGGCGCAACTGATTTACGACTCCTTCATATTGCCCGGCTAGATATGCTTCCGTATTAAAGTTCTTCTCATTGGTCTGATTTGGATCAGGATTAAGCTCGCCTTCATCAATCAGTAACTGTTCATTCACCCTGTCGGTTCTCCATTGACAAAAGTCATTTGCCTTTACCCAGCTCACTCCGACAACAGGATAGTTATTATATGACGGGTGCCTGAAATAATATTGAACATATGGATCGTTGAAACCCATCGGGCTTCTCCACACTAAAGTATCAGGCAATGCTCTTCTGTATACTTCTGGATAGTCTTTAAAAACCCTGCGCAGCCAGAAAAGATATTCCCTATAGTCAATATTCTTTACTTCTGTTTCATCCATATAGAATGATGAAACTGTAACAGCTCTCGGCCTGTTATTCCAGTCGAACATAACATCCTGCTGTATCTGGCCCATAGTAAACCGGCCTCCCTCAATTAAAACAAGTCCTGGACCAGTCTTTTGCTCAGCGCCGAGTGTTACTTCAAATCCGCCATTGTCAGGATTATTGTACTCCCAGCCTGTTGCAGTGGAAACGTTATCCTTCCCCTTTTTCTTAAAGATGCAGGATGATAAAAGCAAGACAGTGATTAGAACAACCGGTAAGGCTCTGAATTTATACATAACTCCTTTAGTTTTATGGCTTTTACGAATACCAAATATAACAATTAATAATTAACCAATTT